>ERZ1292633.1549-Hain-H41-02um-R1-1549-length-24694-cov-5_pt1 | contig 24694 bp, 15 predicted proteins | sample MGYA00564406_ERZ1292633 | MGnify/ENA primary metagenome ERZ1292633 (study PRJEB36523, sample SAMEA6512639) | groundwater metagenome | collected 2019-01-08 | study: AquaDiva: Metagenomics assemblies of 32 groundwater samples | reverse complement strand
TATCGAAAATCAAATAAAAAGAGGTTGTAACTCCGATTTAAGAAAGACAGTGCCGGCAAAATGTCGCCATTGTCTGCCGGATAGCCATGAAGAAGAATGATTGTTTTTAAAGTCTTGGCTTGGCTCGGTACATACCAACCGACCAAAATTACGCCGTCTTTTGCGGTAAAAGACACTTCTTCATAATTGAGGCCCATGTCTTTTGGCGTGATTGTTGAAGTAATCTTTGGCGGTTTGATGGCGCTGTAAAATGCCCAAAAGGAGGTGGCAAGAAAAAAGAAAATGAGCGCAAACAAGATAAATATTGTGTTAAAAAAAATGTTTTTATAAACCATAAATTACATTATAGATTCTTCTCTTTCCTTGGCTTTGCGGATTAATTGTCCAAAGTTGTTTTTATTCATGCTGGCGTTAATGTTTTCCTCCGATAAAAGAATTTTCTTATTTCCTCAACCAGAACGATGGAGGCCGCTATCGGAATAATAACGAACCAGTCTGAAAGCTCAAGCGGTACGGTACGCAGAAATTTCTGCATCAATGGATTATAAATTACTAAGAGTTGCAAAAAGATGACAGTGAGCGTTGCGCCCACCAAGAATTTATTGGAAAGCGGGTTCATTTGGAAAATCGATTTTGATTCATGCCGACAGTTCCATGCGTTGAACCATTGAAATACTGCGAGTGTCGTCAATGACATTGTCCAGGCTTTAGCGAGATCATTCTCAAAATATTCCCTAAAAAGAAGAAGTGTTCCAATCATCATTGGGACGGCCATGGTAAACATTCTTTGTACCATAAGCTTATCAACAAGATACTTTTTCGGACGTTCGAAGTTGCCACGCAATAATCCTTCTTCCTTTGGTTCCATGGCAAGCGCCACATCAAGGAAGCCGTCGGTAACAAAGTTCAGCCAAATAATTTGTGCTGGCAAAAGTGGGAGAGGATAACCCAAAAGGAGCGCGCCGATGATGGTAAACGCTTCTCCCCAGCTTGTGGAGAAAAGATAGAGAATAACCTTTTTAATCGTTTTGTAAATGCTTCTGCCCTCCTCTACTGCAGACACAATGCTTCCAAAATTGTCGTCAAGAAGCACAATATCCGAAGCTTCTTTTGCTACCTCGGTGCCGATTTTTCCCATCGCCACGCCAAGGTCGGCGGCGACAAGCGAAGGGGCGTCGTTTACGCCATCTCCGGTCATGGCCACTATTTCCCCACGCGCCTTATACGCCTTTATAATTCTCAATTTGTGCTCCGGCGTTACTCGTGCAAATACCGATGTTTTGGCCAATTTTTTGGAAAGCTCGGCATCAGAAAAAGCGTCAATGTCTTGTCCCTCAAGAATAGTATCGCCATCGTGATAAATATCCGCCTCTTTGGCGATTGCTTGCGCCGTAACTTTGTGATCTCCTGTTATCATTACCACTCGAATACCGGCAGAGACCGCTTTTTGCACTGCCTCTCGCGCCTCTGGACGAAGCGCGTCTTTCATGCCAAAAAATCCCACAAAAGTAAGGGATTTAATTTTCTCTGATGTAAGCATTTCCGGCGCTTCGCGGGTTTCAGCCAATGCGACAACCCGTAACCCTTCTTGTGACATAGAGAGAAAAACAGATTCTAATTCTCGTTTTTCTTCATTCGATAGGTGATAGCTTTTACCATCACGCCATACTTTTTGTGAAAGACCGAGAATTATCTCCGGCGCGCCGACAACTGTTAAGAACTTTTGGCCGTCAAGTTGATGGATCGTTGCGTGATACTTAAGCTTGTAATCAAACGGAATTTCATCAATAAGTGGCGATTCTCGCTCTAAATCATCCTTATGGAAACCAAGCTTTTCGGCAAGCACCAGCATTGCCGCTTCTGTCGGGTCGCCGGCAACGCGCCACAATTTCTCTTCTTCGGAAAACATCACGCGGGCGTTGGCGCAAAAAGCGACAATTTTCCCCGCGAAAAGAAGTTCCGGGTGATTAACCGAATCAATCACATTTCCGTTTAATTGAATTTCTCCTTTCGGTTCATAGCCGATGCCTCCAACTTCAAAAAATTTTCCATCCACATATACTTTCTGGATCACCATTTCATTTTTGGTGATGGTGCCTGTCTTATCCACGGCGATAATACGGGCTTGTCCCAACGCTTCCACCGCCTGAAGCTTTTTCACCAAAGCGTTACGCTTTGACATTCTCCACACACCAGTTGCAAGCACCAAGGTCATCACGACAGGAAGTCCTTCAGGAATAATTGAGACGGAAAGCGAGACCACGGTGACAAACATCTCTTTTGCCGATTTTCCCGAAACAATGCCGAGTAAAAATAATAAAGCACTGATACTTGCGACAGTGATAACGATGAGTCGCGAGAGATGGCGGATATTGGTCTTGAGAGGAATTTCGGTATCAATAGCCGCGATCTCCTTTGAAATTTTTCCAATTACTGTCTCAATGCCTGTTGCTACAACAATTGCTTTGCCATTTCCAGCAAGAATATGTGTACCCTTGAAAACCATATTTTTCTGTTCCGTGGTTGGCAGATTGTCCCTCTCCCCGCCTGCGCCAACCTGCGCTTCGCCGAAGGCTTCGGCAAGGCGAGGACTTTGACGGGCAGGCAGAGTGTCGGCAACTTTCTGTACTGGCTCCGATTCGCCTGTGAGAGCCGCCTCGTCAATTTTGAGGTTTGTGGCTACAATGATTCGCGCGTCCGTTGGCACCTTCTCGCCCTCTTGGAGAATGATAATATCTCCGGGCACCACTTCACTGTCGGGGATAATGAGCTCTTGCCCCCCGCGAAGCACCGTTGCTTTTGTTTCAACGAATTTTTTGAGCGCGCGGAGCGTATTTTGCGCCTTGCCTTCTTGGATTGTTCCGAAGGTGGCATTAAAAAGAAGAACAGCGAGAATGATCGATCCATCTATGGTTTCTCCCATTGCAAAAACAATCGCGCTTGCCGCGAGAAGAATGTAAATTAGCGGACTTTGGAACTGGCGCAAAAAAATAATGAGAAGGCCGTCCACTTTCCCTTCAGGAAGCTTATTGAGACCGTATTCTTTGAGGCGTTTCGTCGCTTCTTCTTTCGTTAAGCCACGTTCATGTGAATGAAGCGCGTCAAAAATTTCGATGATTGTTTTAGTGTGCCATGAAAATTGATGTGTCATAAAAATGCTATTGATGCTAACTAAATTGAAATGTCTGAATTGGTCCACCTTCGCCAAGCTACGGCGAGACAAGTCGGGCTGCCGAGAATCGAACTCGGTCCTCACCCTCCCGAAGGGTGCATACTACCGGTATACTACAGCCCGTTAAAAATTTTGGTTTGCTGGTTTATCTAACAAAATATTTTCCCTTCAACCGTTCTTCGCTCTGCTCTTCCAAAAGCCCCACTTCTTGCTTTGCCGCACTAGCTAAATCTTTCAATTTTTCATCGGACAGATTATTTAGTTCGACTAAACGATCTTTCAAGTATTCTTTATCATTTTTCTTTGGATCGTCCAGAACTTCCTGAAAAAGCGCATTCAAAAGCCAGCCCACCTTTGGTCCTGGTTTAATTTTTAACGTCTCCATCACATCCTCACCGTTTATTGCCAGCTGTTTTAGAGAAATCGGATCGCGCAAAAGATTTTCTATGCGAAATTTAATATGCCTGTTATCAAACTTTTCTATTTTTTTAACTCCCGAACCGGCTCTATCGGCTAATCTTAAATTTATCAAATCCCATATATTTTCCACCCCAACACCATTTATCAGCCGACGTATCGCTTTATCTGTAGTAACATCGCCTAATTCAGGATTGGAATTATAAACAAACATATGGTAATAGATCAATTTAGCTACCTTATCAATGCTTTGGCTTGGAAACTTTAAGCGCCTCAAAATATTTATCGCCATCCTTTCACCAATCGTATTGTGTCCATAAAAAGTCCAGTCTTTCGTTTCAGCGCTAAATCTTTTTGTCTTTGGCTTTCCAATGTCGTGAAAGAGAGCCGCCAAGCACACCTCCTCGCTGTAGCCTTGCGAAGCGGCATAGTCCAAAGATCTTAAATTATGTTCCCACACCGTAAAGGCGTGGTGGCCATTTTGCTCAACTCCCACTCCCTCTAAAAGTTCCGGAATTATATATTTCATCAATCCATATTCACGGAGAGCTTCCATCGCCTGCGTGGCATTTTTGTCATTTATCATTTTTAAAAATTCTTTACGGACAGCGCCTTTGGAAATATCTATAGTATGCGCAAGCTTTAAAAGAGCTTGTTCTGTTTTTTCTTCTATCTCCCAGCCCGAGGCTTGAGCCCAAGGCTCATCGGCCTGGGGCTGAGGTCCGCCTTGGGCGGAAAAACCAAGCTGGACCTTAAAACGCGCCGCTCTTATTAAACGTGAAGTATCCTCACCAAAACGCTCCTCTGGCACACCCACGGCTCTTATTAATTTTTTGTTTAAATCTGCACGCCCATCAAAAGGGTCAACTATCACTTGTTGTCCGCTCTCATCAAACCCCATCGCTATAGCATTTATAGTAAAATCTCTGCGCGCCAAATCTTCCTCCAAAGAAACTCCGAATTTTACTTCATCCGGATGCCTTTGGTCCGAGTAAGTGGTTTCTGCGCGATATGGAGTAATTTCTATTTGTTTCAACGTCAAATCTTCAGAATCAGTTAAGACGGTAACTGTGCCAAATTCATTAGCATAAAAATTTCTTGGAAATAATTTTTGAATTTCCTCTGGTGTCGCAGAGGTTGCAATGTCCCAATCCGCTGGTTTTTTACCCAGCAAATAATCCCTGACACATCCGCCAACTAAATGCGCCTCAACTCCATTTTTTTGAAAAACAGTCAAAACATCCTCAATTTCTTTGGGGATTTCCATTTTTTCAAATTTGTCCTCAGGAAAATTATGATCTTTGCCCATACAATTTTCTCTGTGATTTTCGTGTTCAATGTTCATAAAATCACATCTTAATTCAATCTCATCATACATATTTTGTTGTAAATAATCAAATCTCGCCCCCACACCTACAGCACATATCAATATCTGTGATTTTAAAAGATTAATCCATTAAATTAGAACCGGTCTCTTTTCTTTACACTAAGTAGGTGTGGGGGTAAACTTCAATATGGCTTTATAAAATTACACTCAAAATCTTCTGGCAAAAAATGAATAAATTTAATTTTAAAATAGAATACACTGATAAAAAATCTTTGGCGCGCGTAGGCGTCATAGAAACTCCTCATGGACAAATAGAAACGCCCGCCTTTGTGCCTGTGGGCACAGCCGCAACGGTCAAAGCTCTGTCCCCGCGCGATTTAGATGAAATTGGCGCCTCTGTTATTTTTGCTAACACATATCACTTATATTTGCGTCCGGGAGAAAAAACAGTTAAAAAAATGGGCGGTTTGCATAAATTTATGAATTGGCATGGCCCCATAATGACAGACAGTGGAGGTTTTCAGGTTTTTAGTTTGGGATTTGGATTAGAACACGGCGTGGGCAAAATTGCCAATATTTTTCCCTCCGAAGAATTTTCTACGAGTAAAAATCAAAATAAAACCAAGAAAAAATTTACTCAAAAAATTACGCCCAAGCCAAAGCTTGTAAAAATTACGGACGAGGGCGCATTTTTCACTTCACACCTTGATGGTTCAAAGCATTTTTTAAATCCAAAAAAATCTATTCAGATTCAGGAAGACTTAGGGGCGGATATTATTTTGGCTTTTGACGAATGCACCTCTCCCCTTTCTGATAAAAAATACACCCAACAAGCTATGGAGCGCACACACCGCTGGGCAAAAGAATCACTTAACGCCAAAACCAGAGATGACCAAGCGCTTTATGGAATAATCCAGGGTGGAGCATATAGGAATTTGCGTGAAAAATCAGCAAGAACTATTTCTTCCCTACCTTTTGACGGATTTGCAATCGGCGGATCTTTGGGCAAATCAAGGTTGGATATGTTCAAAGTTGTTGAATGGACAATTAAAAATTTAAGGCGAGAAGAAAAGCCAAGGCATTTGTTGGGCATAGGAGATCCTGCTGGAATTTTGGAAAACGCACAGCGAGGATGCGACACCTTTGATTGCGTAGGACCCACCAGAATTGCCCGCAATGGAGAGCTTATGACAGAACGCGGAGATATAAATATTTTTAACGCAAAATACAAAGAAAATAAAAATCCTATAGAAAAAATTTGCTCCTGTTACACATGCAAAAATTTTTCTTTGGCTTATATGCATCACCTTTTTAAATCCCGCGAAATTTTAGGAATACAACTTGCTACCATGCATAATTTGAGTTTTATGATGAGATTTATGGATAATATTCGCGAATCCATAAAAGATGGCCGATTTGATAAATTTAAAAGGGAGTTTTTGGCAAAATATAAATAATAAAGATAAAAAATACCCCGTACCGCCCTTTTAGTTTATGCCAAAAGGGCGGCATGGGGATTTATTTTAATAAGCCGTGGTTTTTGTTAAGTGATGAGGAAGGCCTGTTTTAATAGTGCGCCCCATAAACCACATAAAAGAGTCCAGCTCGCACATCATTATTTCTTTTTGAGAAGGTTTGCATGAATTTCTCTGGCGATTGATTCCTTCCAATAAAGCGCACATAACCACCACATTAGCGGCGCGAATTTCTACTTCCGCTTGGCTTCCATAAGCCAAATTTTTTCTTTCAAAAATTTTATTTTTCAATGCATCAGAGTATTGGATCAATCCCATCGCCTCCAAAGCGCGCGGAACTTGATAGTCGGCCGGTGGCACGATATGCTGGGCATCTCTAAGTGGCGTAAGTTTACTGTTCGCCTGAATCGCTCTTGATTGATACATCAAAGCGAGCAGATTAGCTCTTTTGTTGAAATGCACAACAAGCCCGCATTTGGATTTGGCTGTGTCATAAAAAGAATTAAATTTTCCAGCCAAAGAGTCTACGAAACCCTCATAAATAACGCCGCCGAGAGAATGACTAAAGGCAAAAAAATCATGCGCTGACAAAAAATCGGACATGTTTTTGTATCCCAATAAAACCATCGTTTGACCAAATGATCTCATTTGCCTGAACCTGTGAATAGATAGCGGAATGTTGGCATCTTTACCACAACAGCGGAATATCCAACTGACCTCTTCCGCGCTAATTTGCGATAAATAATTAAAGCTAAAAATAGGACGCCCTTCCGATCTTGCCCTCATTAAAGCGGCGCCCAAAGCCTTGGCTCCAAAATGTAATTTTCCTTCAGGAAATTCCACGCAATATTTTCCATAGGGCGCTTCAAAATTCGTAAAGGCAAAATTTGAGGCGAGACAAACTCCGAGATACTCTACAAATTCTTCATCACTTTCAGGAAAAATAAATTCTTCCTTCCACGATGGGCAACGAAATTCCTTTTCGTAATTATCAGCCACAAATTTTTTTATCATTTCTAAATTAACGCTCACATATTTAGCGCCAGTTAAAATTCTCTGGCAAATTCGAACGGTTTCGGCCAAGGCATATCTACGCGCCTCTTTTAAAAAGATGCACCGATCATAATAATCTACTAGCGGTCTTCCCTGCTCTATCACTCGTGGCCTCCTTTTTAATGTTCTGACTTTAGAGTAAAGAAAATGGCAAAAAAGTCAACTTATTATACAAGTAATATTGTCTAAAAAAAATAAAAGGTCACGAACAAAGTCGTGACCCTAAATAAAATTTTTTATTAAATGTGATCAATTATTCTCTAGCTAGATACTCTATAACGCTCTACCCAGAGTGTAAGCATTTTTAGGGTAGTCTCGGCCGCACTCACCATCCATTCAAGCGGAACCCACTCCAAACGACTATGGAAATTCATTCCCCCAGCCCAAATGTTCGGCGTGGGAATATGATGTTGAATAGTGAGGCTGGAGCCGTCGGTGCCACCGCGAATCGGTTTGTGTATTGGAATAACATCCTGAGCTCGGCAGGCCGCCTCAAGCAGCTCCATAACAAGAGGATGACGATCCATTACAGTCTTCATGTTTTTATAGCTATTCTTTATCGTAATCGTAATCTTGGAGCCGGGAAATCTGAGTTCAGCCTTGTGACAAAGGTCATGAAGAGGCGCCTCCATGTCTTCAAGTTCAGCCTCTGTGAACGCGCGCAACAGAAAATTAATCTCGAATTTTTCGACTGTAGGAATTGAAGGACACGAGTGCGGAAACCGGTAGGGTTGACGCTCCTCTGTATTCTCCGGAAGTTGCTCCTCGGGTAAACGGTCCACGATCCAGGCGAATACTCGGAATGCACTTACCATTTTACCCTTGGCATAACCAGGATGAACATCTAATCCCTCAATCACAATCTTAGCTGATCTAGCATTGAAGCATTCATCCTCAATTTCTCCTTCCTTACTCCCATCTAGAGTAAAAGCATATTGAACCGCAAACTTTTCAAGATCAATATGATCCGTCCCACGACCAACTTCTTCATCCGGGTTAAAACAAATACGGATCTCTCCATGATAAAGATTCTCGCAGATTAAATATTCAGCAACCGTCATAATCTCGGCAATACCAGCCTTATCGTCTGCACCCAGCAACGTTTTGCCTCCGGCGGTGATAATTGTAAAATCCTTACAATTTAAAAGGTCGAGATTTTCTGACACTTTTAGCACAAGGCTTGGATCGTCGGGATAGGTAATGTCCTGTCCATGATAGTTGGCGATAATTTGCGGTTTAACACTTTCCCCTGATTGCGCTTGGGAAGTGTCCATGTGAGACATGAGTCCCAACACAGGAATCTTACCTTTTGCCAGATGATTATCCGGCAGATTTTCCGGGATTGTGCCATATACATAACCAGAATTGCTGATACATACATTAGAAACACCAAGTTCACGCAACTCATCAACGAGCATCCGAGCCATGTCAAGCTGGCACGCTGTGGTTGGAAATTGATCTTCTGAAGCATCGCTGTTTGAAGTGGTGTTCAGTATCACATATCTTAGAAATCGTTCAAGCAGTTTTTTGCGATATTTTACTGGAAGTACCGTTTTTTGCACGGGAGCTCTCCTTTTTAAAAAGAACTGACTCTGATGCGCTCTAAACCACAGCGGCCCAGATGACGCAATCAACATTTTATAATATACTCCTAGAATTAAATTTGTCAAACCATCATCATTCTATCAAAAACTACTGGAGGCCAACAATTTGCATAATATGAGCAAATTAGGATATGATAAATGAGTAATGAGTTGCTCTCGTGGTGAAATGGATATCACGACTGGGCGGAGCCTGTCCGCCCCTGCCTGCTGGCCCGCTTCGCCCCAGCTTTAGCGAGGCGAGCAGGCAGGTCTGGCGGAAACCAGAAGGCCGGGGGCACGCCCCCACACTTTGAAATTTAATGTCCCCGTAGCTCAACTGGATAGAGCGTTTGGCTTCGAACCAAAAGGTTGCAGGTCCGAGTCCTGCCGGGGACGCAAGGATAAAGTGTGGGGGTTCGAGTCCCTCCGAGAGCACCAGAAGTAATATAAATTTTATGAGGTTTAAATTTATGCCCAAAATAGAAACGGAGCCACAAAAAGAATCTACGGATAAAAAATTTGAAAAATTGGCCGATGAAGCCATAAAAGAAGCGATCAGTATCGTTCAAAAAAACTTTGAACAAAATTCTGACCCGGATAATAATTTAGATTTTCATAACTTAAGACACACTCAAGCAGTAATAGACCGTGTCAGCCAAATATTAAAGGCCATGCAAGATGGTGGCGTAAATATTTCAGAAAAAGATTTGACCTTAGGAAAGGTAGCGGCAGCATTTCACGACACTGTACAAAATTGGCAAGAACAGAAAACTCTGGATCCGACTAGTGGAATAGAAAAAATAATGCGTCAAAGAGCTATCGGACAAAATGAAAAAGACAGTGCTGGATTGGTTGTTAATTTTATGGTGAGCATCAATCAAAGGGAGAGACAAAATGTTTTTTCCGCCGAAGACCAAGAGATTATGAAATGCGCCATAGATTCAACTGTCCCCGGATTTGATCCTGTGCAAAAAACGGTGGTACAACCCAATCTAACAGAAAAATCACATCCTGTAACGATCGCCCTGGCTTTATCGGATTTAGGAACTGCGGGAATAAATGGAGGCGAGGCTTTTGTTAAAGAGGGATCGGATCTCTTTTGCGAAGAAAATTTGGATATTAAAAGAGCTCTGAAGTCTGGACGCGAACTAACTGACGGAGAAAAAGAATTTTTTAGAAGTAGAATGATAGCTTGGAGCAAATTTCAATCTATCTTTGCGCAGGGCAGAAAAAATCTTTTGGAAAAAGAAATCGCGACCTTGCCAGACAATGCAAAAGAAAATCTTCGCCAGCTTTTTTCTAAATTTGACGAGTCTATAAAAACCGCCGCTCAAAAAGCGAATGAGCGAGAATTAATGAATTTTGACCAACTTTTGGCAGATTTTGGATACTAAAATATATCACCAACTTATTTATAAAATTACTTAGCAGGGTTCACCCTATTAAATAATTTTAACGGGATGAATCTTATTTACCAATATTTCCAATAAAGTTTTTACCCCTGCCTGAGCCTGAATTTCAGTCTTGGCCTCGGTGAATTTCTGCCATTGAGCAAAGATTTCTTTGTCGTTCAAATTTCTAACGGCAGTTTCTAATTTTAATCGAGTTTCGAAATCAACTTCTTTATCGGCCTTGAGCACCTTTTCAATAAACATCTTAGCAAATTCTAAAACCTTCCCGTTGATTGTTTGTGTTTCTAAAGATAATTTTACTGCCCGCAACTCCTTCTGAATGGCAAAATATCTAACGCCAAAAAAAACAGTACCAACAAGTAAAACTATGGCCAAAACAGCCCAGAAGTGGTTTGCTTGTTCGCCTAATTTATTTGATTGATCGTTTTGATTTAATAAAGACATATTGATTAAAATTTATAAACTACGATTTAAAGCCTCCATCAAAAAATTAACCGCCGGTTATTTTTTTCTGAAGCAACCCTTCCCTCATTTTATCACGATAAAAGTTATAGAGCAATAATACAGCACCTAAAATCAAAAGGGTGGTTTTCCAATCAATAATATTTAACCACCAGTATTTTGTTTTTAATTCAATATTAATATGAACGCCCACGCCCTCCTTAACCTGAAATGCTTTGCCATCATATGTAGGATAACCGGGCGCCTCAACCTTGAGATAATAAAATCCTTCGGGCGTTAAAAACGAATAAGTGCCTCTATTATCGGTTGTTTGAGGATTTTCCTGTTGATATTCCTTAGCCGACCAAATTTCATATTGTTTAGTCGCAGGATTCAACCAAAAAAGTGATACAATAGCCCCCGGAATGCGGGTTTCTTTGTCGCCATTTTTCTCATATATGTATCCTTCCGGGTCAACCACAGTAATCAATCGAATTTCTTTTTTGCCCAAGCTATCATCCTGAAAATCAATTACTGTAATAATTTCATATTCACCATCAACGGCTGGCATTTGAATGTCGGCAGTATAAATTCCATCTCCGTCAGGATCAGTATATTCAAATTCTAAAAGAACCAATTTTTCCTCCACCCTTATTGGTTGCTCTTGTGTCGTGGCAAAGGCAGGATTGGCAAAAATTAAAGAGGCGGTTAAATCTTGAATATTTATTCTTGATTGGCTATTTGTAATTGGCTTGGACCTAAAAACAACATATCCCTTAACGCTTTTAACTGGCTTGTCGGGTCTAACAACTAATTGCAACGGCTTGTTCGTGATTGTGGTAATTTTTTGTTCAGGTCTTCCTTCTTCATTAACTGCTAAGGTGACATCATAATCTATCAAACCTCCGCCTGTTTTGGCAAAAACTATTTCGGTCGGTATTTTTTGTTTAGCCGCTACTGACAAATTGGCAACTGGAATACCCGCGGGCAAAGCAAGCCCACCCGACTGAATTCCGGGCACTAACAGGCTCAATTCTTTGGTTAGCCCGGGCAAAGTCAATTGGACGGTTTTTAATTTGTCCAAATCAGTCATTTTGGTTATGCCAACTTTTTTTAGAGTCTCTCCCAGCTCTGGAAATTTTTGAGCTAAAACCAGCATCTCTTTTGGTAACGGCGCCAAAACAAATCCCTTGATTGGCTTTGGCGGTAACAGTTGCCACTTACCATTAAGCGTCAGAGGTGCTTTTTTTGATAATAATTTTTCCAGCGATATTTCTGGTGGTTTTTCTAATGGTTTGGGCTTTAAAAAATCTGGTACCAGGGGTTGAAGAATCTCCGGAATTAATTCAACAATCTTTTCTGGAATGGTTTTTTTGCGATAGATAATACCATCAAAAACAACTTCTGAAGATTGACCCCATTGGGTATAGAATTTGGCATAAACAGCATACTGACCTTCGGAGCATACAGTTAAACCTTGGCACAAATCCCAAGTTTTATTAGAAACGTAAGTTTCCTGCCCAGCGTTTCGAAAATCAGAAAAATTAGAGATCGCCACTCTCACGCTGTCATAACCGCCGGACAACGTAAGATTTACCGTTGAATTTTCTGTGTATTCACCGCCGCCATTAATTAAGACATTAAATCCACCCGAGGATGGAGGAACGGGCGGATTATATGCTCCCGCGGGCAGTCCGCCGCCAGGATCTGTTTCATCATTGTCAGTTAAGGAACTGCACCCGGGATCGGCAGGATAATCGATTTTGCCATCGCCATCGTCATCTAAGGCATTATTACATTGGAGACGAATGCTTCTTGGCTGCCAATCGGTCTGAATCTTAAAATCTGACGCGCTACAAGAATTAGTATTTATGCAATTAAAACTGATTTGGCCGCTATCTAAAGAAACGGTCGCGTAGCCCAAAAATTCTCCGCTACTATTTATTGTAACTCCGGAAAAATTTATCCAACCCAATCCTTCCGACCACGCATAACCAGAAAGATTCCCAGCGCCATCATTTGTGACTCCAGAGGTTGAAGGATTTAAATTAATCCAGCCGTAATTTTCACTCCAAGCGTAACCCGTCAATCCAGAATCTGTAGTATGGACATTGCCACCAGTTGTGCCAAAATTTATCCAACCCGCATTTTCAGACCAGGCATACTTATACGTTGTATCTATGGTGCCATCTGTTACAGTCGCAGAAAAAACAGAAAAAGCAAAAGCGGCGCTTATGAAAAGAACTATGACGAAAATTAAATTTTTAATGAGATTTTGTCGCATCCGCCTAACCAATTTTTAATTAACTCTTACGGTTTTGGGATTGGGGTTGGCACAACGGTTTCTTTTTTGGGTGTTTCTTGAGCAGAACAGTTGACCTTAACCACCTCTATTTTTTTATCTCCGTCTTGTACAGGAACTCGAACGCATTTTTCAACCTGGTCTATTAATAGCCGCACGGTATCCGAAGAGCCTTTTTGATAAGCGGCTTGAACATGATTGTATTGAAATCTCTGCCACTCTGCGCGAACAATGTAAAAAGCAGAAAAAACAACCCAAACAATCAAGACGAAAATAAAAATATTTTTCTTGGTGAAAATTTTCTTTATAGTTTGCAATAATATAGACATGATTATTAAATTTTTATTAGTTTTTAAAATTATTTAGACCTTGTTTAATATTTTGACCTTTTAATTTTATAATTTTTAATTTGGAATTATGGATTCCGTTGGCATAGGAGATTCTGTCAGCGATGGTGTCGGCGTCGGAGATTCTTGATTCGTGCTTCCTGATTCATTGTCTGGCGTTGGCGTTGGAGATGGTTCAGGGGTTGGGGTTGGTTCTGGAGACGGCGTAGGAGATGGCTCCGGAGAGGGCGTTGGAGTAGATGTGGGAGTCGGTGTGGGTGTTGGCACAGAACTTACGCCTGTCCCAACGAGCAAAGTATCAAGTTGAGCTTTAGTGAGACATGTTTTCGCGCCAGTATCGTCAGAAACACATAAAGTATTCGTGTTAACTTCTTTTGCAAAAATATTAGCTATCCCATTTCCCGCATCGGCTAACCAAGTACCAATTTTACCAAAGAAAGCAGTGACAAAAGATTCAGCGGGAGAACCAGCAAGTGGCGTAATGGTACCAGCAATTCCTTCAAGATTTAAATTTAATTCTTTAATTGCATTAACAGTTGAAGCAAGAATAGCATTTGTGTCGAGACCATACGGATTCCCTGCTCCATCGTGTGTGGCAAATTCAGGGGCAATAGAGGCGACTTCTTCAGAAATAAATCCAAAGTGAGCTCCACTACCCAAATTCATGTCAGGATTAAAATTATATGCAACAGGACGAAGGGCAAGAATGCTGGAAAGACCAAGATTCAAATCAATAATATTATTCTTAAATCTTTGTGAAGATAGAGTACAAATTATATTTCCCGATGTATCTGCTGAAAGAGTTCCGGCTGTGATACAACCTTTTTGTTGAACGACGCCGGCGTTTGTTACACTAAATTTACTTGCACCTCCTACTTGAGCATCAATGAGATTTCCTGCAAAACCAGTTACCGCATTGATAGCTAGTTGTGTCCCGCTCGCCGAACCTGCAAACTTTCCAGCCGTAGCTCCGTCAAAAGCAGTAGAAGCAGGACCTATGTTCAATAAGCCATAATTAGCTGAAGCTGTAACAGCTCCGATAGTATCCAGTTTGCCGTAAGGACTTACTGTCCCGATCCCGATATTACCATTGTTTTTAATAGTCATTACCGCATTTGCCAAAGTTGCGTTAGCGCTACTGGCAACAGCGTTTTGTACAAAGACTATATCCCCACGTCCATTGCTAACATAATCTGTCGGTATAGAATAAAATATTCCGCCCTTTTTATAGCTAGTAGAGTCGACAAGATTAAAACTAATGCCTGAATATGTTCCCACAGATTCCGCAACAGACGAATTGCTGATAAGTAATTCTCCTCCCAAACCTGCGGCCGTTGATTTACTAAGATTCAATAATGCTCCAGGCGTTATAGCCCCGATCCCGACGTTGCCTGCTGTGTCTATAACCATTCTTTGTTGCAAACCAGAAGCATCGGTATAAAATTGTAATTCTCCAGTTGTCCCAGTCAATTGCTTCGCTTTAATAGCGGCGGTACTTCTTTCGTTTCCCCCATCTGTTCCTGCCTGAAACAATTGAGATGTAATCATCCCACCAGTAAAATCTTTATTTCCTACTATCAAGACTGTTTTTTCTGCTCCAGCTGTTGATGCAGGAGCGGCTATATGTAAAGAAGCGCCTGAGTCTGGCACCACCGTCCCGATGCCAACGTTATTACCAGCTGAACCTACAAAAAAAGTATCGGTATCTATAGTTAGATTACGACTTCCTAAGTCTACATTTGAAGTTGCTCCTGTGTAGGGGACGTAGCCAGTGGTCAAATCTGAAGTAAGTGCAAGTGTTCCAGTTCCACCTGGAACAGTGTGTGTATTTAATGTTCCAGCTAATACAAGATTTCCCGCATTCGTTACACTAAATTTACTTGCACTCGCTACTTGCAAATCTATAAAGTTCCCCGATGCTTTGACTGCTGGATTGACTAAAATATCTGTGAGAGCGGAAGTGGTAGCCCCAACCGCAACTTCCAATCTTCCACCTCCCGTACTCCCATCTGTTACTTTCAAAACTCCTGCCCCGCTTCTTAAAAGTCCAACATCAGACAAAGCTCCAAGTTTTATTTGAGTTGAGTCAGAAAGTAAATTAAAACCGCTTGTAGAAGAAACAGTGTGAGCCCCCATTACAAGGTTTCCTGTTGCTCCTGTGTAGGGGACATAACCAGAAGTTAAATCACTTGTGAAAGCAAATTGTTTTCTTTCTGCTCCTGTTGTTATCGTTCCATAGTAGGCGTCAGTTAAAAATTCTATAGCTCCAGCTTCGGCAGTTGTATTTAAGGCTCCAGAAGTAAATTTCAAAGGCGCGGTATTGGCTGTGGCTGTGCCAGCCTTAAGATGTAGAACTGCAGTTGGTGTTGTTGTCCTAACGCCGACATTGCCGTCATCGCGGACAAAAAGGAGGGTCGTGCCGTCAACATTGCGAACATCTAATGCAGACAAAATTGTACCTGACGACCCTCCTCGGACTGCAAGTGGTCCTTGTGAGAATATGCCATTCGTTCCAACAGTAAGACCTCCTTTCATGCTCAGATTGCCATCTAGTACAGCGTTGTTTCTAACCTGTAGTCCTCCGACTTCTGCGCTATGAGCCATAAGCGAGGTTGTTTCCAGCCCTGTCACGTCCATGGCAATAAGATTTCCTGGAGCGGTGTAGGTTATTGCGTACGCATATCGGCCGGCGACTGTAACAACCTGTGCCGTATTTTCAAGACCTGTAAATGATAGGGCACCCACTCTAACCGGAGAGGATGGGTTGGACACGTCCGCAACGAGAACCTTGCCCGGAGTAGTGTCTGCTGACAGATACGCATACCGACCAGCAAGGGAAATAGAGAGAGCCGAGTCTTCCCCAGAGGAGAATGTCATATACCCCGCAATGGTCGGAGTGGTTGGACTCGACACATCCACAACAACAAGTTTGGCGGGAGCCATCCAGGTGGAGACATAGACATACCGCCCAGCTACGGCAATTTGGCCGTAGCTCGCCCAGCCACCATCAATTCCAGTTAAGGCTTTTACTCCTACTCGTGTGGGAGAAGCTGGATTAGACACATCTATAACGACTACATATACGGGAGCTGTGAATGTTGACACATACACATAGCGCCCCGAGACGACGAGTTGAGCGTTATTCTCCCCAGAATTTAGAGTTACTCCGCCAACTCGTGTGGGAGAAGCCGGGTTTGAGATGTCGATGATGACCACACGCCCAGGGCTCGTATATGTTGAAACATAGGCATACTTACCAGCAATCTCCACGGAATATGGATTGTTTTCACCGGCGTCAAGCGTTACACTGCCGACCCGCGTCGGGGAGGCTGGGTTTGACACGTCTATAACAACCACTTTGCCGGGAGAACCCCACCCGGTTATATATACATACTTACCGGCAATGGAAATACCATGGCTGAAATTCTCACCAGCATTCAAAGTTATACTCCCTATCTTCGTTGGCGATGAAGGTTTTGAAATGTCGACGACAATAACCTTGGCAGGATCCGTGTAAGTTACTATGTACGCATAGCGTCCAGAAACGACTATGTCATAGGTAAAACTATCACCCGCTTCAAGTTCCAGTGACCCAGTCCTTGTGAGCGGAGCGGACGTATTGGTTATGTTTTGAATGTTCCCCAGCACGTCGAGATTGGCCCCTGGCGTCGCCGTTCCAATCCCGACTTTTCCATTCGTAGTATCAATGTTTAGGACATTCGTCGTGCCATCAGCTTTATTGATTTGGATAGCAGTGGTAGAATCAGAAGCTGGATACCATTTGGGAGAGATTATGCCTGAAGTAGTAGATAAAATATTAGCACCAAGAACGACATTTGCTGTTGCTCCTGTATATGGAACACCGCCAAGTCCCGCAAGAGTTTGATCTCCTGTGTTACTGCCCGAAACAGAAGACGCCCCTGCTCCAATAGTTAAGACTGAAGTGTTGGCAATGTTGCCTACCAGAGTAACCGTTCCGGTGTTTACCGTAAGAGCAGTGGTTAAAGTTGCATTAGTTACTGTCGTAGCATTACCAGTAAGACTAGCGGTAATTGTTCCGGCGCTAAAATTTCCAGACGCATCGCGCTGGACTAACGTACTGGCGGTATTTGCCGAAGCGTATGCTAAAGACGCCAAGTTTTTACTGGCGTCAGTTACCACCGCCTGTGACGCGGTTAATCCAGAAAGGTTGAGCCCGGCAAATGTCGGAGAAGACGCGGTGGCGATATTTTGCGGAAGAGAAAGCGTGATTGAACCAACAGCATGAGTGACGGTTATTTGATTAGTGGTGCCTAAAAGTTGTTTGTATTCCCAACCAGTAGCGCCGGAATTTACTCCCAACAAATAATTAGCTGTGCCCAAAGAAGACAGGCCGCCAATAGATAAAGTTCGATCGGCCGATAAATTACCCCCTCCCGAAAGCGGTGCGGTAGTGTCAATTGATCTGGTAGAAATCGCCGGAGCGATGACCGTGCAGTTTGTGCTACCTGGAGCGCAAGTCGGCGCCAAAGTCGCGCCCGGATTATAGGGTGAGTCTGGTGGCGCCGCTTTTACTATTGTAAAAATAACCAAAACTGAAATTGCGACGATCAATCCGCCTTGGACGATTTTAGAAGATAAAATTTTATTTTGAAACACCATTTATTTTATGTTTTTATTACTATGTATGATTATAATATTCTTATATATTATACCATATAAAATTCCGTGCGACTATAAGTAATAAGTTATACCAGCATCAGGCACCACCGCGTCAATCGCAAATTCATCACGTAAAATATTGGCAAATTCCTCCGATGATTCCTGCTCGCCTTGTACTACAAACGCGCGATGCAAAGAAAAACGCATAGGACGAACCCATTCTTTTAGTTTTGTTTGATCTGCGTGCGCGGAATAACCATCAATAGCGCGTATTCTAGCGTTCACCTCAATGGTCTTATCATAAATTTTTACTTGGTTTGCGCCATCCAAGAGCTCTCTTCCCAGGCTTCCTCGCACCTGATAACCCACTATCAAAAGCAGGCTTCGCGGATCAGGAAGATATCTTTGCGCGTGATGCAATATTCTTCCGCCATTCATCATACCAGAGCCGGCTATAATAATTTTTGGAGGAGTGACGGCATTTATGCTCTTAGATTCTTCTGTGGTCGAGGTGTATTTAAAATTTTTAAAATCAAAAATGCTTTCGCCGCGTTTTAAAAGATATGCGGCTTCTTTGTTATAGTATTCAGGATACTTGGAATAAATCTCTGTTATTTTTATGGCCAATGGGCTATCAATAAAAACCGGAATATTAGGAATTCTACCGCCTTTCAAAAGATCGTTTAATTCATAAAGCAAATCTTGCGTGCGCTCCATAGCAAAAGCTGGAATCAAAAGAGTTCCACCGCGCCGCACAGTGTCTTCCGTGAGATCTTCGAGTAAATCCTTTCTGTTTGCGATATCTTTATGAACTCTGTTTCCATAAGCCGACTCAACTAACAAATAATCAACATCTTTAACCTCTTCGGTCTCTTTTAGAAATGGCATAGATACATTTCCTAAGTCTCCGGAAAAAACAATCTTCTTTCCCTCTGTTTCTACCGCCACAATGCTTGATCCCAAGATATGCCCGGCGTCAAAAAGAGTCACGGAAAAACCTGGCGCCGCTTCAAATTTTTCGTGATAATTTTTACCTTCAAAAAGAGCTGAAGTCTCAATCACATCTTTGGCTGTATAAAGCGGTTCTTCTTTAAATTTTTCTGCCACATTTTGCAAAAGCCCTTGATTGTCCTCTAAAATAACCTTGGCAAAATCAAGCGTGGGCGCAGTGCCAAAAATTTTCCCACGAAAACCCTCTTTCCAAAGTTTGGGCGATCTGCCAACATGGTCAGTGTGAGCGTGAGTAAAAATTAAGGCCGAGATTTCTTTGGGCTCAAAACCAAAAGGCGCCCGATTAACTTCTTCGGTCGCTCGTCCTCCTTGCTGCATACCGCAATCAACTAAAATTTTTGAGCGTCCATTGTCCAACATATAACAGGCTCCCGTCACCACCCCCGCTCCACCGTGAAAAGATAGTTTTAACATATATTTTGTGTGAAATTATTATTATATATACATTTTACACCAAATTGACCAGATTTAAAACTTTGCCCCGCCCCTTTGATGCATACCAAAGGGGCGGGGTTTATTTAAATATCGATTTAGAATATAATTAATCTGTAATTAATTTATGAAACTTTCTGAAGAACAATTAAAAACACTGTTCCAAAACCTTTCTCCGGAAACGTTAGGAAGCGTCATTGAGCATACTCTTTTAAATTCGCAAGCCACACAGCTGGAGTTGGAAAATCTTTGTAAAGAGGCGGATGAAATTGGCGCCAACATTTGCCTTAATGAAGGCCGTTTACAAGAAATTTTTAAATATATTAATGAAAACGATTTCAAAAATCTGCGCAAAATTGTTGCCGTTATCGGATTTCCTCTAGGAGCAACATCGACTGAAATTAAAATATTTTCCGCCTTATGTTCTATGGACTCCGGCGCAGATGAAATAGATATGGTTTTAAATATTGGATATTTACGCGATGATCCAAATAAATGCAAAGAAGATATTTTGGCGGTCGCTCAAACCGTGACAGAGTTCAACAAAATTCATAGCTCAAATAAAATATTGAAGGTCATCCAAGAAAATTGCTATCTATCTGACGACGAAAAAAAATTGGCCAGTCGCATCACCGCAGAAGTAGCGCAGGAAACGGGATTGCATATGTTTGCCAAAACGTCTACTGGATTTGGAAAGCCCAAAGACCCATCCACCGCTATTGGCGCAACTGTAAGTGACGTGACGCTTATGTATGAAATTATTAAACCTTTTCAAAAACAAGGTGTTTTGGTAGGAATTAAGGCCGCTGGAGGTGTAAGTGATAGCGCTATCGCTTTAGAAATGATGTTTGAGGCAGGATGTTTTGATGAAAATTTAAAACTTCTACCAAACATCTCCAATATTTTCCGCATAGGCACAAGCGCAGGAAAAAAGATAATGGATGACTTCAAACAAAGATTTAAAAAATAAAAACGTTTAAACCCCCGCATTTTTGCAGGGGTTTAATAATTTTAAGACACATTTATCCCCAAGAGGAATTTTACCCCCACACCCATATGTCCCTGTAGCTCAGCGGATAGAGCGCTTCCCTCCGAAGGAAGAAGTCGGAGGTTCAAATCCTCTCAGGGACGCATAGGTGTGAGGGCAAGACCTCGATCTTAGGCCTTCGGAGGCTCGTGTTCTATCCTCCGCCAGCTGGCGGATGACTATGGGGACAAAATCATCTACATTCTAATTTAATTTGACTTTTTGTCAAAATTATGATACGATGCTGTAAACTCGTTCGTTGAAAAATCGTGATTAAAAATTGCACAGGGAGGTGCGCGATGGGACGGAAAAAACACGTTCTTCCAGAACAAAACTATTCATTTTCCGGGTATTTCTGTTGTGAAACAGGTGAAAACATCAGCGCGTTTTTCTCCGACAAAACTCGCGCCGTTTCGGAAAAAGAGGCATTGAATAATGTACGCTTCAACATTTGCAAGAAATTCAATCTGTTTTGTAACGGACGACCATTTAAGATTGAGCTTTATGACTACACCATCAAAGTTATCGTCACGCCCATTGCCACCCCGCCCCCTCCAGAGCCGCCAACCAAGCCCGTCAAAAAGGGCAACCCAGGACTCTTTGATAACGATTGAATATCCGGCTCCCCAAAGGAGCCGGTTTTTTTATTTAGCAGAATTTTTGTAAAAACACAAAACGTTTTGCAGGAGCATCGCCACCGTCATCGGACCAACTCCTCCTGGAACAGGTGTGAGTAGCCCCGCTTTTTCACCAAAGCTTTCTCTATCTATGTCCCCCACGATTTTCCCTTCTTTGTTTTTATTTATACCCACATCTATTATAAGACTCTTGTCTTTAACCATGTTTGACTTCAAAAATTTTTCTTTTCCCAAAGCTACCACAACTAAATCAGCTTCGCGAATCTCAAGGGAGAGATTTTCGTCACTTATTAAAACATTTTCAACGTCAAAATTATAAAACACCTTTTCTAACAAATCAGAAAACGGAGACCTTTTAGCCAAAATATAAATTTTTTTACCACTTAAATTAAAATTTACGCTTCTAATTATTTCTAAAATCCCCTGAATGAGCGGCGATACTAGATTTCCCTCCTTTTTAAAATAATTTTTTATGTTTTGCGCATGAAATCCATCGACATCTTTTTTAGGATCAATGTTCTCTATTATTTCTTGGACATTAAAATTTTTAGGCAAAGGCATTTGTACCAAAACACCATGGATTTCCTTGCGATTATTCAATTCTTTTATTTTATCAACAATTACAGCTTGTCCGATGTCTTGCGCATATTCCCATTTTTCAAAATAAATGCCGACCTCATTACAGGCCTTTTCTTTTAATTTTATGTAAATTTTTGATGCCCCATCTTCTCCAACAAATAATACCGCCAAGCCCGGACGCACATTTAGCGTCTCTATTTCTTTTTTTATATTTTCCTGAATTTCCTGTGCTAATTTTTTACAATCAATTATTTGCATTTAATAGGGTGGATTTAGTTATTGCTATATTTAGAAACATTGGCTATTACCCCACAGGCAGACATTAAAATGGCCAGAAAAGTTCCTCCGTAACTTATAAAGGGCAAGGGCACGCCTGTTAAAGGCAAGAATCCAGAAATGGCAGAAACATTTAAGAAAAATTGTGTAGATATTAAAAATATTAAACCCGCTGTTAAAAATTTACCAAAATAATCCGGCGCACCTTTGGCTATTTTTATGCCGCTCCAAATAAATAAAATAAATATAGTAAATATTCCTAATACTCCGACAAATCCCAACTCTTCCGCCAATATTGCAAATATTGAATCTCCTGTTGATTCTGGCAAATAAGCAAATTTCTGCCGCGACTGACCAAATCCCACACCCCACAATCCCCCAGAACCGATGGCTATGAGCGCCTGTCTGATTTGATATCCTGTTGATTGTATGTCGGATGAAGAATGGTCAAGAAATGTTAACAATCGCTGGACACGATATTCATCGCTTATCAAAAACGCAGAACCCATAACTAATAAAATAAGAAATAAAATTCCTATATATTTCCATGGTACACCGCTCAAAATATACATCAAAAATAACGCGCCGCTTAAAACTAAGGCCGTACCAAGATCATTTTGCAAAAAAAGAACTCCTACGCCAACACTCAGAAGCGACAGAAACATTACAGTCTCTTGAAACGAGTTTTTGGATTTCTTACTCCAACTATCCAGCCAGGCAGCAAAATAAAACACCATGGCAAATTTAAGCATTTCGGCTGGTTGAAAAGAAAATAATGATCCAACGCTCAGCCAACGTGTAGCTCCACGCAAAGTAAGGCCTATCTGTGGGACAAACACCAGTAAAGATAGGGCTAGAGAAATTACCAAAAATATTAAGGTGAATTTTCTCAAAAACTGATAGGGTACAAGTTTAAAAAAAATATAAAATCCCAAAAGCCCTGGTAGAATTCCATATCCTATTTGATGGAATAAATAATAGGTAGAAGAGCCAAAATTATCAATACCTTCCGCCAATGAAGAACTATAAAGAATAAACAGCCCGGCGACAACCAGAGTAAAAAATAAAACTATAAAAAAATAATTTGGAGAATGCTCGTGAGTCATGCGTAAATATTAAAATTTTATAACAAAACTTCTCCATGGGAATCCCCTACAATTTTTTTGTCCCATAAAATTAAATCACCACCAACCATAACACCCAAAATGCCATCTGGGTAAACAAACGGATTTTGAAAAGTAGCTTGGCTACCAATATGTTCCAAATCAAAAAGACATATGTCGGCAAAATAATTTTTGGCCAAAAAACCTCTGCCTTTTAAGCCATATTTTTTAGCCGGTAAAGAAGTTATTTTTGGAATCATTTTTTCTATACTAAGCAATTTTTCTTCCCGAACGTAACGACCCAACAAATAAGGAAAGGCACCAAAATTTCTCGGATGAACCAATTGATTACGCACGGTATCATGAGTCATAGGAATTCCGGACCCATCAGAAGAAACTAAAGCCAATTCGCTTTTTAAAAGTGCGCTTATAGAATCTTCTTTTTTAGTATAAAAAAATCCTGCGGCATCGTTATTTGATACTAATATTATGTTTAAAAGAGCCTCTTCCACAGAAACATTATCCTTCCGAGCTATTTCATTAATAGTTTTGTTCAAGAAAAACTTATTACGCCCGACATGTGACAGCAAAATTTCTCCTAAAGCTATATCGCTTTTTTGCAAATCTTTTATTATTTTAGGACGTAACGATAAATCTCCAAGCCGCCTCATCATATCTTGCGTTCCGCCTTCCTGAGACCACTTTGGCAACAAACTAAAGAGGGTTATTGCTAAAGTGTTATACGGATAGATGTCAAAATTAACATTTACTTTATTGTCGGCATAATTTTGAATTAAAGAAAGCACATCCTCGGTCTCAGTATTTTGCGAGATGATTTTGAAATGAGACAATTCCACGGACGCTCCAGTTTCTTCGGCAACTTGCAAAATTTCATTGATTGAAGCAGTAATACCCTCACCCTCGTCCTGCAAATGAACGCTTAAAACTTTATTGTGTTTGCTCACTATTTGACCAAGCCTTGTTATTTCAGCTCTGGGCACTCCTCCTTTTTGAGGAAGGGTGAGTCCGCTTGAAATACCCAAAGCACCACCCGCCAAAGCATCGTTTAAAACCATACTAATTTTTGCCAAATCATCATTTTCTAAACTTTCTGACTCGTCTTTACGCATAGCACATCTTATTGTGGAATATCCCGCCAACGTTCCAAAATTAACCCCGAGATGCAATTTTTTTATAGAGTTTAAAAATTCATTAACTTTGACCCAGTCCATCGGGACTCTTTCTATGTCTGCCCACTTTTTTATTGATTCAATTGATTTTGGCCCCAAAAGTGGTGCCAGAGATGCTCCACAATTTCCTCCGATAATGGTAGTGATTCCCTGCTGAAGAAAACTTTCCTGTTTAGGACTGGTAAAAATATTTAAAAATACATCCGAGTGAGTCAAAACATCTATAAACCCGGGAGACGCAAAAAGGCCGTTGGCATCTATAACCTGT
>ERZ1292633.1548-Hain-H41-02um-R1-1548-length-24696-cov-6_pt1 | contig 24696 bp, 22 predicted proteins | sample MGYA00564406_ERZ1292633 | MGnify/ENA primary metagenome ERZ1292633 (study PRJEB36523, sample SAMEA6512639) | groundwater metagenome | collected 2019-01-08 | study: AquaDiva: Metagenomics assemblies of 32 groundwater samples | reverse complement strand
GAAACGCATCGCAAGACCAATGCCAAAGGCACACAAATAAAGCCGCCACCCCGCCAGCAGACTGACGCTGCCTGCCACGCCTATAATCTCAACGATGCCCATATTCTGCCCCCACACAACACAGCGCCTCTTTCACAAGCGCCTAATGCAGGATAGGCCATCTCTCATGAATGACAATATTGATGATGATGGCACACTCGTGCCTGCGATCCCCGCTGCTACGCTGGTGCTGTTTCGCGAACGAGAGGACGCCCCGCCCGAGGTTCTGGTTGTCGAACGATCAGCCAAAATGGCCTTTGCAGGCGGCGCTATTGTTTTTCCCGGCGGACGGATTGACGATGACGACCATGCCATCGCCGCCGACATCCGCTATTTCGCAAATGACCATGCGCTGGAAATTGAAGAGGCGGCTGCGCGCATTGCCGCCATCCGTGAAACTTTGGAAGAAAGCGGCATCGCTATCGGTTTCGCAACGCCCCCCGCACAGGATTGGATCGAAACAGCGCAAGCACGGCTTCACGCACGCGAACTGTTCAGCCTGCTACTTGATGAGGCCCAGGCAACGCTTGATCTTGATTCGCTGATCCCTTTTGCACGCTGGCGTCCCAATTTTCGTGAGGCACGGGCGTTTGACACGCGCTTTTATATCGCGCGTGTCCCCGCTGACACGCCTGAGCCGGTGGTTGATCAGACCGAGAATGTACTCAGTTTCTGGGCCAGTGCTGCTGATCTTCTGACCGCCGCAGACACCGGCAAGGTCAAGGTGATTTTTCCCACGCGCCGCAATCTTGAACGGCTCGCACTATTTGGGGATTTTGCCAGCGCCGAAACCCATGCCCGCGCTATTCCGGTCGAGATTATCTGCCCCTATTTCGAGGAGCGTGACGGCGAACGATACCTCTGTATCCCCACGCACCTTGGCTATCCTGTGACGGCTGAAATCATGACAACCGCATTACGCGGCGGACGTTAACATCATTGTAACCATAACCATGCAACACTCCTGCAAGAGTATAGGGAGTATGGCCGATGGGAATTGCCTGCGACGCGCTGATGCAGATCAAGGCGCAGCTTTGCGACCGGATTGATGTGCTCGCCGAGCAATTGCCGCACATGAACGGGCACCAGCTTGCGCATCAAGTCGATGAGGTGCGGCGGATCGCACGGGCTTACGGCCTGTTCCCCGTTGAGGAGCTTGCACGCGGGCTTGAAAGCGCGCTTTCCACGTCGGAATGCAGCATCATGGTGTTACCGTTCCTCGAAACGATGCGTGATGCGGTTGGCTGCGAACGCGTCGATGCAGCAGCGGCGCAATCCTATCTGGCGGCGGTGAACCAACGTCTCTATGGATAGACGGTGTGGACGCGCTCATCCCAGCTTTTATCGCGGTGCTACTCGCCGAAACAGGTGAGCGCGGACAATCTCAAGCGCACCAGCTTGGGCTGACTTTTTCTGATCGGCGGCCAATTTATGCAGCGCTAATGATCGTCACTTTATTCACGTTGAGCATCGGTGGAATTGGTGGAACCTATATCGCCCACCTTATCAGCTACGACGCACGCACGCTGTTTGCCGGGGTCGCGCTGTTGCTTGCAGGGCTACCAAGCCTGTTCAAAAACAAGCCCGCCAAGCCCGTTGCCCAAGCGCGGCCATTTATGACCAGCCTGATCCGTTTTCTTCCCGCCCAAATTGCCGGAGCAAGCCCGTTTATCATCGCTGGCCTTTCGGCGCGGAGCGATATGGCAGGCCTTGCGATTGCGGGCGGCTTTGCGGGCGTGATGGTCGCGGCGGTTCCGCCACTGCTGTTGAAAGCCGAATGGCCTGGAGGGCTTCCACTCATTCTACTGCGGCGTATTGCCGCCCTATTGTTGATTGGCTCGGGGCTGTGGCTTGCGGTAAATGCGCTACACCTGATCTAGGCCCGCGTTCCCACCGTGATGATAATCACGCATTAATCTGACGCAATCGGCTATCGTCTGACGAGTCGCAATAGCGATGAGGAGGCATGGCATGCCGGACAAAGACCCTAAAACGTGCGAACGCAACGATATCGTTATCGTCAACAATCCGGCGGTTGAAGCCGCGATAGCGCAGGCGCTTGACGTACGACAGGCAACCGTTCCCCCCGAACAGCGCGCCGAACGCACCGCTCGCGCGATGGATGACGATGCGTTCTATCTCCGCAAAAAATTTGCCGAAAATCGTAAGAGCGATCCCAATGGCTATGAACGGATCATTGGTAAAAGTGACCTGCTCTCGATCAATTTTCTCGATCGCGGTCGCCGCGCTGCTGACGCGGTGTGCCGGATCAAACTTCCGGTCGAGGGCGGTGAGGCTTACGGCACCGGCTTCCTGATCGGGCCGCGCCTGCTGATCACCAATAATCATGTGTTGTCTTCGTCCGCCGAGGCCGCACAGGCCGAAGCAGAGTTCAACTATGAACATGATGTCGACGGCGTGATGCGCCGCGCGGTGCAATATAATCTTGATCCGGGGCAGCTTTTTTACACCAGTACAGAGCTTGATATCACGCTCGTCGCCGTCGCCGCCATGTCTGATTATGGGGTTCCGATTGATCGTTACGGCTGGCTACCGCTCCTGCCGCTCTCGGGCAAATCGGTTGACGGCGAATGGATCAGCATCATCCAGCACCCCAATGGCACGCCCAAGCAAATTGCGATCCACGCGAGCCAGATCATCAAGCTTGACCCCGCCAAGGTGCCCGGAATTACGGAAAACTTCATCCACTATACCACTGACACCGAACCGGGGTCGTCGGGTTCTCCCGTCCTCAATGACCAATGGCAAGTGGTTGCGATTCATCACAAGGCGATACAGGTGCCGCCCAAACGTGGCGATGGTGGCGAGATTCGCTGGCTTGCGAATGAGGGCGTTCGGGTCAGCGCGGTGTTCAATCATCTTGAGGGCAAACGCTTTGAAAATGAAAACGCGCGCGCAGCACTTGACCGGCTTTCGCGCGCGATGGGCTTTGCCCCGATCGGCGTTCAGGTAGTGCAGGACGGCGTTACCACTGCGGGCAGCAGCGAACCCGCGACCGAGCAATTCGCGCCGTTCAAAATCGATCATTGGCACGCCGATACGCTGGGCTATGATCCGAATTTCCTGAGCAGCGAAATTCTGCTTGATCCAATTTATGCCGAACTCGCGAAGGATGGCATCATTGCGCCGCTGCTCGACGGTTCAGGGCATGAACTTAAATATTGGCACTTCTCCTCGCTGGTTCACGAAAAGCGCCGCTTTCCGCTGATGACTGCCGTGAACATAGACGGAAATCACCTGATCCATCCCGGCAAGCGCAAGGATACGTGGCGGCAGGATGTGCGGCTTGATCGCAAATATCAGCCCGATGATGAGTTTTACGTCCGCACCCGTGCGCAGGAAAAGGTCTTTTTCAGCCGTGGCCATCTCGTCCGTTTGCTCGATCCGTGCTGGGGCGAGAACCAGAGCGAATCGCAACGCGGGATGGAGGATAGCTTTCATTACACCAACGCCGCGCCGCAGCACCAAATCTACAACGATATCGATTGGGGCAATCTTGAGGATTATGTCCTCGATAAAGCCCAGACGAGCGAGAGACGGCTAACCGTTTTTACCGGGCCGATCTTCCGCGACAATGATCCGCTCTACGGTCGCAAACGCAAAGGCGGGCCGTGGCGCATCCCGCTGTCATTCTGGAAAATTGCGGTGCTGCAAAAAACTGACGATCAGATTGCGGCGGCGGCCTTCATCATCGGCCAGACCGAATATGTCCGTGCACTTTATGAAGCACGGGTATTTTCAGGGCTTAAGCCCTATACGATTGATGAACTGCGTAGCCGTAAGATCCAGACAACAGTCAAAGCGGTTGAGGAGGCGACGGGGCTTGATTTCAGCGCGCTCCACAGCTTTGATACCCATGGCAGCCTTGAATCAACCCGGCAGACCCGCTGGTTTGACCGGCTCGACGATGTTATGATCTGAAGCTTTGCGCACGCGGTTTCACACTGTATAGCAGCGCCCATGTCTTCAATCCGTCCGTGGCGCGATATCGCGCGTCGAAAGTCCCGCCAGATCATGGTGGGGAATGTTCCTGTTGGCGGCGATGCGCCGATCAGCGTGCAAACCATGACCAATGCGCTGACCAGCGATGCCAAGGCGACGATTGAGCAGATCAGACGCTGTGAAGAGGCCGGGGTCGATCTCATCCGCGTGTCCTGCCCCGATGTTGAAAGCACGACGGCACTCAAGCAGATTGTTCGCGCGAGCCGGGTGCCGATCATCGCCGACATCCATTTCCATTACAAACGTGCACTTGAGGCCGCCGATGCGGGTGCTGCCTGCCTGCGGATCAATCCGGGCAATATCGGTTCGTCCGAGCGCGTGAAGGAAGTCGTGAACGCGGCCAAGGCCAATGGTTGCGCGATCCGTATCGGCGTCAACGCGGGTAGCCTTGAAAAAGATTTGCTCGAAAAATACGGAGAACCCTGCCCCGAGGCGCTGGTTGAAAGCGCGCTTGATCATATCCGTCTGCTCGAAGATCATGATTTTCGCGAATATAAAGTCGCGGTGAAGGCGAGCGATCATTTCCTCGCGGTCGCGGCTTATCATCAACTCGCCGAAACCGTTGATTGCCCGCTTCATCTCGGGATTACCGAGGCCGGGGGGCAACGCGGCGGCACGGTGAAGAGCGCCATCGGCATCGGCTCGCTCATCTGGGCAGGGATTGGCGATACGATCCGCGTCTCGCTTTCAGCCGAACCCGAAGAAGAAGTGCGCGTCGGCTATGAAATTTTGAAGAGTCTGGGCGTCCGCACACGCGGCGTCCGCGTCGTCAGTTGCCCAAGCTGCGCGCGGCAGGGCTTTGACGTGATCCGCACCGTCCAGACTTTGGAAGAACGGCTCGAACATATCCACACGCCAATGTCGCTCTCAATCCTCGGCTGCGTCGTCAATGGCCCCGGTGAGGCGCGCGAAACCGATATCGGGCTGACCGGCGGCGGCAATGGCAAGCATATGGTCTATCTCTCGGGCGTCACCGATCATCATGTCCAAGACGCCGATATGGTCGATCATATCGTCAAGCTGGTCGAAGCCAAAGCGGCCGAAATCGAGGCCGGCCGCGAAGTGAGCGCAGATGTCGGCCACGGAGTCATGGTCGGGTAAGCGCCACCTTCGGTTGTTGTAAAATCATCAATCTGCCCGCGCGCTGCCCTGCGCACCCTACCAATATTGCCACACCAAAAAAGGGGCCACCCTGCGGCAGCCCCTTCTTTAGTTAGCGCTATTCGCGAACCCTTAGTCGTCTGACTTCAGAAAAGCGGGGACGAAGTTGGGATCGCCACCTTCAGCACGGGGTGCGCGGTCTCCACCGCCATCGCGGCGCGGACCACGATCACCACGGCCTTCGCCGCGTCCACCACCATCACGACGGGGGCCACGGTCACGATCACCGCCGTCGCGGCGTGGGCCACGATCAGGGCGATCACCGCGTGGGCGTTCTTCGCGGGGTGGACGGGTGTCTTCGAGTTCGGCTCCGGTTTCCTGATCAACGACGCGCATCGACAGGCGAACCTTGCCGCGCGGATCGATTTCGAGAACCTTGACCTTCACGGCCTGGCCTTCGGACAGAACGTCGGTTACCTTTTCGGTGCGTTCATTGCGGATTTCGCTGACGTGGACGAGGCCGTCCTTGCCGCCCATGAAATTCACGAACGCACCGAAATCAACCATGTTGACGACCTTGCCATCGTAGATCTTACCGACTTCAGCTTCTTCGACGATGCCCGAAATCCACTTGCGTGCAGCTTCGATCTGGCTGAGGTCTGACGAGCTGATCTTGATCAGGCCTTCATCATCAATATCAACCTTGGCGCCTGTAGTCGCGACGATTTCACGGATGACCTTGCCGCCCGTGCCGATGATGTCACGGATTTTGGCCTTGTCGATCTGCATCGTTTCGATGCGCGGTGCGTGCGCCGAAAGCTCGGTGCGGGCTTCGCCCAAAGCCTTGGCCATCTCGCCGAGGATGTGCGCGCGGCCATCCTTGGCCTGGGTCAGCGCGGCTTCAAAGATTTCCCTGGTGATGCCGGCAATCTTGATATCCATCTGCATCGTGGTGATGCCTTCGGATGTGCCCGCAACCTTGAAATCCATATCACCGAGATGATCTTCATCACCGAGGATGTCACTAAGAACCGCAAATTCCTTGTCTTCAAGGATCAGGCCCATCGCGATGCCCGAAACCGGGCGTGTGATCGGAACCCCTGCATCCATCATGGCCAGCGAACCGCCACAAACCGACGCCATCGATGACGAGCCGTTCGACTCGGTAATGTCGCTGGTCAGGCGGATCGTGTAAGGGAAATCCTCCTTCTTGGGGAGAACGCCGTGGAGCGCGCGCCATGCGAGCTTACCGTGGCCGACTTCACGACGGCCCGGCGCACCGAAGCGACCGACTTCACCAACCGAATAGGGCGGGAAGTTATAGTGCAGCATGAAATGCTCATATTTCAGCCCCGTCAGCCCATCAATCATCTGCTCGGACTCTTTGGTGCCGAGTGTGCAGGTGGCGATGGTCTGGGTCTCGCCGCGTGTGAAGAGTGCTGAACCATGCGCGCGGGGCAGGAAGTGGGTTTCGGCTACAATCGGGCGGATCTGCGTGGTCGTGCGACCATCAATACGCTTGCCGGTCTTGAGGATGGCACCGCGAACGATTTCAGCCTCAAGCTTTTTCATCAACTTGGTTGCCGCCATCTGATCCTGCGGCGTTGCATCAAGGAACGCATCCTTGGCCTTGGCCCGGGCTTCGTTAAGTGCGTTTGAGCGCGCGGACTTGTCTGTGACCTTGTACGCGGCTTCGATATCCTTGCCGATCAGCTTTTTAAGTTTGTCTTTGGCCGCCGAAAGATCAGCCTGTTCGGCCATTTCCCAAGGTTCCTTGGCGGCTTGCTCAGCAAGCTTGATAATCGCCTTGATGACCTCTTTGCAGGCATCATGCGCGAATAGCACAGCGCCGAGCATGATTTCTTCCGAAAGCTCTTTGGCTTCGGATTCAACCATCATCACCGCATCATAAGTCGCGGCAACAACCAGATCGAGTTCGCCTTCGGCAACCTGTTCATCGGTCGGGTTGAGGATATATTCGCCGTTGACATAGCCAACGCGCGCAGCGCCAATCGGCCCCATGAAGGGCACGCCCGAAAGCGTCATCGCCGCCGAAGCCGCGACCAGCGCCAGAATGTCAGGCTCATTTTCGCCATCATAGCTAAGCACCTGTGCGATGCAGTTGATTTCGTTGTAGAAGCCTTCGGGGAACAGCGGACGCAGTGGACGGTCGATCAATCGGGAAACCAGTGTTTCCTTTTCGGTCGCGCCGCGTTCGCGCTTGAAAAAGCCGCCGGGAATCCGCCCCGACGAGAAATATTTTTCCTGATAGTTGACAGTGAGCGGGAAGAAATCCTGGCCCTCTTTCACCTTCTTTGCAGCGGTTACCGCGCAAAGCACAACAGTTTCGCCAAGCGTCGCGATGACCGCGCCGTCAGCTTGACGGGCAACCTTGCCCGTTTCGAGGGTCAGCGTCGCGCCGCCCCACTCGATTTTTACAGTTTTCGTGTTGAACATGTGTTTTCCTTCGTCCCCGCCGCCCTATGCGGATCGGGGTTCCTTCTGTGTGCGAGCCTTGTCGCCCGCTTGGCCGGTCAATTGCCGAATTGCATTCGCCGGAAAAGCAAAACGGCCCCCATCATTGGGAGCCGCCTTGGGTTATTTACGAAGACCAAGCTTCGCAATGAGTGCCGCATATCGCGCATTATCGATCTTCTTGAGATAATCGAGCAGCGAACGACGGTTGTTAACAAGCATCAAAAGACCGCGACGTGAATGATTATCCTTGCCGTGGATTTTGAAATGCTCGGTCAGATTCACGATACGCTCGGTGAGGATCGAAACCTGAACTTCGGGGGAGCCGGTGTCACCTTCGTGACGGGCATGTTCTTTGATAAGCTCTTGCTTGCGCGTGGCGGTAATTGTCATTTATTTTTCCTTCGACATCGAAGTTATAAGTTAAATCGTCGCACCGACCGGACGTTGCCGCCCATAACCTCAACCAGCGCGAGCGGAGTATCTCCGCTCAGGGCAAGTTGAAGGCCGTCGCTTGCTGCGATCCCGGTCAAGACCTGTCCGTGATGGATCAGCTCTGCCTGTTCCGGGGTAAGGGCGAGTGCCGGGATGTCGTCCAGCGCTGTCCTTATCGGCAGAGAAATGTCTTCTAACGCCCGCGCCTTAGACTTTTCGAAGAGAATGTCCAGTGAAATTGCCTGCGCCAGCATAAACGGCCCCGCTTTCGTCCGTCGAAGCATCGTGACATGGCCAACCGTACCAAGCGCATGGGCAATGTCCCGCGCGAGGCTGCGGATATACGTGCCTTTGGATACGTGCGCGGTGAGGGTAACACTCTCAATGCCTTGCGGTGATGGATCGGAAATCGAGAATGGGTGGACGGGGTGGAGGCTATGGATGGTGACGTTGCGGCTCGCCAGCACAACATCCTCGCCCGCGCGCGCCAGATCATAGGCGCGCTTGCCATCAACCTTGAGCGCAGAAAATGCAGGTGGTACCTGCTCGATCGGGCCAGTGAAGCGGGGAAGTATAGCCTCCACCGCTTCCACCGTGGGTCGCGCATCGCTTGTCGCAATCACTTTGCCTTCAAGATCAAGGCTGCCAGTCTCGGCGCCAAAGCCGATCGTGAAATCATAGATTTTGGAGGCATCCAACATCCGCCCGGCGAGCTTGGTCGCCTCGCCAACCGCAATCGGCAGCACCCCCGTCGCCAGTGGGTCAAGCGTACCGCCATGCCCAACCTTGACCTTGGGATAGCCGCCTTCACGCAGTGCACGCTTGACCGCGCCTACGCCCTGCGTCGATCCCATACCAAGCGGCTTATCGAGAATGATCCAGCCGTTCACGCTGACACCGGCTTTTCCCAGAGCATGACAACAAAATTGGGCACACGTTCAAATTTGGGATCTTTGCCGCGATATTCGCCCTCCGGCATGGGTTCGAGAAAGCGCTTGAGGATAAAGCCGTGGCGCAACAGCAACTCGAAATAGACGCTGAACGGCCGGTGCCAGTTCACAATGTCAATCCCGTTCCACCGCTGACGCACGGTGCGTTCCTGCATATAATTGTCAACAGCATAATGGCGTGCCTTACCCGTCAGACCATAATTCCAAACCCCTGCCGAGTTGATGCTCGACAGATTGGCGATCAGGAACGCGCCGCCGGGCTTGGTCACACGCGCAGCCTCGGCAATCGCTTGGTCAAGAAATTCGATGTCGATCAGCGAAAGATAGCTGACGCACAGATCAAACGACGCATCGGCAAAGGGCAAAGCTTCGGCCCCGCACACATAATAATTGCCGCCTGCGTCTTTGGCTTTCGCCGCCGCGATCAGCCGTGCCGTTGGATCAATCCCTGTCACGCGGAAACCAGCCACGCCGAGCATCCGCACGAACCGCCCCTCGCCGCAGCCAATATCAAGCGCAGCCCCCGAAAAGCCGCGCGCAAGGTCAAGCATCACGCGATCAAGCACGGCGCGCCGCCCCCAATCGCCGTCCTCGCCCATCGTCGAGATCCACGCGTCAGCCGAACTGTCCCATCCTGTTGCTGTCTTCGTCATTCAGGCGCGTTAGAAAAAATTGCCCCGATCGGCAAATCAAACAGCGCCGAAATTTTGAATCATTGTGGCGCTGGTGCCACGGCGGTGGCCGCGAACCCGGCCGCCCCTATCCCCCATAAAGCGCGTCGAGCCGCGCGCCGTAAACTTCCTTGATCTTGTGCCGCCGGATTTTGAGGCTCGGGGTGAGTTGCTCATTTTCAATCGTGAAGGGTTGATCGGTTAGGATCACACGGCGCACTCTTTCGGTGACCGACAAGCCCTGATTCACCCGGTCAACAGCGGTCACGACCGCGCGCTGCACCGCCGGATTATCGCATAGCTCTTTGAAATCGGGCTTCACATCATTGGCAATTGCCCAGTCGGTCAGCCATTCGGGATCGGGCACGACGAGACCAACAAGATGTGGCCGCTTGTCGCCGATCACCATCGCCTGAATAATCTCGGGCTGGAGCGTCAGCATCCCTTCGATCTTTTGCGGCGCGACATTATCGCCCTTATCGTTGACGATCAGATCTTTCTTGCGGTCGGTAATCACAATCCGTCCGGCCTTGTCGATATGGCCAATGTCTCCTGTATGGAGCCAGCCATCGACCAGCACCCGCGCCGTCTCCGCCTCATTGCGCCAATAGCCGTGCATGACGAGTTCACCGCGCACGAGGATTTCGCCATCTTCAGCGATTTTCACCTCAACGCCTTTAAGCGGCGGGCCGACCGTTTCCATCTTGAGCGGCGGATTGAGCCGATTGCACGAAATGATCGGCGCGGCCTCGGTCTGGCCATAGCCTTGCAGCAGCGTCAACCCGAGACCGTGGAAAAACACGCCGATATCGGGATTGAGCGGTGCGCCGCCCGAAACCAGCGCCTTGATCCGTCCGCCGAATTTGGCCTGCACCTTGGGCCGCAGCGTCTTGTTGATGAATAGGTTCATCGGGCGATCCCAGAGTGGAATACCGCCCCCAAGTTCTTTGGCCCCCAGCGCCAGCGCGCGCTTGAGCAGCCCTTGCGCCAGCTTGCCTTCCTTTTCGAGCGTCTTGATCATCCGCGCACGCAGCACTTCAAACAAACGCGGGACGACGACCATCAGCGTCGGGCGGGTTTCCTCGATATTGCTCGCCAGCTTGTCGAGTCCCTCGGAATAATAAATTTGCGCGCCCAGACCGATCGGAAAAAACTGCCCCGCCGAATGTTCATAGGCATGGCTAAGCGGCAGGAATGAAAGGAACACTTCATCATCCCAGCCGAAATCGGTCGCGATCACATCGATGCAACCCGCAACATTATGGAGGATAGCGCCGTGATGCTGACGCACGCCGCGCGGCGCGCCGCCGGTGCCGCTGGTATAAATGATACAGGCCAGATCATCACGCTTCATCGTCAGCGCAACCGCACTTATATTTACGATATCAGGTGTCTCTGCCGCAACGAGCTTGTTAAAATCATGGATCGCAACATCGCCCGATTGGCCAACGCGAATATCCTCAATACCGATCACGATCCGCGCCTTGGTCGAACGCATCACCGCAGGCAGCAAATTGCGGGCAAGCTTTGCCGTCGAAACGATCACCGCGCGTGCACCCGAATTTTCAACGATATGCGCGTGATCACGCTCGGTATTGGTTGTATAGGTTGGCACCGTAACGCATCCCACCGCCATGATCGCAAGATCGGCGATGCACCATTCGGGGCGGTTTTCGGATACGAGCATCACCCGGTCGCCAGGTATCAACCCCAGCTTTTTTAGCGCGGCGGCAAGCGACGCAACCTTTGCGGCCACTTCAGCCCAACTCTGCGATGTCCAGCCATTCGGGCCATTATGCCAAAGAAACGGTTGGTCTGACTGTTCACGCGCACGCGTGAAAAACATCGTCACCAGATTGGGGAATGTCTCAAACTCTCTTACCATAATTCTGTCCTTTATCCCCCCTTTCCCCATTTGGGGAAAGCGCCGGGAAGAGGGGGAGCGCGACATCCTGTGCACCTGGTTTGCCCACGCTGCACATCTCCTCTCCCTGACCCTTTCCCCATAAATGGAAAAAGGGGATCTTATTATTCCTCTAGCGCAACACCTTCGCTCCGTGGATCAGCAGCACCGCGCCACCCCGTAGGCGTGCGCTCAACCGCGTTGAGCTTTGATCCTAAATCGCTTGATACCACCGTCCGGCCAAGTGCTGCCAACCGGGCGCGCATCGCATCAAGGCTTGTTCCCGCCTCAATCAGTACAGCCTCACCGCCGAAATAAATATTGGGCAGTGCAATTGCCTCCTGCGCCGGAAGCCCGAAATCAAGCGCACCGATCAACGCTTTGGTAACGTGCATGATGATCCGCTTGCCGCCCGCTGAGCCAATCGCAAGGATCGCCTTGCCGTCGGGCCCGTAAACAATCGTTGGCGACATTGATGAAAGCGGGCGCTTGCCCGCCTGTGGACGATTGGCCACCAGCGCGCCGTCTTTTTCGGGCGCAAAGGTGAAATCGGTCAGCTCATTATTAAGGAAATAGCCATTGGCAATAAGCTGGCTGCCAAACGGCCCCTCAATCGTTGAGGTCATCGAAGAAACATTGCCTGCGCTATCAGCCGCAACAAAATGGGTGGTGCCAGCAACCTCGCCCGAAATCGCGGCAGTGCGCTTTTGCGCGCCCGGCGGATCGCCCGCTGCGTATTGCGGGAGCGACGCCTCAAGCGAAATAAGCCCCGAACGCTTGGCGATATAGCCCTTGTCGAGCAGCCCCGCGACCGGAACGCTCACAAAATCAGCATCCCCCAGATATTTTTCACGGTCAGCATAGGCGAGCATCATCGCCTCGGCGATAACATGCCACGATCGGGGATCATCCTTGCCCATCGCCTTCATATCAAAGCGTTCAAGCATCCCGAGGATTTGGAACACCGTTGTTGCGCCCGATGATGGTGGCCCCATGCCGCACAGTTTGTAAGCGCGGTAAGTGGTGCACACCGCCGGACGATTCTTGGCGCGGTAGCTGGCAATATCGCGCGCGGTAATCACCGCCTTGTTGCGTGCCGATGCGGATGTAGCCGTTGTAATCGCCTTGGCATTGCTGCCTGAATAAAAAACCTTGGCACCACCCTTGGCAACTGAGCGGAGGAGCGCCGCTATTGCAGGGTTTTTGACCGTTTCACCAACCGTTTTTGGCCGCCCGTCCTGCCAGTAAATCGCCTGCGCATCAGGGAAATCAACCCAGATTTTCTTGAGCTGGTTGAGCCTTGATGCCAGCGCCGGCGTCACTTGGAATCCATTTTCGGAGATGCGGATCGCAGGATCGAATAATCTTGCCCAGGGGAGCTTGCCCCATTTGGCATGAACCTTTGCCATCAGCGCAATATTGCCGGGAACACCAACCGAAAGGCCACCGGGAAAGGCTTGAATAAAGGGGAGCGGTTTGCCGTCGGGGCCCATAAACCGTGTTGGCAGTGTTGCCGATGGCGCTGTTTCGCGGCCATCAATTGTTTCTATCGCGCCGGTTTTGGCGCTGTGATGGAGGAAGAAACCACCGCCGCCGATGCCCGATGATTGCGGTTCAACTACGGTCAGAACGAGCATCATCGCCATTTGCGCGTCAGCCGCACTGCCACCCGCACGCAGGATTTCGCGGCCAGCCTCGCTCGCGCGCGGATCAGCCGCTGAAACCACCCCGCCAGCCGCATAGGCAGAGAGCGGAGCAAGCAGCCACAGGCCGAGCAAAGTCAGGAAAATTCGCTTCATGAATCTCACACTAAACATGCTTCCCCGCACAGCAACCCCCTATCGCGCATCGACTCCGATAGCCTCAGCCACATTGGCAAATCCATCAACAATGAGGCGGTTTTTCAGTCCCTCGGTGATCCGCCTCACCAAGCCCGGCCCATGATAGACAAGCGCGGAATAAAGCTGGACTAACGAAGCGCCGCTTCGGATCCGGGCGTACGCGTCCTCAGCACTGGAGATTCCGCCCGCCGCAATGAGCGGGATCGTGCCCCCGGTGGCTTTGCGAAAATCGCGCAAGCGTTGATGCGCAAGGGGGCCGAGCGGTGCGCCTGACATTCCGCCACCTTCGCCAGCAAAGCGGGATTTAAGGCCGTATCGTTCAAGCGTAGTGTTGCTGATGATCAGTGCATCTACACGCGGTGTCGCTATTTCAGCGATGTCATCGATCGCCTGAGCCTCAAGATCTGGTGCAAGTTTGAGGAATAGCGGCGGGCCGGACTCTCCCCGCGCAGCGCGCAGCGCATCGAGCAGATCGAGCAATTGGGCTTTATCCTGTAGGCCGCGAAGACCCGGCGTGTTGGGCGAACTGATATTGATCGTCAGATAGTCAGCGACAGCCGCCATTGAGCGCAATCCCGCAACATAATCAGCGATGCGATCCGCAGACTCTTTGTTGGCACCAATGTTGACGCCAATGATCCCAGCCCCGCGCGCAGCTGCAAGGCGCGCGTATGCCGCTTTCTGGCCGCCGTTGTTAAATCCCATCCGGTTGATTACCGCCTCATCCTCAACCAATCGGAAAAGGCGCGGCTTAGGGTTTCCGGCCTGCGGCAACGGCGTCAACGTACCCACTTCAACAGAGCCAAAGCCCATTCCAAGCATCGCGCGAATCACTTCGCCATCCTTGTCAAAACCGGCAGCAAGCCCCACTGGCGAGGGAAACAGCACACCCGCACAATGTGAAGACAGAAGCGAATCGGGCACAGCCGGTTTCTTTGGTGGTAGCCACTTGAGCGCGTTTATTGTGAAGCGGTGCGCCAATTCAGGATCGCAGCCAAACAAAATGGGGCGGGCAAGGCTGAACAGCGGCATCACCGCGCGCTAACAGGTTCACCAGGTGCCGTCAAAATCAACCAAAAGTTTCGACATAGTTAATGTCGGTTTCATCCAATACTTGCGGCCCCGTCATGCTAATGGAGGGTTGCGACCCGAGGGGCTTTCGAAGCAATTCGAAAAATCCTTTACCTGAAGGCTTGGCGGATATTCCGCTGGGCCTTTTTTTTGCCCTCCCCGCTTCTTTTTGCGGCAATGTCGATTCCATTCAATTTTTGTTGATTCCTCCAATTCAGTCAAACTTTTGTCAGCTAACGCCGGACTTGCGACCCGAAGGGTTCTTACTTGCAAGACCCTTGCCTTTATGGCCTGATGCTTAATTGCGTCAGGCCACTTTTTTTTTGGCAGATTTTCGCTATCAAGACGTCAAGGGTGGCGGTTGGCGTTCATATTGGACGGGCTGACATGCCCGGCAATCGGATATCGCGCCATGGCAAATTATTTATGATCAGGCTTGAATACCTCCCCCCGCCGCCGGATTTGCGCCCCTATATCTCGACTTATTATTTATTTGAGACTGATGAGCCGCATTTTGCCGACATTGAACGCGCTGACATTGCGCAGTTGCGGGCATTTCTGTCAGGGAGTGGTGAACTCAGCTTTTCTGGGGGCGATAGTTATCAAAATTTTCCTCTTTCGCTATTCGGGCCGAGGATGTCCGCATCTTCAGTAGTTCTCAATGGGCCGGTACGCTTGTTTGGCGTTGGCTTGCTTCCCGCCGGGTGGAGCGCGATCACCAAATCATCGGCGGCTGGATATGCAGATAAGTTGGTCGACGCGTCGGCTATTCTCGGTGTGGATGCGCTCGAAGCAGTGGCGATGCTAAGCCGTTTTGCAACGCTAGCCGAAATGGCCGAATCGGTGAACGGTGTTGCGCGTCGATTCGATTCCCACGCCGAAAAAGTCCCGCACTGGTTTATCCGTACGGTTGATGAATGGCTTGAGCATCGCCTTTCGCCTGATATTGCGGATCTTGAACGAGTAACGGGCCTATCGCGGCGTCAGGTCGAAAAAATGACCAAACAGATCTACGGCGCATCGCCAAAGCTGCTGCAACGCAAATATCGTGCGCTGCGTACAGCCAATGCGATTGCCAACGGCAATGGCGACTGGCAGGATTTTGTTCATGAAGCTTATTATGACCAATCGCACTGCATCCGCGAGATTAAGGAGTTTGTCGGTATAACGCCGGGCGCGATCAAGGAGCACACCTCGCGCCTTTCAGAGCTTACTTTTGGCCGGTCACGGTTGGCAGGATCTGTTGCTTCGCTCTCGGCGCAGACGTGATGAGCTAAAATGCAGCTCGAATTTGCCAATCCTGCGCCTGCGCTCGCCCATCTTGTGGCGACCTATTATCTACTAACCGAAGATTATAGCGTGATGGAGGATGTCCAGCGCGCCGATACCGGCCATTTGCGTATTTTCCTTAATGGCTCAGGCTATTATGAATTCGAGAAGGGAAAGCGTTACCCATCGACGCAATTTTTCCTCAATGGCCCCTTTACACAACATATGCGCTCGGTTGTTCAGGGCCCGGTGCGTTTTATCGGCGTCGCGCTATTTCCCGAAAGCTGGGGTGGGTTGATCGGACGGAGCGCGGCAGACTTCACCGACCGTGCGGAGGATGCAGCGCCATTGCTGGGCGATGGCGCTGGCCATTGGTTCGATCAGCTCCAGCAGCTGTCAGACATAACTGAAATGGCACCCACCATGGATGACTGGCTTATCCGCTTGATCAAGCCAGTGCACGCTGACCGTCGCGCGGTGATTCAAACGATCCGGGCGTGGCTGGCCGATTCGATGTTTCCACAAATCGCCGATCTTTATTCCTCGCTCGACCTATCCGAACGGCAAATCATGCGGATTTGTAACGCCTATTATGGATCGCCGCCAAAGGCGCTTGCCCGCACATATGGCGCGCTTAAAACAGCATCTTCAATCGTCATGAATGACGGGCAAATCCCGGAAGAAGCTGTGGCCCATTATGCCGATCAGCCACATCTGATCCGCGAGGTAAAACGCGTCACCGGCCAAACGCCGCGCCAATTGATGGACAGCAGTAGCCCGGTGATGCGAATCACGCTCCACCCAAGCAATTTTCAGGAACTTGAACCACGGCCTTAATTATACCGGGTTGATTTTGGAGCTACTAAGGTCCATTTGGAAATCAGAACGAATCAGTCTGATTAGAGAATCATGCGCCTTTCAAGCCTTGCCGATTATGCCGTCGTAATGATGAGCACCGCCGCGCGCCACTGCGGCCATGCGCAGATCAATGCAGGCGTTATTGCCGAGGAAACCGGCATTCCGCTCCCCACAGTACAAAAACTGGTGAGCAAATTATCAAGCGCGGGCCTCCTTCGCTCGGTGCGCGGTGCGGGCGGTGGTTTTAAGCTCGCACGGCCAGCAGCAGCAGTCAGCCTTGCCGATATCATTGAAGCGATTGAGGGGCCAATCGCGATGACCGCCTGTGTCGAAAGCGGCAAACATGATTGCGGGCTTGAGGGCAATTGCCGCGTTCAGGCGCATTGGCCAATGGTCAACAATGCTGTGCGCGGCGCGCTTGCCAATATCAATCTGACTTCGCTTTCAGGGGCGCACGCATGACCGAATCCCCCGTCAAAGACCAAGCCGCTTATGATGCTGCCGCCAAGGTCGCCGATTATGAGCATGGCTGGGCGAGCGATATCGAAACCGATTTCGCGCCCAAGGGGCTGACTGAAGATACCGTCCGCTTCATCTCCGCCAAGAAGAATGAGCCGGAATGGATGCTCGAATGGCGGTTGCGCGCCTATCGCCACTGGCTGACGATGGACATGCCCGATTGGGCCAAGCTCAACGTACCGCCGATCGATTATCAGGACGCCTATTATTACGCCGCGCCCAAGGCCAAGCCAAAACTCGGCAGCCTTGATGAAGTCGATCCCGAAATCCTGCGCGTCTATGAAAAGCTTGGCATTCCGATTGCTGAGCAGAAATTGCTCGCGGGTGTTGAGGGTGGCGAAAATGGGGGGCTTCCGGCGCGCCGGGTTGCTGTCGATGCGGTGTTTGACAGCGTTTCGGTGGCGACAACATTTCGCGCGGAGCTTGAGAAAGCGGGCGTCATTTTCCGCAGTATCTCCGAAGCAATCAAGGAATATCCTGATCTGGTGAAGAAATGGCTCGGCAAAATCGTGCCGATGCACGACAACTACTTTGCCACCCTCAACTGCGCGGTCTTTTCGGATGGGACGTTCGTCTACATCCCCGAAGGCGTGCGTTGCCCGATGGAGCTTTCCACCTATTTCCGCATCAACGCGGAAAATACCGGCCAGTTTGAACGCACGCTGATCGTGGCGGATAAGGGTAGTTATGTGTCCTACCTCGAAGGCTGCACAGCGCCGATGCGCGACGAGAACCAGCTCCACGCCGCAGTCGTCGAACTGGTCGCACTTGACGATGCCGAGATCAAATATAGCACCGTGCAGAACTGGTATCCCGGCGATGCGGAAGGCAAAGGCGGCATCTATAACTTCGTGACCAAGCGCGCTTTGTGTCAGGGGCGGAACAGCAAGGTTTCGTGGACGCAAGTCGAAACCGGAAGTGCTGTGACGTGGAAATATCCGTCGTGCGTGCTCAACGGCGAGAATAGCGTCGGTGAATTTTATTCGGTCGCGGTGACCAACAATTACCAACAGGCCGACACCGGCACCAAGATGATTCACAATGGCAAAGGCAGCCGCTCGACCATCGTGAGCAAAGGCATCAGCGCGGGGCACAGCAACAACACCTATCGCGGCTTGGTGCGCGTCGCGCCGGGTGCCGAGGGCGTGCGCAATTTCACCCAGTGCGATTCGCTGCTGTTGGGGTCTTTGAGCGGGGCGCATACGGTGCCCTATATCGAAGTCCGCAATCCTTCGGCACAGATCGAACATGAGGCAACGACGAGCAAGATCAGCGACGACCAGATGTTCTACGCAATGGCGCGCGGCCTGAATGCCGAGGAGGCCGTAGCGCTGATCGTCAACGGCTTTGCCAAGGAAGTGCTTCAGCAACTGCCGATGGAATTCGCGGTTGAGGCGCAGAAGTTGCTGGGGATTTCGCTTGAGGGGAGTGTGGGGTGACCAACATTCAAGAAGCGATGATCCATGCCCTTAGCGATCTACGAGAACGGTTGATGCAAGGCGCTGATCCCGATGCAGCAATTACAGAGATAGCAGACTATTACGATATCAAACCTGATACTCTGCGAATAAGAGCAGATTTACTCCTTCAAGATTCGTCGATGATCAAATTTCCAGACGAAGAATCTCGTAGATTGCATTTAAGGCATACCAAAATCAAAGCAGCTAAGGACGCAGCCATATCAGCTCAGATCGACGGGGGCGAGAAGGGTGCGTTATACGCTATCAAACAGAGCCTCGGGCAAGAGTTTTCCGACGAAGAAAAAGAGCAAATCTGCATAGATTTTTTGATAGACGAAGTACGCAAATATAAACAGAAACCGCCTAAATGAATGTAAACGATAATGCTCCAAATCAATAACCTCCACGCCACCGCGCAAGTCCTCCCCGGAACGGGGAGGGGAACCAGCGAAGCTGGTGGAGGGGCAGGTGCGGCTTGGCCCACTGCCGCGACATCGCGCGCTATTGTTGGGTGCCCCTCCACCACCCTGCGGGTGGTTCCCCTCCCCCGGTGGGGGAGGATTTAGGAATGCCCATGCTAACAATAACTAACCTCCACGCCTCTGTTGGCGACAAGCCTATTCTCAAGGGCCTTACCCTCTCGCTGGGGGCGGGCGAAATCCATGCGATTATGGGGCCGAATGGCGCGGGCAAATCGACGCTGGGTTATGTGCTGTCGGGGCGGCCCGGTTATGAAGTGACGGGGGGAAGTGTGATGTTCACGCCCCCACTTCGTCACCCCGTGCTTGACACGGGGTTGGGCTTTTCTTCCGACGCGGCGGTGCAGGAAGGCAGCCTAGCCCCGCATCAAGTGCGGGGCGACGTGGATTTGTTGTCCCTCGCTCCCCATGAACGCGCCGCTGCTGGCCTGTTCCTCGGTTTCCAATATCCGGTCGAAATCCCCGGCGTGTCGAACGTGCAGTTCCTGCGTGAGGCGCTCAATGCTCAACGCAAGCATCGCGGCGAGGCTCCGCTTTCGGGCGGTGAATTCCTCAAAATCGCGCGCGAACAGGCGGGTGCGCTCGGCATGGATATGGATATGCTCAAACGCCCAGTAAATGTCGGCTTTTCGGGCGGCGAGAAGAAGCGGAACGAGATGGTGCAGATGGGCATAATCAACCCCGCGCTCGCGATCCTCGACGAAACCGACAGCGGCCTCGATATCGACGCGCTGCGCGTGGTTGGCGACGGGATCAACCGGATCATGCGTAAGCCCGACAAGGCGGTGCTGCTGATTACGCATTACCAGCGGCTGCTCGATTATGTGAAGCCGGATTTTGTCCATGTGCTGGCGGATGGCCGGATTACGCGGACGGGCGGCGCGGAATTGGCCCTCGAACTCGAAAGAGACGGCTACCGGGAACTGGCGGCGTGAACATGACCACCCTCCCCACCCGCAAAGATGAGGCGTTTCGCTATTCGGATATCGCGGCGCTTGTCAGTGCGCCTTCGCGCGATGCGGTGGAAAGCGTGACGGTTGGGGCGGGTGAGCGCATTACGCGTCAGATCATCAATATCGCTGATGTGGCGCACGTATTTGTCCATAATTTATCGATCATCGTTGAGGCCAATGGACAGTGTGAACTTCACGTTTTGAACGTGGGTGGAAAGCTTGGCCGGATTGTGATTGATGTCGCGCTGCATGACGGCGCGGATTTTACGCTTGGTGCGGTGCAATTGGGCGCGGGTGCGCAGACCGTCGAACTCATCACAACGGTGCGCCATATCGAACCTAACGCGACCAGCCGTCAGATGGTGCGCTCAGTCTTGGGCGGGCAGGCGACCGGTTCGTACCTCGGCAAAGTCGCTGTGGCGCGCGATGCGCAAAAGACGGACAGTGTGCAATCGGTAAAAGCAATGCTGCTTGATCGCACCGCGACCGCGAACGCCAAGCCCGAACTCGAAATCTACGCCGACGATGTGAAATGCGCGCACGGCGCAACGGTGGGCGAACTTGACCAACAAGCAATGTTTTACCTCGCGGCGCGCGGGCTTCCACCTGCCGAGGCAAAGAAACTGTTGTTGCAGGCGTTCATCGCGAGTGTGTTTGAAGGCGCGGAGGGTGAAGCCGCGTTAACTAAGGCCGCACTGGCGAAGCTGGAGGAGATGGTATGACTCCCTCCCCCCACCGTGCCGATTTTCCCGGTGTAAATGGCTGGCACTATCTTGATACCGCCGCGACTGCGCAAAAACCGCAGGCCGTGATCGACGCGATGACGCGCGCAATGGGGGGCGATTATGCGACCGTTCACCGGGGCGTTTACAAACGCTCGGCGGATATGACGGTCGCGTTTGAGACGGCGCGGGCGCGCGTTGCGACCTTCATTGGCGCAGCGTCCGAAAATGAGATCGTCTTTGTGCGCGGTGCGACCGAGGGGATTAATCTTGTGGCGCACACGCACCCGCCGCGTCCTGGGCGTGACCGGGTGCTGCTTTCCCAGCTTGAGCATCATTCGAACATCGTACCGTGGCAGTTGGCGGGTTATAAGATTGATGTTTGCCCGCTCACTGAAGATGGCCGGATTGACCTTGAAGCCGCTGAGGCGATGGTGAGTGAGCAGCACGCCTTTGTCTCCTTCGCACACGTCTCAAATGTTTTGGGCTCTGTTCTCGGAGTGAAGCGCGCGGCGCAGGCGGCGCACCGCGTCGGCGCGAAGCTGTTGCTCGATGGCTGCCAGGCCGCACCCCGGATGCGGCTCAACATGGCTGAGCTTGGCTGCGATTTCTATGTACTATCGGGGCATAAGCTTTACGGGCCGACGGGCGTTGGCGTCCTTTGGGGCAGGCAAGAACTGCTTGACGCGATGCCGCCGTGGCAAGGTGGTGGTGCTATGATTGACCGCGTTTCGTTTGAAAGCACAACCTATGCCCCCGCACCGCAGCGGTTTGAGGCGGGGACGCCGATGATCACCGAAGTCATCGCGCTCCACGCCGCGATTGATTATGTCGATGCGATTGGCATTGAAGCCATCCACGCGCACGAAACCGTGCTGGTCAGGCAAACCCGCGATGCCTTGCGCGCCATCAACAGCGTAAACTTATTCGGCCCTGAAAACGCCGCTGGCATCGTTTCCTTCGCGATGGAGGGGGTGCATCCGCATGACATCGGCACTATCTTGGATGAAGAGAATGTGGCGATCCGCGCAGGGCACCACTGCGCCCAGCCGCTGATGGCTTATCTCGGCGTTGAGGCGACCGCGCGCGCGAGTTTTGGGATTTATAATGACGAAAGTGACGTTGAAGCGCTTGTTTCCGGGCTAAAGAGAGTATCGAGGATATTCGGATGAGAATCGAAGAAGTAGATAGCGTCACGCCACCGCCAAAGGCACGCGTTGATGAAGCACCGCATGAAATGCTTACGCGTAAGCGCGATTATCTTGAGGGCTTTCTCGCGCAAAAATCAGTTAATCTGACGGGCGAAGAACCCGGCGGCGAACTGTATGAGGCGGTGATTGATGCGCTCAAGGAAATTTATGATCCTGAAATTCCAGTTAACATCTATGATCTTGGCCTGATCTATAATGTCGAGATTTCGGGCGGCCATGCTCTTGTGTCGATGACGCTGACGACGCCAAATTGCCCTGTCGCTGAATCAATGCCGCAAGAGGTTGAGCTTCGCGTTGGCAGCGTGCCGGGCATCGGAGATGCAGAGGTTGTGCTGGTTTGGGAGCCTGCGTGGGATCCGCAAAAAATGTCTGATGAGGCCAAGCTTGAATTGGGGATGCTGTAATGACCACCCTCACCCGCGCTCGCCCCGCCGCCCTCGCGCTGACACCTGCCGCCGAAACGCGGATTACAAATCTGATGGTCAAAGCGCCCGAGGGCACGATTGGCGTAAAGCTATCAACCCCGCGCCGTGGCTGTTCAGGGCTGGCCTATTCAGTTGATTATGTCAGCGAGGCGCTCGCGTTTGATGAGCGCATCGAAACGCCCGGCGGGGTGCTGTTCATCGACGGCGGATCAGTGCTCTATTTGGTCGGCTCAACAATGGACTGGGTGGAGGATGATTTCACCGCCGGCTTCGTTTTCAATAACCCCAATGCCAAGGGGGCCTGTGGTTGCGGCGAAAGCTTTACTGTCTAAAATCCGAAACTAACCCGCACTGCGCCGCCAATGTCGCTGGAGGCAGAGGCAATATTGCCGGGATCTTTGCGCCAATAGAGGTTGGTGCCGAGCAAGCCGCCAGCGAAGGGCAGGCTATAGGCCGCTTCAAAATCAAGCTCCCGGCCTTCGGGCGCAAGGTTAATCCGCGAGATGCCAAAGGTCGCGCTTTGCGTCACATAATCATAGCCCGTCGGTAGCGTCAGATTAAGCCCTCCGTTGCTGATTCTCAGCGGTTGGGCAATGCGGAAAGACAGGCTGTCAGTGCGACCTAATAGGCGGTCGCGCTGCACATCAAATGACCAGGCATTGGCGCGCAGCAGGTCGCCTTGTTCACGCGCACCACCAGCGGCAACGCGCGTCCAGCCCTGTCGCCACAGCGCGCCAATTTCGAGATCACGACCGACAACGAGCCGGACAGACACATCTGCCAACCAGCTTGTCGCGCCGTTGCCAATAAGTGGCGAGAAGCGCGCGCCAAGAACGGTATCACCTTCTTCAAGCCGGGTGAGTCGCCCGCCGAACGCGAACCTGCCAAGCTGACGATCTGCACCAATCGACAGCCGGTCGTAACGATATCCGCGCTCACGGTCACGCGGTGACAGCGTCAGTCCGCTTTCAAACGGACGTTCCCGGCCAGACTCCAGGCTCGCCGAAATCAGGAAGCCACCAAGTCTGTGGCCAATCGCATAGGCTGATCCCGGCTCCTGATAAAAGCCAAGACTGTCGCTCGCCCGTTCAGCGGCAAGGAAGGCCGCGCCTCGCTTCAAAGTCAGTTGGTCAAGCAGTGCGAGACTGCTTTTCCCGAAAGCAAAACCGATTTGGGTGCTCTGGCCAAGCCGTGTCACCACCGATCCGGCAAGAACACGCGCGACGTCACGGTCTTGCGGGGATAGCCGTAGCGCATCAACGGCTGAACCACGTCGCGATGGCGCGACTGAAAGTGCGACGTTCGCAGCGCCAAGCGACGCGACCACGCCGTGCGTTCCAACCCCAAGTGCGGGAGCAAGTTTGGCCGTGGCCGGTGCCGCGCGGATCGCCCCGCCAAGCTCAACATTATACGCCCGGCCATAGCTATCGAGTATAACTGCGGCAGCACCTCCGCTTCCGCCATCGCCAATCGCGCCCGACGTTATCCCGTTGCTACCACCAAGCGTAACGGGAACAGCACTTCCAGCAAGTGCTGTCAGCCCCTGCGGCGCAAAGGCCCGCGCGAGGTTAAGCGCCCCACCGCCAAAAACCGTATCAGTGCCCGCTGCGCCAAGATCATTGGCGGTGCGAAACAACAGATCAACAATTTGCCCGCCGCTCAGGTTTGGAAACGCTTGGGCGAGCAACGCCACAGCCCCCGAAATTACAGGAGCAGAAAAGGACGTACCGCTCACGGTGCTTTGCATCCCCGCCGCGTTGACAGTGCGTACACTCAATCCCAGTGCGGAAAGATAATGCGCGGCACTATTGCCGGCCCGCGCCGAAAACCCGGTCAGGTTGGCATTCGTCGCATCCAGCGCGCCCGCGACAACCACAAGCCCGCGCGCACTTGGCCCGTTGGCAAGCTGGGCAAGCCCTGTCGGGTCTAAGGTGCGCTCATTACCGGCAGAAATGACGATGACGATCCCGGCCGCCGTTGCCCTATCCACCGCAGCCAGCAGTTGCGCAGACGCAGCAGGGCCGACGATTGAGAGATTGACAACGCGTGCCCCGGTCGTCCGCGCCAAATCAACGGCTGTTGCGATATTGCTATAGTCATGAAAACAGCCGCCCTGCACAACAGGATTGGGGCCCTCACAACTGCCGGGGTTATCGGTGCGGAGCGCGAGCAAGGTCGCGTTGAAGGCAACCCCGTGCGACGCTGAGCCATTGCGCGCACCAAGTAGGACACCCGCAACTTGACTACCATGATTGCCATCATCGCCAAGCCCGCTCGTGCCCGCAATATCG
>ERZ1292633.1547-Hain-H41-02um-R1-1547-length-24698-cov-6_pt1 | contig 24698 bp, 13 predicted proteins | sample MGYA00564406_ERZ1292633 | MGnify/ENA primary metagenome ERZ1292633 (study PRJEB36523, sample SAMEA6512639) | groundwater metagenome | collected 2019-01-08 | study: AquaDiva: Metagenomics assemblies of 32 groundwater samples | reverse complement strand
CCCCCCCCCCCCCCCCCCCCCCCCCCCCCCCCCCCCCCCCCCCCCCCCCCACGAACAACACGAATCGCAATTTGACGATCCCCACCGAACCAGACGAGAAAGACGAGCGGCGTTCTCCCGCGGAAGGCGCATGACTGGACCGAAAGGGCGAACCAGGCGAACAAGAGAGAGATAAAAAATGATTGTTCTACGAAAAGGGCAGTGCGACCAGAATTGAATTGGCTTGGACTCGACCCACCAATAGGAACAATGAGAGTTGTTGGATGCCGGCGACTTTTTTCCACTATCCACTATTCCACTATGTTAATCTACCCTTCTTTTGGCCCTGTCGTTTCGTTCGTTTTCAAATTTCAAATGAGTGAATGATGTACGCATGCTGAAAATGTGCGCATCCCTTGCTGGTTTTAACAAAGTCACGCGTCGGAAAGAAGAAGAAGAAGAAGAAGAAGAAGAAGAACAGGAAGGCGGAGAGGGGCAGGAAGGGAGAAAAGAAGAACAACACACCAACTTCCCCCACCATCTCGTAGGATTTGCTCGGAGGATGGCGGAACCGTTTTCGGGACTCGGGGGATTATATCATTTTTTTTAGTCCCGCTTCGTTATCCGGTCGAGCTTCAGCTGACGGTTCTTCTTGCCCCCAGGGGACAAGTAGTAGTCATAGAAGAGCTTGCCGAAGAGCACGAAATAGGTCAAATACATCACGCCGCACCAGGCCATATTCCGAGTGGTGACATGACACGTGGCGGCCATGCTAGCGTCGCGGACAATGAATACGTACGTCGAGATGATCACCAACATGCCCCCTATCATTTGTAGCAACTGCATCGTCGTGATGAGCTTCCCGCAGGGCGACACCACGGCTCTCGTCCATGACGACGCCGTCATCCCTGCGTAATATCCATACATGACCGCGTGCACCGTGTAATTCATGACCACGAAGTACATGCCGTAGCCCACAAGATCGGCCACGGCGGACCAGCAATAGAGCATCACGGTCAAATGGTGATACCAATGCAGAAAAATGAGCGGCTTTTTTTGCGCCACCAACAGGACGGTATCGAAGAGTTCCGGAATTTTGCTCCAAATGAACGCCATGGACACGACGCCAACGGGGCCGCGCATGTAGCTCTCGTCGCCGCGACGACACAAGGTTGCCACAAAGCCGTCCCGTCGAATCCACTCGACGAGATACGGGATGGTGACGATCATGCCGTAGGTCGAGAAAGCGCACAGGAGGGCGTTCCAAGCGGTGGAAACAAGTCGAAGGTTGAGGGGCGGTGTCGTTGGCGATGACAAGGCACGCTGCACACCGAAGATCACGGTCAGATAGATGACGGCCGCCGCGAAGGGGACGACGTAGTAGTCGGCCATGAAGCGATGAAAGAGTGGATTCGCGTTGTGCGTCGCGAGGAAATCTGGGCGCCGCACTTCGTCGACGATCTCAAGAAACCGCCGAGGTAAATCGGCCAATGGGGCCTCCAGCAGCAATGTTGACATCGGCAAGCGGGGAGGAAAATTTTTACACTGCCACAAAAAGTTGGACGCTCCGTGAGAGCAACGCTTCGGGCGCTTTCGATGTTCGTTCACACGTAGTTGGGTGGGGCTCCACCAAGCTCCGTGGTTTGTGATCTATGACGACGATTGGACACCCTACCCCCCCCCCCTCTCTTTCCTGCTCGAATATCGCACAAAGACGATCAATTGTGTCATGTGTCCGGGGGGTGCACCTCCTCTCGTTTGTTCTGCGTTGGAAAGCCCATACATTCGACCAACCGACCGAAGTTTGTTTAGAAAAAAAATTAGACAACAAGAAGAAACGAGGGTCGAGAATCGGGGCCAAACACGCCCAAGAGCGGGCCGTCACTGTACAGCACGTGGCTTCGCACCACGACGAAGACGAAACCGCGCGAGCTCCGCAACGCACTAGTTATGACGTTTGGGCGATGACGCCGACGTTTTCGCCGCCGCTTTCTCTTGCAGCTTCAGCTTCCGTCTCCTGGCACCCTCGGGAGAGAGATAATAGTCATAGAAGAGCTTTCCAAACAGCAAAAAATAGGAAAAGTACATGGCGGCGCACCATGCCATGTTGGATGGCGTCACGTGACACGCAGCAGCCTTTTTCGGATCACGGAGAATCAAAAAGTACGTGGACGTGACGACGACGAGGCCCCCCACCATTTGCAACAACTGCATGGTCGTGATCAGCTGCGCGAGGGGCGCCACGAGTCTGCGCGTCCAAGACGACGCCGTCATCCCTGCGTAGTAGCCGTACATGACCGCGTGCACCGCGTAGTTCATTGTAATGAAGTACATGGCGTAGCCGACGAGATCGGCCCCTGCCGCCCAACTGTAGATCATCACGGTGATGTGATGGTACCAATGCAAGAAGATGAGCGGCTTTTTCTGCGTGACTAACAGGACGGTATCAAACAGCTCCGGAATTTTGCTCCAAATGAACGCCATGCCGACGGCGCCAACGGGGCCGCGGAGAAACGTGGTGTCGGCTTTGTAGCACAGGGTATTCGCGAACCCGTCCGTCCAAATCCAACTGATCAGGTACGGGACGGTGACGATCGCACCAAATGTTGAAAAGACGCACAGCAGCGTGTTCCACAAGGTTGACAACCCTCGCAGGTTTAAGGGCGCCGTCGTCGGAGACGACATCATACGCTGCACGCCGAAGATGACGATCACGTAGAGAACGGCGGCCGTGAAGGGGACGACGTAGTAGTCACCCATGAATTTGTTGAACACCGGACTGGCGCTGAAGTTGTCCGGAAACCCCGGCTTTAGAACGTCGTCGACGACGCCTTGAAATCGTTGCGGAAGGTCGGCTAGAGACATCGGAATGTATTTCGATGGTACCAAAAAAAAGAGAGTGGGGGCGGTGTGTTGTTTGGGAACGGCTCGCTTCCAGCTTTGTCGTTTGTGTGTGCGTTCGACTCTGTGGGATGCACCGGGAAATTACACACAACGCACATCAGCAGGAAGTGTTTTTTTTTCTCGGACGGAACGCCGGCGGCAGACATCTCATTGTGAGAAATGAAAGGAGAATCAGAAGTCAGAATAAGGCGAGCCGCACGCTGAGAGGTCACGAGAAAAAAAAACCGCGAAAAAAAATGCGTCCCCGTTGACGGCATTCAAACGGAAAGCAAAATTTAAATTTCATCACTGAGGAGAGACTCCATCCATTTCGGGGCCGACTTGAAATGGCGACAGCCTCGTCCCGTTTGGCATAAAACCCGCCAACGCGGCCGGCCGCCCGATTGAACTGCCCCCGTCCGCTGTTTTCCCGCCCCCCCCCTTTCGTTCAGGCGGAAAGATAAATACTGCGCATTGTTTTGTTTGTTCCCGGCCCACAGACATTCTCCCCGCCACGTTAGTTGATTTCTGGCCGGTAGGCATCCTCCCAGTCGTCATTGAGGTGGTCGTTCTCAGGCACGTCGCGATCCGTCAATGGACGCGTCAGGTCGGGAGCGGCGATGCACACAATGGGCTCGATCGCGTCGCCACCCACGCGATGGTACGAAATCGCCGACGGGAATCTCTGGTTGCCGCGAGGCACGCGGGGGGAGGTGGCCACAACCGATTGGTGAAGGAACGAACCTCGGATGGAACCCGGCTCCGCGGGTGGTGACGATGGTCCGCTTTGGTCCACCGCCGCCGCCGCCTCGGTTCCCTCAACGATCATGAGCTTGCATAGCTGCCTGCGGCCGATGAGCCCGACCGGTCGATGGGCATCGTCGAAGACAACGATGTGCCGCAATCCGAGTTCACGGAACGTGCGATAAATGCGGGGCACGGGGGTCGTCGTGTGAAATTGAAAGGGCCACTGATCCGCATAGCGAGTCAGGTCCACGGTCGCGGAGAGGTCTTCCTCGCGCACCTTATCCAAGATGCCGTACTTCTTAACGCGGAATAACTCCTCTTCTCGCGCCGTATCCGTGAAGTCCGTCATGATGAGATCTTGTTCCCACGCGCGCTTGTCAATCAAAATCAACGCCGAGCGGCGGAGCAACAACCCGCGGAAAACGCCCGTGTGTTCGTCCACGATCACGAGCACGTTGTGAAATGGAAAACGTCGCAGCGTGTACAGCAGCACGCGAACGGAGACCACCGGCGTCAGACGTACCATCGTGGCATTCATGACGTCCCCCGCCGTCATTAGGGCCATTTCGGGGCCGTCTCTGTGCGTCTCGAGCAGTGGAATGCGCTGGAAGTTGATATGCTCATCGAAGATGCCCCGGTTGAACAAATCACCAAAGAACTTGGCGCTGACCGTCACCACGACGAGTGGGTAGAAGAGAGTGGCATTGCTCGTAGCTTCCATCACAATCGCAATCACCGAGATCGTCATGCGGAGGGCGCCTCCGAGCATGCCCGTGCCGCCGTAGAGGGCGAACTTCGCCGGGTCCAACCACCGCTCGCCGATAATCGCGTTGCAAACTTGCGCATACAGGTGTCCGATGTTCGCGCCTAGGGACAGCATGGGCAGAAACAGCCCGGAGGGCACGTTAATCCCATATGTGACCGTGGTCAGCAGAAAGTAAGGGATCAGCTGCTTGATGAGCGTGCCAGGGTTCATGTCATCGACCTCGTGGATTAATAGCGAAATGCTGTCCTCCATGGACCGGAAGAAGTAGGTGGCCATGTCGTTGTACTGACCCGCGGGGCAGCCGTAGCTCTTCATCTTCACGCGCGTGTTATCCGCGGCGTGGCGCACGTCGACGCAGTTGTATCCTCGTAGCACGAGGCTGATGAGCACGCCGGACACCAGCGCCGAGACGGTGAAAACTTCCGCCAGCTTGCGAAGTTTTGTGGTGACGTATCGTTTGCGCAGCGCCGTTAACCGGAGGTTGACCGCTACGAAAATGGCCCCCAGTCCACCGCAAATGAGGCCGAGTAAGCACACAAAGGGAAGGTCGCGATAGTTGTACCCTCCAGTGACGGAGCCAAAATCAATGAGTCCGGAGACCTGCCCGGTCCGCCACTGGCTCGGATGCTGAAGGATTTGCAGCACCCACGGCGCGACCGCGGCGCAGATGAACACCATGACCGTCATCTCGAGGTTCCAAAAGGAGCCGACCTCCTCCACCGCGAATAGCAAGCCGCCGACAGGGGCTCCAAAGGCGGCACCGACCCCAGCGGCCGACCCTGCCGTGACGAACTTCCTCTTGAAAGAGTCGCTTCGAAAGTCGCGGAAAAAACCCGTGTCGCAGTGTAAGACGGAGCTCTTGCCCGAGGCGATGCCGGACGCAATGGCGGCGCCGGAGTGCACCATAGGGCCTTCCTTTCCGACTGGCAACCCCGATGCGACGCTGAACAGGATGCCGCACGCTTTGCAGAAGAGCGTCTTGAGCCGCACGACGCGCCAGATGCGGATCCCGTTGAGGTAGCACTTCACTTCTGGGATGCCGGACCCCTTGGCGACGGGCTCTCCCCAGATGACCAGCCCCGCGGCGACGCCCGCGTAGGCGAGGTTGATACTGATGTACAGCACGAACGGCAGGAAGAAGGGAATGTCAGTCGATCCCGGGGCGTCGGATGATGGACTGGGAGTGGTCGTCGTCGTGGTGTCCGTGAGGCCGCTCACCGACGACGTGTTCCAAAATAGGCCTGGCACAGGGCTACTGGGTGCGGGCGTGGAGAGCGGTGGGGTACTATTCGACGGTGTGCCCATGAAATGCTCGACGGCGAGAAACTTCGGCACGTTCAGCGCGCCGATCCCTTTATCAATACAGAAGGCGACAAGGCCTGTCAGCATGCCCGAGATGACGAGCACGGCCCAAACTTTGTACCGAGCCGGTTCCAAGGCCTTACCGTGCTTGCGCCTAGCTTCTTGCAGCACGACGTTTTCGATTTCGTCATAGTCCAGGCTCTCGTAGTAATCGCTGGACTTAGCGAAGACCGTGAAAATAGGGACAGAGCCGTGCGGCTGCTGCTGGGCGTCCGCGAGGAGTGGAACGTCACTGTTGACGGCGTTGCCCGCCGTGTAGGACGGCGGTGGCGGAGAGAGTTGATTGGCGGCCACGCGGTCGCGGATCGGGGGGTTTGGTTGGTGCGACGATTCCGCTGCCGCCACATCACCACCTGGGCGACGGATGCTGACCCTCTGTGCGAGCGCAGGGGGCGGCGACAAGGTCAGAGGTGCGGGGCGCATGCGATACTCAACGTTGCTGGGCCTGTCTTCAGAACGGGGAGTAACTGTTGCCTACAAAGCGAGTTCGGGAAATGACGGCACCCTTGTCACAAGTGTGCAAAGACTGAGTGGGCCGTGGGCAAGATGTGCCGCTTGTCGCTTTTGATTCAATCTTTCGTTGGCAAAAACGCGCACGCACACACGACGAGTGCAAAAATGGTTCGTTGGAAAAGCAGCAGCAACAGTGGGAAACGTAGGCATCACGCCGGACAGGGGTGGACCGAGCAAAATCCTTCTGGCCGCTGTGTACAGTACCTCACAGGAACACCGGTTCCCTGTATCTACAGGAACACCGTTTTTCCCGCGTGACGAAGGGGACAGACCGCTGCCTTGGCGTCGACGAGTCCGCAGCAATCACACAGCGTGACCACGGAAAGGACCGTCATCCCGGCAAGATGGGTCAAGCCGTCGCTCGTGATGAACCGGCAAGCGGTCAAATTCAGCCACGTCAGAGAAGCGAGCGCGGTCAACGCCGAAAGCCCGTCGTCGGTGACGGCGCAACCTGTCAGGTTGAGGCGAGCCAATGTCGGCGACAACGTGACGGCCAGCGACGCGATCCCAACGTCGGTCAACCTGACGCACCCCGCCGCGTCGACATCGCTAAGGTTGTGACACGCAGATAAATGAGCAAAACCAGCATCCGAAAGGCTCGTACAACCACCGCAAGAAAACGTGGTGAGCGACCGGCGTGATCCCAAGTGGCTCATGGCAGCGTCCGTGAGTTCCTTGCACCCACCCACGTGCAGGGCAGCAAGCCTAGCAAGCCCCGACGCAATTGCGGCAATGCCGACATCGCAAAGACCCAGACAACCCGTCGCCGTTAGCGATACGAGGTGGACGAGCCGCGACCCAAATTGTTGAAACCCAAGCGTCCGAAACTTGCAGCGCGTGACGTTGAGGTGGGTCAAGGATGTCAGTCCCGATATGTGGGACGCGCCTTCGTCCGTAAGGCCAGTGCAGTGCGCCACCGAAAGAATGGACAGTTGACGAACACACTGCTCGCTGTTCCTCAGAATCGCGAAACCGTTATCGGTGACACCTGAGCACCCCGACACATCAAGCGTTGTCAGGTGCGGATAGTGCCGTGACGCCAGCATGGAGTACAACACGATTGGGACTTTCGTCGCAACGCGTAGATCCGCGAGATTCTCGGCACCTTCGATGAGCGATTCGAAGTCGGCTGTCTTAATGACGGGAATAGCGATGCGCAAGGTGGACATCGACTGCCGCTCGGTTGGGTGTTGACGCCAGGCGATGCGCAGGATCGGAAGCCACGAACGGCTTGAAATCTCTTTTCTTTCGTGATTGGTCGCGGCGCGGGCAACGTAGACGAGAACCGCACCGCAGGTGCGGGCGAGCACACGGCATTCGTCAAAGTCCAGCCAGCTCCTCAGGACAGCATCGACGAACACGGTGGGATGCAGTGCCAGTACGGCCGGACGAGCCGCACGCGTGATCGTTCGTGCAAGATGCTTCATATGCTCTCACAACCGTCTGACGTTTGCCGAAACGCGCGAGAAAAGCCAAAAAATGGGGAAAACCACCCACAATAATAATGGAAGCGTTGCGTGTGGCCGGGGGCACTCACCAACTGTGGCTTTGCAGTTGGTTGCTTCACGAACAACGCGCGAGTGGGAAAGCGCGGCGGTCAAATGCGGTTGAAGGACTCTAAGTTACAGAGGGTGTCCCTGGGATGATGATGAGAGGAGAAAGTGTGTGTGATGTACCCGGAGAATGAGCGACTTTCCGGCTGCCGACAACGGTGAAGGGCGGGCTCTCTCTCCCCGTTCTCTCTAACCGTTACATGGGTCCATCGTCGTGGTGGTCCTCCAGCAACCGTCGAATGTTGCTATGGACGTGGCCGCAGTAGAGAGCCAGCTCCAACGCCGTCACAAGTCCATCCGCACAGCGAGCATGTACGCTCGCACGGCGCGATAAGAGCGTGGAAACGACAGCCTCACGGTTTCCGAGAATCGCGTAGTGCAGCGGTGGAGCCACGAAGTCGGCGACATTACCCGAGGAGGTTGGGTCGCCCTTTGATCGGCCCAAGAGCGCGGTGATACGCGGTCGCGAGTCGGGTGGCCCCGGTAGCTTGTTCCTACCTCGCGTTCTTGGCGATCCGGCCAGGTGCGACGGCACCACATGTGCCGGGACGTAGGTAATGGTGATGCCGATCCCGCCACGCATGTTCGTCAGCGCCGGACACGCGTCGAGCAAACTGGTCACTCGCACCGTCTCTCCCGCGTATGCGCAGTACCAAATATCGTCGTAGAGCGCTCTCTGCTCCTTCACGGTGGCTCGGGCGCCAAAGAGGTGCCAGCAGCCGCGCATGAGATGCTGTTGCGACGGCGAGTAGCCGCCGCTCCCGCCGGCCGGGGTCGTCGCCCCAGCAGGAACAGGCGAGGAGGCCGTGGCCGCGGCGGCGGATGGGCCGGTCAACGATCCGGCCACCGGCGTCGTGGCCCGCGGCACGCGTGGCTGCTGCGACGGCTGTTGGCTGCTGGGGCTAAAGAGGTGATCGCCACCGTTCACGCGAAAAGGAGCCGAGGCTTCTTGCTCGCTCCGCGCTGCCTCTTGTGCGGACGACAGTGCCTCTTGGTGCACGCGGTCCTCCTCAATCTGACGCTGTGCGGCTTTCGCGGTGAGCTGCCGCTCGCTGAGATCTTTCCAACCCTCCAACGTCGCCGTGAAGGTCGTGCCCTTTAACTTATTATTCTGCTGACCAGCGGAACCGCCCGCGAGTTGACTGAGCGCCTTCGCGGACTCCGCCGTGGACGCAGCGTGGGCCGAACGTTGCGCCTTCCGCCGCGACGCGGAACTCCTACTACGAGACGTCCCCACGCCGTGAAAGATGTCCTCGCCCATGACGAATACCGGAAAGGGCATCGCCAGTCGCTCGAGCGGGTCCACGAACAGATTCAGAGCCGCCGATCCCCCAGTGCCCTCAAGCGGACGCTGCTGCTGGTCCAATCCGTCGTCGCCGTTGCGATGCCAGCTGCAGGACACGTGGCTAGCGAGCACGAAGAGGACCCAGCCCTGGAAGGCAAGCATCACGGGAAGGCACGCCGCGGCGAAGGCTAGAATGAACCAGGTTCGCCACCAGCGCTCGGGCTCGGGCTGGGCGTAAAAAAGACTCGAGTGAACACCTTCGAAGATGTTGCTTTGCCGCCGGTCAGGCTCCAGCACGAACACGGTCGCGGCGGACGGCGACAGATAAGCGACGAGGCGGAAGCTAGAGTAAGGGTAATAAAACGAATCCGCTGGTTGCGAAAGGTCGCGAGACACCGTGTCCTCGGAACCACTTTTGGTGGAACAAGCGTCCACGGGATACTGGTAGTCGTTGTGCGCAGTCGCGACAGTCACATGAGATGAAGAAGAAGCACTCGACCCCTCCGCATCCGTCGACGATGCCAAAAGGGAGGTCATCATGAGACCCAGCACGCAGGTCAAATTCGGCGGGACCCGCCAAGTGTCCATCGTCGGCAGATGTCCGGCCGGGAATTGCACGTCCCTCAACTGACGAGCCGCGAACATCAACGCGGCCAAGTACCGGACGAAGTAGCGGACATCGAGCACCACGGGAATCAGCACAATGCACCATTGTAGGAACGTCGTGTTGCCTTTCACGCTGCGCAGAAATGGCAGTCGAAGGGCGGGCTGAGCTCGACCGAAGCCGATCGTTGGCGCGTGCCGTCGACGGCGGCGACGCTCTGCCGACCCTTTCGCATCTGCCGGATTGAGTGTGCTGAACCGGAATGCCACGCTGGCGACCCGCGTTTCCTCGTCCATACGTCGTGCCACGTGGCGAAAGGCTGCGTCTGGAATCACCGTGCACCCCGCGTTGGTCAAGTCGGCGGGGCGGCGCGTGGCGGCCGATCCCCCCCGACCCGCACCGCCGCGTGCGTCGGGCGATGAAATCGGGACCATGGTGTCCAAGCGTCGGCGAGCGCGTTGTGCCGCCTGCGCGTCCCGGTCCGTCATGTCGGCTCCGCCGTCGGCGACCTGTCCGGGAACCGTCGCCGACGTCATCGACAGGGAATCATGGCTGCGCATCATCGCGGCGTCATCTTCAGCCAAGCGCTTCGCGGCCAGCTGCTCTTCTAGTGCAAACACATCCGCGTGCTCAGCATCGTCATCGGACGAATCTGCCCCCCGCGCGTCATCGTCGTCAGAGTCCTCCTGCAACACGTCCTCCATGGCGTAGCGCTCCACGACCATGGCGATGGCGCCGCTGCCGCTCCAATCGAGGAACAGCGTCAGGGACAAGAGGGCGATGCCAACGGCGGCGAGGAACAAATTCACCTCCAAGTGCGTGCTCGCGATGAATGCCTTGCCAAAGGACACGTCGTTCCAATCCACGAACGGACGGCGAATCACCACGGTGCCTTCTTCTTGAGTGCCCCCCGATGAAAGGGCCCCTGCGCTTGGCTCTTCTTGCCGTGCAGCTCCTCGACGGGCCGCCTTTGGCCGTCGTCTGTTTGTTGTCGCTGAGCGGAGGCGTGGAGACGACGACATCGGTGTTCTAAACCCGTCATCATTCGTCGTTGATGCCCCCTCTTGCGACGGGACGACTTCCTGCGACGGTGGTGGCGGCAGTGGGGACACCACGGCGGCGGCGACCCTGGCTTGATCCACGGGTGGGCTAGGCGCAATGGTCGATGCATTGCTTGTCTCCTTACCCTCATTCATTGTCAGCGACCCTTCTCTCGTGGTCGTCGCGGGCCTCATCGCCGTGAACGGGAACACCACCGCGAAGCAAACAGCCGCGAGGAACACGTAGGCTGCCACCCAACGAACGCTGCCCGTGGTCCACGAGGCGTACCCATCGGTATCGCCGAAGCAGCCGCAGAAACCTCCAATAAATGTCGAGCGGTACCATGCGCAGGAGCGAGCGAGCACGGGAAGGTCCGTCGGTCGCGTCACGAAGGCAAGCGACTGCATCATGACGTCAAGCACGGTCCAGAAGAGAAGCGAAAGGGCGATGAGGCTGGCCGCGAAGAAGGCGTAACTGGCGATGTTTTCGTTCACGTGATCCAAGTACGGAGTCATCAAGAATTGCTGGATGATCTCAATCGGCCAGGATCCGAGGCCAATTAGCCGCCTGAGGAGAAGTTCGTTGTACAGGAGTCCGCCGCAATACACACCCGCCCACGCACCCACGAAGGCGAAAAAACTCCGGCCACGGGTAGATGCCAGCTGGCAACAGTCACGCGCGTCTTGATGGCGCGGCAGCAGCGCTAGAGGGTCGTTCAACACCGCTGCCTTTTGCTTCCGTTGACGCTGCTCGGCGATGCGGCGCGAGATAATAAGGTCATGTCGCCGCCGCGTGGCCTCGGAGTCCTCCTGTTGCAGCGAGGCACTGTGATCCGTGACGTCCGTCGCCGCGTCCGCGTTGCGCCGCATGCGCGACTGACTTCCGGAAAGCAGCTGGTTCTGCGATTGCCTGTTCTTGGCGGTCTTTTGACTTTCGAGGCCGCCGTTCGTGTCCTGGAAAGACGTCGACGAACGGTCATAGCTCAGGACCGTGCCCCCATCCTCGAACGCGGCGTCGGTGTTCTCAAACGTCGCAGCCGCGTCGTCATCGTCGCGAAACTGCACTGTCCCCGTACCCCTCGACGCCGACGCGCCTCGCTGAGCGGACTCAAACGCCCGCTGAAGGTGCGTTGGCAGCGCACCGAAAAGGCCGAACCCCATGGCGCGGAGGAGCCCATGTATCAAATAGCCACTCACCAACGCACCTAACACGATGCCCGAAATGATGCAGGCGAGCTTCACCGCCAGCACAGTGCTCTCATCCGTGGGCCACCGCGTGCACACCATACTAATAACGTCAAAGACGAAGGGGAAATAGGCCAGCTGGTGCCGACCGTACTGGTAGTAGCTAGGGGGCATCAAGCTGACGATAACCGATGGCGGGGAAATAGACGCTGACATCGCCGACGTCGCGTTGATCCTTACGTCGGCGGACGTTGCGCTTTCCCATAGGGTGTCTTGAATGGAATACAACGCCCACCACGACGACGGCATGGCCGCCGGGGAGCTGCTGTCAGGGGAAAGTGGCGGCTCGCGAAGTCGCGTCGGGTCCAAGGCGACGAACGGACCTGTCGTCCGTGCACTCCCAACGTCAATCCGCGCGCCTCTGGCCAGAAAGTCCGTCAAATACATCAGCGCGTGCGTGCCCACTGCCAGCAGGATGATGAGCAACCTCATGCACGGGTGATGCATTAAGGACGAGATGCCTTGCCGCGACATCACGACGGCCACCGCCGACTGCTTCGGAGGGGCGTTTAAGTACTCCAAGATCTCGTCGCTCTCATAGTCGAGCTGCAAGTAGTTGTCGTGGGCGATTAGTAACGGCGACAGCCCATTCGCGTCGCGGTCCGTTGCACTCAACGTCCATTCCTCGACCAAGAGACGAATGATCGGCATGCGCTCGAAGCCGTATTTTTCACTATCGGGGAGGTCAACGGAGCGCTGCCTCGACCGGCTGAAGAAGCTCGCCACGCCGCCTCCCTTGTGGTCTCCGTCCTCGTCGTCATCCTTGTCGGTCTCGGGTCGTGGACGCATGTCCCCGCGGGGGGCGCAATACTGAGGCGGCGATGCCAGCAGCGACGGGTTGCTAGGCGACGCTGGAAACGCGACCTCCTCAATCCACCGGAAGGGAAGGTACTTGCACGCCAACACGTGATGCAGCAGGGTGCGGCCCTCGCGGTCGACGTGGCGGACATGCCGCTCGGACCCGCACTTGAGCATCGCGAGGACAACGCAAGGCAGCCTTCTAAGTGCGAAGCCGATCGCTGTGATACGCGCCATTGGGTTGTCATCCCCGACGCTCCCAAGGTCACCGGCGACCCCCAACGAGGGCACGTCGCTCGCAACAACGGACGCGCGCACGGCAATGCCGACCGGAAACCCTGCGTCAATCAGCATCAGCGTGGCCTCGACGTTGCGTTCCGCGATGGCAAAGAAGAGTGCGTTGCAGTAGGAACCCATGGGCGTGGCCTTCCCTTTCGCGTCGAGGGGCGAATTGTGGCACAAATGCCGAAGCGCGACGTGATCCTTGGCGACGATGGCGCGCGAGTACGCGGCGACGAGTTGTGCACGACGCTCCTTAGACGTTAGGGCCTTTGAGGGGCGAGCATCGTCACCCTCATCTGAGCCGTGTCCACTCCCGCTCTGTCGGTCGGCGTCCGCCTCGTCGTCATCGCTGTTCGCGTTTCGGCCCCCGATTTCCGCGGGAAGGCCAAAGTTGCGTGGCGCCTCCTCACGTTTCTTTTTGTCCGGCTGCCGACGGTCTGGGGTATCGCCGGGACGATCCGGGGCTCCGTCGCGCATCGTGCCGTGACTGACCCCTTCCGAGGGTGGTGTGCCGCCGCGTCGCGGGCCGCCGCCATTTGCCGTGGATCGCTCGCCAGGTTTGCGGCGCCTGTCCCCACCTGACTCACGACGACGACGAGAGTTGTTCGTGTCGTCGTCAACTCCCGGTCGGTGTTCGAATAAGTTGGTGCCCGAGCCGTAAGGACGTTCGTCGTCCCCCGCCGCCATTGGGGAGAGCGCGGCGTCCGAATCGAAACCATTGTCGAAGTCGAGCGGATTCGCCGCGGGGGATGCACACGTGATGGGCAAGAGGGTGGGAGGGGTCGGTGTCGTAGGCATGGCGCCGCGCGGCTTGGGACCTCCGCGGCTCTTGCCCGCTGTCGCCCTCCTTCCGCGGGAGTTTGTGGGCAACGAAGACTGCGACACAGGAGCCACGTAGAAAGCATGTTGTTGTCGGGGTGGAGATGCGCCGACCGCACGGGATGCAGTCGCAGGGTTGTCTAGAAAGTACATCGGCGACTGAAAGTTTTGGAGGGGAGTCAACGAAGGAAAAGAAAACAGAGAAACTTCAACTAACTAATGCAATTGTAACGGGAGGGACGCAAGAGCCGCAGACGAAACACTCTTCAACGCAGCGCGCTGTCCGTACAGGACAGGTTGTCGAGCAGGGTACCGAGAGGCAGAATAGTCGCGCGATGCACCATAGGGGGCGCGGATGGCGGTGGGTGCAATGACGGCCATGCGCCGCAGCCGACATTCTTGCGCATTCACACACACACACATCATGTCCACCGTATCCCCGCATCGCCCATTTCGGGGGCGGAGTGCATAGCCCACCCAAGTAACGTAAAGCAATGTAGGAACGACAAGAGCCTCACAACAACGCCGTTCCCCGCGCGTCGGCGCCGGCCCACATCATCACGCTTTCCCCAGCGAATGCATGCCGGCGGCCAACTTGTCAAACATTGAGCAGACTACAACAGGCACGATGGGCTTCGTCAACCACTCGCGGATCTTCATGTGCGTCAACGAGAACGCCCGTCGGCTACAGCGCACGTCGGTTCGGTATCGTTGACGGAGGAACTGCCAGTAGATCATCATGTGCATGATCGATAGACCCGACAGGGGCGCCAAAATACCTTGGTAGACCTCGAGCACGGCAGCTTGCAAAAACACCTCTTCCTGTCGGGAAGCCACTTTCGCCATTAAGGGCTCAACGCTGTGGAACAAGCGAGCGCCCACGGCGCCAGGGCCAGCGCGGCCGTTCGACGTGAGTAACTCGCGCAAATCGTTTCGGAAGTTGACGACCACGTCGATGCCGCAGTAGATCGCCAAGGAGATCAGCATCATGTAGCTGGGATTGGCGCCGGTCAGCAAAAACACCACGCACAGCAGAAAGTATTGCCCTGAAAAGGTGGCGATCTGCGACGTCACCAAGCCCTTCAGGTATGTGAAGCTAAGTCGCGGCTGCTCCGGTCCTCGGAGCACACCGAGCACATTCCTGGTCGCCATCATCGCCAGGGCCCCTGTCCACATGGTGACGCTCAAGGGCGGCGCGAAGATCATGAAGACCAAGTGCAACACCGCGGCGACGAGAACGCCGATATTCATCAAGAGCGCGCCCGTCCGCATGAGGCCCCCACTGCCCCCGGTGCCGGTCTGCGTTGGTGATGCGCCGCCGCCGTAGACGGTGTCATCGCTCGCGGGCGGCGCCGTCGTCCCTCGCCCAATGACGGTTTCCACTTCGCGTACGGACTCTTGGTAGGCCGGCGTGGGATCCAGCTGCACGGCCATTTTGTAGGCGTCGAGAGCGGAGTTATACTGCCCCGTCATGAAGAGCGACCGGCCTAGCCGGTTGTACGCCTTTGCCGTGGCGTTGCTCGAGATGCTGGCCCGCGCGTCACTTTCGGCCTCGGTGTACCTTTTCAAGGCGAGATAGCACGCTGCGCGGTTGTTCAGAAGTACCGCGTGGCGGGGGTCTAGTTTCAACCCGCCGGTGTACTCGCGAATCGCTCCCTGGAAGTCCCCTGTCTTATAGCATTCGTTGCCGCGGTCCTTAAAAGCATCGGCCATGGAAAAATAGGAGGGGATGCCACTTTGGTGAGGTTGGTTGGTCCTTGTTGTGTGTTGTGACACGGTGAAGGCCAAAAAAGAAAACGGTTGCTCGCCGTCCAAGTGATCCCCACACGCTCTCTTCCCCACCACGAATAGGCCTTGCTTGACCATGTGTGGTCAATGAGGACAGAGGACTTCTCTCTCTTCCGAGGCGCTTTCCGTTATCGTTATCAACTCGACTCGTGGCAAAAGCGTCGGGGGTGGGGGTGTGGCTACGGTGGGGCGGTGCACACGGTCCGGCGGCTTCAGCTGAGATGGCGAAGGTATCGAAAATGGAAAAGGGCGATCGCCATCAGAAGTGCGAATGCGGCCGCGGGGTAGCTCCAGCCAACCCACCCGCACAGTATGCCTGGCGCCAGAATCACAGACTCCTTCCTTCCGTCGTGACTCAGCAGGATCAAGAGTAGCGCTGCAGTTGTTCTTTCCTCTGGTGCAGCCGCTCCATCTGGGCTATCTCGTCCTTCTGTCGCTGCTCGTGTTGCTTGTGGCGCTTGCCTTCGAAGTGACTCCAGGCAACTTTGATCTGGTACGAGCAGCCGCAGACGTCGCACCAGCGCAGGTTGGGGTCGATGAGGCTATGGGGGATGCCAGCCATCATCCCGTTGCCCGACCCGGACGACGATGCAGCGGGAGACATGGAGCGCGCGACCCCAGCACCACTCCCCCCTCCCGAGCCTTGATAGCCGTCGCCTCTTGCACCCATACCTTGGCCCCCCCCGCCTCGCTCGGCCCTGATACACGCGACCTCCTGCGTCAGGGCGGCCACCTGCTCCTGCAGCTGGACGATCTGCGCCATGATGGACTGCACCACCATGTCGGGGTGACCAGGCGAAGGGGTCGAGGGGGTCACTACAGCGTGCGCCGCGCCGTGCGATAATGAGCGGTCACCGCCGCCGCCTCCAGAAGCCGCCCCCCAGCGTGGATATGACGCGCCTGCCGCCTGCGACGGTTCGCGACCCCAGGAAGAGGGTCCGCTCTGGGCCCTGCTTCGGGGCGTGCCGCCGCCAAAGACCGAGGCGTCGTACCCGCCGCCCACCGCACCGCCGCCCTGATGATAATCCTGACCGGCCGCCGCACTCCCGCGCTCGAAGGACCCGCTGCCTCGGCGGCCGCCGCTAGTCGATGGGGCCCAGCGCTGCCAGGCCGGGTCGTCGTTACCAGACTGTAGCCTGGGCACCGGGCTGCCGCTGTTGCGATGGCCGTATTGCCCACCTGAGCCGCTCCGGTCGGGTGGCGGCTGTTCGGTGGCCATTCTGGCAGCACCACCCGAGCCCGATCGACCGCCATTCGCGTAGGACGCCGCTCCTCCCGACCAATGGTGGTGCCCGGCATCCGACCGCGCCGCGCCTTGGCCACCTGCCGCACCGTTCGCGACGACCGGCTGCTGGTGCTGCGAGTGGCGCGTGGGGACGCTGGGGGGATGCCAGGCGGTGCCGTTTTCTTTGCCAACGCCGTAGGGGCCGCCGAGACGGAGCGTCATGGAGGGTGAAATGGTCGCACACAATGTGTGCCTCGAAATCTGGAAATGAAAAATTAATTTCCGGGCGGCGCACAGGGCTGACGCTTCTATCACAAGGATCGTTCAGCCATGGGATTCACATGCGACGGTCTCAACAGGTGTTTCAAACGGGTGTCTCATCAGGTGTCTCAGTGAAACTTTCCCATGGCGGCCACCAAGGAACATCAATTGTCGTCATTCGGCATTTGTCGTGGCCTCCTTCAGCTCCGCGCCTCCGAGAGGATTGCGCAAGACGACGAGCATCGGCGTCGCCGTCTCATGATCGGATGACGCGTTGTCTCCGCCACCCTCGGGGCCAAGACGTCGAGAGGAAAGAGCAGCTGCTTCCTCAGTCCCACGGCGGCGCCGGCACAGAACCTTCCGACAAGCGACCAAAAGCGCGGCGGCGAGCAAGACATACATCCAGGCCGCCAACGCGGCGGCGAGGGCGACGACGGCGTCATCATAACGTGGCTCCCGCGGCGCGGCGGCCGCTAGAAGCGACACGCAGAAGACAAGGAAGGTCGTCACGGCATTGACGACGGTATCGAGCGTCGCCCGCTCGGGACGTATCACCACCGTGTACACGAAGTTGGCGAAACAGGTGACGCAGATAACCACGGCTTGCGTCGTGCAGTCCTTCATGCGCAAGCCGGTGACGGCCGCGACGATGAAGGCGCATGCAAGGTCGACCACGCCGTACATGCGGACGAACACCGCCGTCACGTCACGTGCCTCATGCCACAGCGGTTCGTGGTGGGCAGCCAGCTTCCACGTGCTGACGGTGGCGACGCCAACCAGTGCGACATTGAAGCAGGTCGCCACCACGGCCACCCCCGAAGCCTCACCAGCGGAAAGCACCGCGGTGGCAAGGGCGACGACGTTCGGACCGTAATAGCTGAGCACGGCCAAGTGAACGACGGACAGAGAGGGAACACGTTTCACGTGCACGGCGGCCACCGCCGCCGCCGCGACGATGCCCTGTAGAAGCGCGGTGGAAAGGAGCGCTCCGTTGTGCGCGTGGCCCCCGAGCTCAAACACGTACACATATTGAGTCGGATCGAGGAGATCCACGCTCGCCGCCGAACGCCGGCAATCACGAACGGTGAGAACGCGCGCCGTCGTCGTGCCTTTGTTGGCCGCCAGCGGCGCACGCAGGACGCCGACGAAGGCGCCCGCCACTGACGCCGCCGACTGGACGGCTTGCTGACGAGCCGCCGCATCGAAAGAGGGAACCGCCGCGGTGGCCGTCACATTGGCGTTACCACCCGCTCCGGTCACAGTTACCATTGGGCCGATCGCCGGTGTCTGAGACGTGCTGGTGTGGCCGACTGTTGTACGGTTCACGTCGACGGACGTGTCACGCGGCGTCGTCGCCGTCGCTGTCGATGTTGGCGCGGCGGTCGTAATTGTGGTGGTGTTGACAACGCCGTCCGTCGTGGTGACGTGAGCCGACGACGATGTCGCCGTCGTCACGGTAGTCGTGATCGACTCGGTGATGGTCGCCCATGTCACCGTGGCGGTTGGCGTCACGGAGGGTTCGGAGGGATCCACGCAAGCCAATCTGGCGAGGGCAACAAGTTCGACGAGTACCGACTCTAGCAGAGGGTCGGGCAACTCCGGTGAATTGACGTGTTGTTGCATAATATGGTGCTGTTGGTGTCGATCATCGCCGACTCGTTCACAAGGATCACGTGACTCCACTCGCCTATTGATCCGAGGACGACTCCCGCCAGCCCAACACGTGCGACTACACGGCTTGTCTCGACAGCGCCCACGACGACGTCATTCCAGTCGACCAGTTTGTTAGAGGTCGCTCCAAGCACCGCCGCGAAGTCGCCGGCACGCACGGAGACATTCGCCCCCGCCACGAGGGCAACGACCCTCTTCCACGAGATGGTGTTGTGGTTTGCCGCGGAACCGAGCACTGCTGCGGCCGACTTTACCTGGCACGTAAGGACCGAGTCGGCCAGCACGAGAACAACATTTGCTAGCTTCATGTTGCTGGTCCCGAGGCTGAACGACCCCGTACCAAGGATCCCTGCCGAGGATGCTGTTTCCACGGTGAACGCCGAGCACATGGCAGACACGTTGACATCGGTCCACGACACGTCGTTGTTGTAGTTTCCCACGCCTAGGATGCCGACATTATCTTTCACGATCGCGATGACGGTGGCCGACGCAGCGGAGAGGGTCACGTTTTTCCAGGAGACCGCGGCCGCAGCTCCAGACCCGAGGACACCTACGGAAGCACCCGCGTTCGACGTGATGCTTGAGCGAGCGAACGAAACGGCGACGTTGGTCCAAGTCACGGCACTGTTGAAAGTCCCGCTGCCAAAGACGCCCACGTTATCCTTCGCCACGCAGCGGACAGACGTCAAAATGGAAACAAGAGAAACGTTCGTCCACAGCGCTAAGCTGTAGCTCCCACTGCCAAAACAACCGACAGAGCTTCCCGCCGACACCTTGACATCAGAGCGCACCGCCGCAACGAACACATTGATCCAGGTACCGCCGTTGTTGTAGCTTCCCGTCCCGAGGAGCCCGACGTTGTCCTTCGCATCGCAGTCGAGCCTAACAGAGGTCACGAAAATATTGACGCCTTTCCACGTCACACCGTTTCCGCAGCCTACGCCGATCGTTCCCACCGCTGTCGCACCGGTGGTCGTAACGGCCGACTCTGAAACCAGGATGGCCACGTCGGTCCAGGCGACGCCGCTGTTCGTCCCCGTGCCCAGGACGCCAACACACAATCCAGCCGACACGGAGATGTTGGACAGCACGGTAGATATCGCCACCGTCGACCAGGACACCGCACTGGTGTAGCTGCCAACGCCGAGGGTGCCCACGTCATCCTTTGCGATGTTCGTGATGTTGGTTCGAGTACAAGCAATGGTCACGCGAGTCCAAGAAAGGAAGCCGTAAGTACCTGAACCTACCACGCCGAGTGAAGACGCCGTACGACAGACGGCGGTGAATGTTGCGGTCGAGATCGACACATCGGACCACGACACAACGCCGTTATAACTACCCGAACCAAGAACGCCGACGTTGTCCCGTGCGACGCATGTGACGTCGGTCCGCGACGCCGAGATTGTCACGTTCCTCCACGTCAAGCCGTTACTCGTGCCGACGCCAAGTATCCCAATGGAGCTCGTCGCGTTTGACGTCAGAGTGACCAGCATGGTTGAGAGAGAGACGTTGGTCCAGGACACTTGGGTCGCCGAACCTGTTCCGATCACTCCCACGTAGGTGCCGGCTCTGCAGACGATGTCGCATGCGGTGACGTTGACCGCCGCGTTCACCACGACTCGGGCCGCGAGCGCGAGCACGCCCACGTAGTGTTCCCCAACCAACGTGAAACGCGAGCCGAAAGCGAGAATGCTCACGTCTTTCACAGTGTCGCCAACGACGGCTGCGGCGTAGCGTGCGGCAGTCAGCGTGGAGTTGACGACTGTGATGGCGACACCCGCCACATCGGTCACGACACTTGCAACGACATCGCCCACGAGAGACGAGTCGGTGGCGACCAGGGTGACATTCTGCGAACCCCAACACGCGATAACGTTGGCGCCAGAAACGGACGAACTGCGTACGTCTGCTAATGCGTGCGAGCTCCGGAGTGTGATGTTGCCGACGACTGTACTGTTTAGGAGCCGGAAAGCCGTCCCAGGCCGGTCCGACCTGACGTCAATCGAGCCAGTGGCATTCTCAATGACTATGGTGACATTGTCGGCAGCGACGATGAGCTGCAGATTGAAACAGTCGACGGCGTGTACGTCGGCGGTGACCACGTTACCAGGAGGAGTAAGACAGGCGGCGTGTGCCGTCACCAGCATGCACGTCGTCACCGTCAGCACGCTGAGGACCACCCGCGGCCGCAAGCGGCAAGGCAGCGGCAGCGGAGTCGCCGTCATGGGAGCTGCCATTCACGCAGGGGAGAGAGATCCCCTCTGGGGGATACATCTATGTGCCCCCCATAGACCGAAAAAACAGATCCGAAGGAAAAACAATCGACTGATGATGTAATCTGTCGCCTTCGCCACAACCCATCCAACCGCAACCCTATCCATCTGGGGGTCAACGGAGGGGTGAAAGTGGAAAAGTGAGCAGAGGGAAACTATACGATTCGACATTGTGTGGATCTTTTGTTTTTTTTGTCGGGTGGATACATTTTTCTTCTTTTTCCTCTCTCGCTTTTATTGACGAGAAAAATAGAAGCACGACGACGACCGTCGACGGCAACCCCCGTTGTTTACGGGTCGTCATCCGTGGTGCGACCGACGATGTCGGCCCCGCCGTTGCGTGGGCTACCCATCGGGCTGCTGCCGCTGTGCGATGCGGCAAACGACTTCATGCGGCCAAGTCCACCGTGCGCGCGTGTGTGGTCCTCTTTGCAATTGATCGATGCGCCCTGCATCGTCGTCGGGGCGCCGACTTCTGGATTAAACTGATACGTGACCGTCGACGGCACGCTCTCGCTCCAGTCGAGCTCAAAGTTATCATAATTTTCGAAAACCGCGCACGTTGACGGAAGCTTCATGAATTGAACGGACAGGGCCGCCTGGGCGCTGTTCGTCGCCTCGTTCTCGGTGATGAACCCGAGGACGAATTCCTTCGCCACTAAGGCCTGATACGCTCGAGGAATCACCAAGTATGGGCGGTCACTGGGTTCGAACGTGTAGAGCAGGCCGAGGCTCCGGCCAACAAGAAAAGTCAAGTCTTCTGCCGGCTCGTCGTACAACATGGAGCTGTTGAGGTGGATGGCGTAGTTGCGCACGGGCTGAGCCGCATCACTTCGGGCCACGGAAACCAACGCTCCCGCGTACTTTGCTTTGGGGTTGCCTGGGTCCCAGCCCGGGTGAGGGGGCTGGGCTAGGACGATGAACGCCTGCGTCCGCTTGCGGCAGGTGACCTTGAGACAGAAGCTAGGGCACCCCTCCCTGAAGATGCCCTTCATGCGGTAGTCATACCAATTGTCGTTCATAAAGCAAACGCCGCAGCTTTCGAACTTGTCGAGCGCGGCCTCGAAGGGCATCCAGAAGGTGCCGTCGCTACTTGGACCGGTGAACTTGCACTCACTGGCGACGTCGAGGTATTTTTCCCATTTCGGATCGGCGTCATTCCAATCTCCCGACCATTCCTTTTCCTGCCCCCATGGATTACGAACTTGGAGGAGTCGCAAATGGTTGTGCTGAGGGAACTCCACAATTCGGATGACACAGTAACTGTGATCCAGTGTGAGCCCATCCTTTTCATAATCGGCCTCCATGCTGGCCGCCTCCGCCGGATCTTCGCTCGAACCCGGTGTCGCCACCGTCAGCAGGAAGCCGTTGCCGTCGTACGACTTGATCTTGTGGAAGAAGTCGTCTCGGATGCGACGACCTTCAGCGGTGGCGACGTCGGCGTCCCGCGCATCTTTCCACTTGGCTTCCAATCTCGCCGTGGGGTAGCCAGTGAGATCTTCGAGGGCGTGCAGCGGATCCCCACCGATAATCCGCGAGTACGATCCCTTGAGCTTCGCATACGCCTTCTCCATGATCGACACCCAGAGTTCCGCGGGATCCTCGTTATTTTTGGCGAAGCACGCCTTGCGGCCCAGCGTGGGAAGATAGTCGTCGACGATGACCACCACCCACCAGCCGCAATCGTTGAAGGTGACGCGGTAGGCGCCAACGGCTGCTTCGGCCTTTTGCGCTATCTTGGACACCGGGTGCTCGAACACATCATACACCTTTTCCGGAAACTCCGCAAGGGCAGAAATTGCGCACAAGAACCAGCAGTCACCGAGCAAACCTTGATCGATGTCGTTGGGTTCAACCTCATTGATGAGGGCGATCTTGGAGACGAGCTCGGCGGGCAAGTACTGCGAAGGGCGCATGAACGGGACGGGGTCGAGCGGCTCGTCGCCCGGTTTGAAGAGAGCATCCTCGGCGACAGGTTTGAACCACAGATCGACGAAAGGGATGCCCCGCTTCACGCACTCCGCCAACACGTCGGATTCCGCCATGTTCCTTTTCTTCAGTGCCATCACGGCCGTCATTTGTGGTTCGACCGCCGTCGACGCCACGGCCGCGGACAAGTCATCCCCCGACAGTTCCTCGGCGGCAAATTCCAGCGAAAATCCCCTCACCAAGCCCATCACGAAAGGCTGTGTCTTTCCGGGCTTAACGCGGTCCTGAGCCACGACAATCCCTTCTGCGTTGACAGCGTCCACCGTCGTGGATCCGCAGCGCTCAGGAAGGGACTTCTTGAACTTGGCGGTGACGAGCATCTCCAGGTCGGTCGTGTCGTTGTAGAAGTACCACTTGACGCCAGCGTTGTCCGGGAGGGTCTGCACGATGCGGAACAGCATGCCTTCACCCTTGAAGCACTCATAGACAGAAGTCGCCAAGGGCGTGGTGTCCAAGCCTTGCGGGCCCGACGAGGCGTACTTGGGATTTTTCAACGCGCCATCGTCCTTCGGCGGCGCGGCGGCCGGCTTCGCACCCGCAGGCACCGTCGTTGTGGCCTTACCGTGGGGACCACTGGGAGCATTCTTTGAAGCCCCCGCCGCTACGGGGGCCGGCGCCGCCGCCGCGGCTGCGGAGGGCTTCTTCGGCGGCGTGCGAGGTTTCCCGCCATACATCGCGTCTTGACCGGTGCGGTCCACGCGACTCGGCTGCTGGGGTGGTGGTTTGCTCGGCGGGTCCGGCTTCCTCGCGGACGCCACCGGCGCTCCGAGGGATATCTCCTCGGTGTCGTCCAACAAAATATCTTCATCAATATCGTCGTCAGTTTTCGTTTTCGTCTTGGTCTGTGAAGTTACGGGGGTGGTGGTGAGCCCCGAGCCGAGCGACGCACTTCGCCCCGAAAGTGGGGGCGCGGACGCCGCGTCTGCCCTAGCGGACTTCACGGTCTCCATTCGCTCCGTCTTGTCGCGGTCACGCTCCTCCTTGATGCGTCGCTTCCGCTCCTCTTCCTCCTGGGCCACCCGGCGTCCTTCCTCGCGCACCTTTTCGCGCTGGGCCGCGAGAGTGCCAGAGTCGGGTCGCGGCGCGGCGGATGAGGTGGATGTCGAAGGTGGAACAGGGGCATTTTTCTTGCTCAGGGTGCCCGCCGGGGCAAATCCTCCGGCCCGGACGCTGCCCGATGCTGGCGGCCGCTTGGCAGGAGCACGGACGGGGGGCAGCGACATTTTGATGATTCACAGCAGAAACCCACGACAAATTCAAAAGTGCCGAACCAAAATAAAATGGCCGCTCGTTAGACGCAATCAGGAAGAGAATTCAGTCACGAAGGCAGGGTTCCGTTCCTGGGAAGAAACGGAAGCAGAGGTGAAGGGAACCCGCACGCGGCAAAAATCAACTCAACGTATTTTTCTGCCTGTTCTTCTCTCGCGACAGCGATCGCTACAAAGCACCCCCACATGCAGACACGAAGGCGAAAACAAGAGAATCGGAGACGAGAGGGAGAAACCATGATTCGAAGCCTAGATACCTTGACATAAACATTCGGGGGTGAACGTGTTTTCTCCACCTGCGACGAATGCACGGACGTCCAACGAGATAAGTTCAAAACACATTCTCG
>ERZ1292633.1545-Hain-H41-02um-R1-1545-length-24722-cov-7_pt1 | contig 24722 bp, 22 predicted proteins | sample MGYA00564406_ERZ1292633 | MGnify/ENA primary metagenome ERZ1292633 (study PRJEB36523, sample SAMEA6512639) | groundwater metagenome | collected 2019-01-08 | study: AquaDiva: Metagenomics assemblies of 32 groundwater samples | reverse complement strand
CATTCGGCGCGGGGCGAAGCTGCTCTACGCCTATTGCCGCGCCACCGTCCCGAAGGTGACGGTGGTGCTGCGCAAGGCCTACGGCGGCGCCTACGACGTCATGAGCTCCAAGCATATCCGGGGCGACGTCAACTATGCCTGGCCATGCGCGGAAATCGCGGTGATGGGTCCGCAGGGGGCGGTGAGTATCCTCTATAAGGCCGAGATTAAGGCCTCCAAGGAGCCCGAGAAGCGCCGGGCTGAGTTGGTGCGAGAGTACACCGAGAAGTTCGCGTCGCCGTTTCAAGCCGCCAAGCGAGGTTATATCGACGAGGTCATCGAGGCGCGAAAAACCCGTCCGAAGGTGATTAGGGCCTTCAAGTTCTTGAGGGGAAAAAAGGTTCAACGGCTTCCCAAAAAGCACGGGAACATACCGTTGTGAAGGATTCAAAGGAGGAAGCTATGGCTCGAAAGAAGGTGACGGTGATCGGTGCCGGCAATGTGGGAGCGACGCTGGTCCAGCGTCTGGCCGAACTGGAGGTGGCCGATGAGGTCGTGGTCGTTGACATCCCGGCTATGGAGGGAATGCCCGCGGGCAAAGCCCTCGACATCATGGAGTCCGGACCGGTTTACGGGTACGACACGAAAGTGACCGGCACGACGTCCTACGAGCCGACGGCCGGCTCCGACATCGTCGTGATCACGGCGGGCATTCCGCGAAAGCCCGGCATGAGCCGCGACGATCTTCTCAACACCAACGCCGGCATCGTCAAGTCGTGCACGGAAAACACGGTGAAGTATTCCCCGAACGCCATCCTGGTCATCATCTCGAATCCTCTGGACGCGATGTGCTCGGTGGCGCTCAAGACGTCCAAGTTCCCCAAGCACCGCGTCATCGGAATGGCCGGCGTGCTTGACTCGGCGCGGATGCGTTGGTTCATCGCCGATGCCCTGGATGTCTCGATGGAAAACGTTCATGCCATGGTGCTGGGAGGACACGGAGACACCATGGTTCCTATGCCCCGTTTCTCGACGGTCAACGGCATCGCGATCACCGAACTCCTCTCTAAGGAGAAGATCGAGGCGATCAATCAACGCACGCGAGACGGGGGCGCGGAGATCGTCAAGCTGCTCAAGACCGGCTCCGCTTATTACGCCCCGTCGGCTGCCGCCGCGGAGATGGTGGAGGCGATCGTCAAGGACAAGAAGAAAATCCTGCCTTGCGCGGCGCTTTTGGAAGGGGAGTACGGCATCGATGGCGTGTTCGTGGGAGTTCCCTGCAAGCTGGGAGCGCGGGGCATCGAATCCATCATTCAACTCAACTTGACGGTCGATGAGCGCTCGGCGTTGTTGAAATCCGCCGGGGCGGTCAAGGAGTTGGTCGGGGCGCTCAAGTAAGTTGCTGCTTGCCGTCGACGTCGGCAATACGAACCTGACCGTAGGAGTCTTCGCCGGAGATCGGCTGATTCGTCAATGGCGGATCGAGACCGATCTTCGGCGCTCCGTCGGGTGGTACGCCAAAGCCTTGATAGGCCCTTTTCGGCGGCGTTCGGGCCTGCCCGATTCGGCGGTTGTCGGCTCGGTTGTTCCGGCTTTGGATCGGGTGGTGTCGGCGGCGATTTCGCATTCCTTCGGACTCAAGGCCGCTTTCGTGACGCCGTGCTCGCCGTTGGGCCTGGCCTTGAAGGTCCGCTCTCCGAAGCAGGTCGGCGCCGACCGCATTTTAAACGCCCTGGCCCTGCGCGCGATATGCAAGGGCTCGGCGATCGGCATCGACTTCGGCACCGCGACGACGTTCGATTGCGTGGACGCCGCGGGAGCCTACGTCGGCGGGGCCATTCTTCTGGGTCCTCGCAGCGCGGCGCGCGCGCTGCACGAGTTTACGGCCAAGCTTCCCCTCGTCGATGTTCGCCGTCCCCGGTCCGTCATCGGCAAAGACACCGAGCATTGCCTCCGGGCCGGGCTCTATTACGGCTACCTCGGAATGATTCGGGAGGTGTTGTCCCGGACCAAGAACGAAATGGGGGGGCGGCCGGAGATCGTCGCGACGGGCGGATTGGCGCCTCTGTTTCTGGCTGATCTAGGGCCGGTCCGATACGAGCCGAACCTGACCCTGCACGGGCTCAGGATCGCTCGAGGGCTTATTTGAACGGGGCGTGAGGCATGAACGCGAAAATGCCGCCGAGCGCCCCGGCGGCGACTGCGGCTGCGGCGACCATGTTGAACCGGCGGTGCTCGGGAACGGCGCGCATGGCGCTGACATGCTTTTCCAGAAGGAGAAACAAGGGAACTCCGACCATCGCCAAACGGGGCGTTTCGCCCGTTTTCCTCGCGAGATAAGCCAGCGTGGCGACGCACATGATGTTGACGGCGGAAAATAGGATGAAGGCCAGCGCCGAGGCGGAGGCCTTCCCCTTCGAGACGGCCTCCTTGCTCGAGGCGAGCACTTTTTGGTTGATCGCATGCGCGCCGAGGAATAAGGCGACGGTGACGACGTAGAGGATCAAGAGCTGGACGCTGATCGTCCAGAGCTCATTGTTGCGCAATTGCTCTGCAACTGAGTTCATTTGACTCCCCGCTATCCCATGACCCGCGACATAGGCCTTTTGGTCCACAACACGGCAGGTCCAAAGGCGCTTGCACGACGATCGTCGATATCCTACCATGTTAGTCAGGGATTCGTCCAACTATTTCGGAACACGAGGTTCGGAGGCGGGATGAAGCGCGTCAGAAATGCGGTCGTCATCATCATTTTGTGCATCATCGGTGCGGTGTCCGTCAAAAAGAAGGCCCCGGAGCTCGCCCTGAACGTGCCCGCGCCGGACCAAATCAAGGACGCGGTCGCGGGAAACCGCATTCGGCCCCGGCACCCTCTGAACGTGTCGCGCGGACAATCCGACGATATCCGCGATTCCATCGCCGGGAACCCGGTCGGAACGCCTCAAGGGACGCCCAATTCGACGAACTCCCTTGACGACATCGGCGAGCCGCCCCGCGGCAGCGGGAACGGCGGTTTCTCTCCCCTGGCCAACAACAATCCGCCTTATAACCCGCCGCCGCTGTCGCCCTCGGGGCCCGAAGAAGAGAACAGCGACACGTGCGGGGGCTACGGGCCGCTCGCGCTGCAAAGCAGTTGCAACTGATATAAAAGAGGTTTGTATGGGGACCCAGTCCAAATTCCAGTGGGACTGGGTCCCTTTTTTTCAATCGATCTCGGTGTTTTTTTAAGGATAGAATATGCGCTCCATAGTTCGCCTCATCGCTCTCGTGTTGCCGTGCGTTTCCGCCTCCGCGGGAGCCGTCAGCCTGGATTGGCTGACCCAATACAAGCAGCCCAATATCCATTTCGGCCAGCTCGCCATCCACCCCTTCTACCAGTTGACCGAGGTGTACGACTCCAACATCTACCTCGTTCCGCGCGATCAGCCCAACGGAGCGATCGTCGGGGGCGGCGTCAAGAGTTCTTGGATCACGAAGAACGAGCTCGCCCTCGAGACCGTTCTGCCCATTCGTCAGCTGCACAACATTTCCGCCGGCTACGGAGTCGAGTTCCAAAACTACACCACCGATCCCAAGGCGAATGACGCGATCAATCAGCGCGCGCATCTCGATTACGTCTACACCGGAGCCTACGGGCTGACCTTCAGCGCCGGCGACCGGTATGAGAACACGACCGATCAGGCGTTTTCCCAGCTGGTCGAGCGCAATCGCCGTTGGTATAACGAGGTCTACGCCGCGCTTGACTACAATCCGTCGAAAGGGCGCGTGGCCGCAGGCGTCGACGCCAGCCATACCGTCCACAAGTACTTAGGGCCCGCGATCGGGCGGCTGCTCAACCGATACACCCAGCGCGCCGGCTTCAACGTCGGCTACAAAGTTCAGCCGCAGACCAAGCTCTATGTTTCCTACCACCGCGCCGTCACGCATTACACCGTTTTTCGCGAGCTCCCGGATCAAGACAAGAACAACAAGTCCCACGATTTCGGCTTCGGCGTGAGCGGGGTGTTGGCGCCCAAGATCACGGGGCAGGTGGAGGGCGGCATGACCTACCGCGAGTACGACGAGCCTCCGATCGGGGGGGCGACCCGGGTGACCCGGAATTTCACGGTGTCGTCGAAAGTCGTTTATAAACCTTCACAGCGCACCGAAGTGATCCTGGCGTTGTCGCGCGGCCTTCAAGAGTCGATCTCGGCGTCCAACCGCTTCTACATCAGCAATAACGCGACCTTGGACGTCAAACACAAGTTCCCGCGCAAGCTTTCAGCGGGGGTCAACGCGGCCTTTGGCGTGGATAAATACCCCGACACCCAGTTTATCGGCTCCACGGCCGCCCGTGAAAACCGCCGTGATGACCTTTACCAGGGAGGCGTCTGGACGACCTATGACATCCAGGCCTGGCTGTCGACGGGTCTGTCCTACATCTACCGCGAGCGCAATTCGACTTTCACAAGCCAGTTTAATTACCAGGACCACCAGACGTCCTGGCACCTGGCGCTTAAGTTCTAGACGCTGTATAATAGGCGCGCTATGCACCGACTCTCGCGCCTGGCGCTGGTGTTGATGATCTCGGCGGCGTGCCGTTCCCCGCAGCATCTGTCCAAAGAGAATCCCGGACCCAAGCCCTTCCGGTCGTCCCAGGCGGCGCTCGTCCAGGGCCAGACGCCCGCGTCGTCGGCAGCGCAGGCGTCGCAGCTGTCGCCGGAGCAGAAGCAGGCGGCGTTGGCCGAGGAATCGGCCGCGATCGCCGCGGCCATGCAGCAGGTCGCCCGTTCCAAGACGGACTATAAGATCTCTCCCGCCGATTTGATCAGCATCACCGTTTACCAGGATTTGGAGATGAACCGCAAGGTCCGGGTCAACGCCAACGGCGCCGTGTCTATGCCCCTGATCGGCGCCGTGAAAATCGGCGGGATGACGCTGATCGAGGCGCAAAGTCTTATCGAGAGCAAGTTGGCGAAGTTTTTGGTCAGCCCGCAAGTCTCCCTGTTCATCGAGGACTACGGCAATAAGACGGTGTTCGTGATGGGGGAGGTCCAACGGCCGGGCTCCTATCCCATTCCGACCGAATCGCGCTTGACCGTTCTTGAGGCGATCAGCACTGCGGGCGGTTTTACCCCCATCGCCGGCCAAGATCGGACCCGTGTGCTGCGCATTGTCAACGGGGCCAGCGTCAGCTTCACCATCGAAGTCAAGGCGATCACGCAACAGGGCTTGAAGGAGAAGGACATGGTTCTTGAGCCCAACGACGTGGTCTACGTGCCCCAGAGTTTCTTTTGACCATGGCCGAAATCGACCAGGACGTCGAGATCAATTTGTCCCAATATTTGGAAATCATTCTCCGGCGCCGCTGGATCGCTCTGTTTATCGCGATGTCGGTGTTTCTGTCCGCCGCGGCATACGCCTTTTTGACCACTCCCATTTTTCGGGCCTCGACCCTGCTCAACGTCGAACGGGCCAACAAGGGGATCGCCCAGCAAGGCATGGGGGTGGAAAGCGACGATGAGTCGTACTTCCAGACCCAGTACAAACTCATCACCAGCGACACCAGTCTCGAGCGCGCCTATGCCTCTTTGCACCTGGCGAATTCTCCGGATTTCGCCTCCGGCGTCTTATCCTTGCGCGAGGCGGTCGCCGTCGTGGCTGTTCCCAAGACGCGGCTTTGCTACGTCAACGTTGACAGCACGGATCCGCGCCTGGCCATGGAGATCTCCACGACCCTCGCCCAATATTTCGTCGAGCAGAACTTGAACAATCAAATGTTCATGTCCAAAGACGTGTTGGACGCGCTCCAGCAGCGCACGAGCGGCGCCGACGCCGAAAAAATCAGCGAGTCTTTGCCTTCGGTCGTCAACAACACCTTGGTTCAGAACATCAAGGGGCAGATCTTCGCCGCGGAGGCTCAGTTGGCCGATCTGCAGGTCAAGTACACGGAAAGCCATCCGGCGGTGCTGGCCGTTCAATCGAGGCTGACCTCGATGCAGAAGGTCCTCGATCGCGAAGTGAGCAACATCGTGCAGAGTCTCAAGACGGAATTGTCCGGCCAATTGCAAGGCAATAACGTTCGCATCATCGATCTTCCCAAGCTGCCCGATGAGCCGGTTCGCCCGCGCAAGGTCCTGGCCTTGCTGTTCGGCCTGCTGGGTGGCGTCGTTTTGGGAGGATTTACCGCGCTGCTGATCGAGATGCTCGATCAAACCGTGCGCACGCATGATGATGTCGAGCGCAAACTCGGCTTGCCTTTTTTGGGTCTGATCCCTTACTCCCGACACAAGAAGGATGCCAAGGTGTACGAGCCGCTGCTGTCTGCGGACGTTTCCCTCCTGAGCGAAGCCTTTCGCAATTTGCGCACGATGGTCACCTATGCGGAGGCGATCGAGAGCGAAGCGGTCGTTCTGGTCACGAGCACGGTTCAGGAGGAGGGCAAGAGCTTCGTGTCGGCGAACTTGGCGGTGGCGATCGCCCAATTGGGGCAGAAGGTCCTCCTCGTCGACGGCGATTTAAGGCGTCCGCGGCAGCATCACAGCTTCCACCTATCGAACGAAAAGGGTCTCAGCGACTTCCTGTCCGGTTCCGGAGTGTTTATTCAAGACATCGTCCAAAAGAGCGGCGTCGAGGCTCTCGACGTCGTCGTGTGCGGTTCCCGGCCGCCGAATCCCGCCGAACTGCTCAACACCTCGAAACTCGAGGCGTTTCTTGTCTGGGCTCGCGGCCGCTACAGCCGGGTCATCGTGGATTGTCCCCCGGTGTTTCCCGTCAGCGATATTCTTCTCTGGGGCCGTCACGTCAAGCAAAGTATTTTCGTAACGCGCTTTGGACGCACGCGGGTGCCGCTGATCCGGGCCGCAACCGCGCGCCTGCGCGTCGGGGGCCTGAAAATACTCGGCGGCGTGGTCAACGGCGCTCGGCTCGGGACGATGACGTACGCGGACGGCCGCTACTACGAACAATACTACCGCGACTACGTCGAATCGGAGAAAAAGAAAACCCGGCGCTCATGAAACCGCGCATCCCTTCCGCGGTGTTGGAAGGGCTTCTCTACGCGTTGACGGCGTTCGGGGTCTTCGCCTTTGGAGGCGTGGAGCCGTGGTCTCGAGCCGCCATTGAAGTCCTGGCTTTGCTTCTGGCCTTGGCCTGCTTCTTGAAGGGGCGTCCGGCGGGCTCCCTGGCGGGTTCCACCTTCTGGCTGTTTCCCGCCGCCGTCGCCGGGCTCGGCGGCCTCCAACTCGCGACCGTGACGGGGCCCGATTGCCCCTATCCCCTGCGCCCCTTCACGGTGGTTCCCTATGAGACTCGAGCAGCCGTACTCCTTTGGATCAGCTACGCGGCCGTGGCGTGGAGCGTTCCCCGTGTGATCGTCACGCATCACCACGCGCGCAGGTACGCGCGCGCGCTTTTCTCGATCGGATTGCTCCTGGCCTGCCTGGGCCTGCTTCAGAAGGCCACGGGGGGACATTTTCACTGGATGAGAGAGGAGCTCAGTTTCGGTTCGTATTACAATCGCGACCACGCCGCCAACATCCTTTTGATGTCCTTGTCCGTCGGTTCGGGGCTGTTTTTCACGCAGCCCGGGTGGCTCATGGCGGGCGCCATTCTCCTGATCGTTCTGGGGCTTTTTGCCTGCTCGTCTCAAGCCGCCTTTTTGGCCATCCCCCTGGCCGCCTGCGTGGTTTCTTTTCTCGCCGCCGACTTCGAACGCGACGCCCTGCCCCGTCGGCTGCGCGCGATCGCCTCGCTGGCCTTCGGCGCGCTCATGGTATTCTTCACGTATCATCACGTCGTCTCCAACGCCGACGCGGGGGCGCTGATCGATCGGCATGTGATGGGGCGCCTATCCATTTACGGGGACGCGTGGCGGTGGTGGCGCGATTCGCCGTTATTTGGGACGGGCCTGGGCAGTTTTGAAACGGTTTATAGCTCCTACCAGGATCTCGCCCTGCTGGGGACGGCGTCCCACGCGCACAGCGACTGGATCGAGTTCACGCTTGAGACGGGGCTCTTGGGCTTGCTCGGAGCGTCGTTGGCCGTTGTCGTCGCGGCGTATTGTTTCGCGCAGACTTGGCGCAGGGCGCGTTCGCGAGAAATGCGCGCGATGATGGGGGGGGCGTTGGGCGCGGTTGCCGCTTTCGCGGCGCAGTCGTTGTTCGAGTTTTCTTTTCAAATCCCGGCCAACGCGATCGTTCTGTTCGGCCTGCTGGGTCTGCTGCTGTCCGCTCCTTCTTGGGCGGATAAAACCGTCGTTCCCGTGCCATCGAGGGCTCCTTCTTTGGGGGCGGCGCTTCTGGCCGCGGGCTACTGTTTGGCTTTGATGCGCTCGGCGGTGGTTCCCGCCGTCGCGGCGTGGCGGGCGAGCAGGCCCGGAGAACCGCTTGAGCGCATCGTCTCTTTGGCCCGGGGAGCGGCGCTCGATGAAAACCCGGTCCTGTGGGCCCGCTTGTCGGCGGCGTCCTACATGGCCTCGGGAGATGGGGAGAAAACCGACTTCGTCCTCTTGAGGCTTTCGCTTCGCTACGCGATGGCCGCGCTCGAGCGTCGTCCATTCAATTCCGACGTTCTGTATCTGTCCGGCAGAACTCTGGAACGTCTCAGACGATTCGAAGACGCCGAAAACCTGCTGGCGCGGGCGTCCATGGTCCGATTCGCCCCCTTCGAGCCCAGACGTCAGACCGCCGCCCAGCGGTGGGTGATCGAAAAGCGACGCGTGGAAAAAAACCTCGGGACTTTGCGCGAGCTCAATCTCTTGCCTGGCAAGCCGGAGACGCCATGATCGGGGGAGTCTTGAAACTTCACAATCCTATGGGGGGGCTCGTTTGGCTCGCGCTGTTTTTGCCAGGGAATCTGCTGGAAGGTCGCCTCGCGCTTGTGTTGCCTGCGGCTGCCGTCTTGCTCGGCGCAGCGATCCTGCCGACCCAGCCCTCGGGCTGGGAGACACGGCGGCCGGCTCGCCAGGCCGCGATGATATTTTGTTTTTTGGCGCTGCTCGATTTAATTTCCTACGCGTACTCCTTGGCGTTCAACGGCGTTCGAACCGGATCCGCGGATTTTTTCGCGCTGTCGCGACCTCTTTACCAGGGAGTCTTCGTCGTCTATCTGATTCGGCACTATGACGCGTCGGTTCGCAAGTCCATGGAGGCCGCTCTGGCGGGAGCGCTCTACGTTTCGCTCTTTTTGCTGTCCCTCGGCGTGAGCAATTGGGCGATCTTCGGGTCGCCGTCTTTCATGGGCTTCCTCGCCTTTCTTTGGGCGATCGACTGTCTGTTTTTTTCGCGCGCGCCGCTGCGCCTCGTGCATGCCGTTTCCTCGATCCTGCTTGTGTTACTGGCCGCGCCGTCAATGATGGGGAACGTTCATTCCAGCGCGGCCTTCCCACGCGGCTCGCCCATTCTTGGTTGGGGACCGGCGAGCTACGAGCCGATGCTTTCTTACGGGAATCAATATGTCCGTTGGTATTTGCGAAACGGCGTCGTGGGGATATCCGTGATCCTGGTCGCCGCAGGCTTTGTCGCTTTCCACCTTGTGCGAGACCGCTGGGACGATCGGGATCGTCGCGCCGGCGCGGCGCTGTTTTTCTGCTGTCTTGTCGTGATGTTGATGATCGGTCCGTTCCTAGATGATTTTCGTCTATTTGTCTTGACCGCCTTTTTGATCGCGGGCATGCGCAAGGAGGCGTCCTCATGAGGCGGTGCCTGAGCGCGGCGCTTCTTGCTGTGTCGGTCGCCTGCGCCTGCGAGACGGCGCTTGGTTTCGAACTGGGCCTATTGACTCCCGTGCCTGCCGGGATGGAATCGGCCGCGCGAACGGCTGGAGTGTCTCTTCACGCGGCCGTCCCTGAGGGGGCCGATACGCAACTCTTGGGAGCTGGCTCCTTGGATTCGTGGGCGCATCTGCGGTTTCTCGTCGCGCGGGCCGCGGTCAAAGGGCGCAAGGGTCTTGTCCTTGCTTTTCCCCCGGGATCGAAAGATCTCAGCGTCTATCCGGAGGAGTGGCAGGCCCTGGCCCGCGTAGCCCGTGAGATCGCCGTGATGCGTCCCATCATGGAAGCCGGAGTCGAGACCCCGGTTCCATTCGCTGTTCCGGCGGGCGCAAGCGCCCGAGCCTGGCTCTACAAGCGTCGTCTGTACGTCCTGATGGTCAACGAGTCATCTCGTGCCGTTCCAATCGCCGAGGAGACGGTCCGGCCTTGGAGGGCTTTGTTCGAGGTCCGTACCGACGCGCGCGATCTCCTGATCCCGTGCGCGATTTCGCGCTGCTTGGGCGCCCAACAGGTGCTTTGGCTTGAGGGCCGCCTTCGCTGGAGAGGAGAGTGATGTCGACTCCCTGGACGATCGCCAAGCAAGGAATCCACTATTTCCGGCGCCGAGAGGTGTTTATCCTGGAGGGCAGAGAACGCTCAGGCGGGCGGCCCTTGTGCGTGGCTGTCGCGGGCTCTCTTCCGTTGAAAGATTACCTCGCCAAGATCGCCTTTGAAGGGACCGTCACGCAACGCCTTTTGGCCCGGGTCCCGGCGTGGTCGATTCCCGCCCTCGTCAAGCGTCTGTCTCCGGAGTGCGCGTTGCTGGCGTGGAAAATTCCCCCGTTCCTGGGAATTTATTTCGCGCGAGACTCTTTCGCCCGCCTCCCCTGGTGGGTCGATATGCGCATCGATCTTCAAGGGACGCCCCCCGTGTTTCACACGAAACACCGTTTTCTTTCCCTTGAAAAGATCGTCGCCAGTCAGGGCTTTACCGCGGAAAGCGCGCGGGATGAGGCCGCGGTTTTCGATTTTTACCATGATCTCTATGTGCCTTACATTCGGAACCGCCATGGTGTGCATGCGCTGGTGCGTCCTTACGCCCAGACCCGGGAGGCCGTCATGAGCGGACGCTGGGAGCTGATGCTTCTCAAGCGCGCGGGGCAAGCATTGGGGGGAGCGACCATCGACATCTCCGGGCCCACCGTGCGTGCGATCGATTTCGGCGTGCGCGACGGTTCCCAGGAAAATTTACAACAAGGAGTGGCGGGGGGGCTCTATTATTTCTTGTTGACCCGCTTGCGCGAGCGCGGCATAGAAACCCTGGATATTGGAAACTGCCATCCTTTTGTCAGCGACGGGGTGTTCCGGTACAAAATGAGCCTAGGCGCCTATCTCTTTGAGCCGGATATCGACAATGGAGGCGTCATCGACTTGCAGCTGCTGCAGCTGACTGCGGGCCTGCAGGACTTCGTGGTCAACAATTCTTTCATCGAACTGGAAGGAAGAAATCAACTGAAGCTCAACGTGGTCGTCAAGAATTTGGATGCCTCGGCTCAAAGCCATTTTGAGGCGATGCGCAGGCGGTACTGTTTCAAAGGCACGGTGTCGGCCCGGCTCGTTTCCATTCCAGACCTTTTCCCTTGATCTCGCTGGGGCGTTTCTTGCCGGGGCGGCCCGAGGACATGATCAGACCGTCCAGTTGTTGGTGTCGTCGTTCTTGATCCCCAAGAGATTGCACATCTTCTTGTAGAGCGTCGGCACGGGATCGCCGAGGATGTGTCCCAGGTACACTTTTTCTTCGGGGCCGAAACTCAAGTTGCCCGCCAGAAGATGGCGGATCGAGCCGCCCAACGCCGGGCATTGCCCCGTCGGCGCCTGGGAGATCGGCGCGGGAACGCGTCCCGCGGCCATCTCGAGGTCGCGGCCGACAAAGTCGATGTCGAGGCCCAACGTGAAGGGCAAGCTTCCCCAAAGGCGGGGATTGAACTCGATCACCTTGACGGCGGCGCGCGAGAAGCCCTCATAGCGCATGTCGATGTGAGCCAGTCCGGTGTAGTTCGTGGCCGCGGCCAGGCGCCGCCCAAATTCGACCGGCCGTTCGTCGTCTATGAAGTCGAGTGTGCCGTCCGGACGGCGGATTTGCACGGCCCAGGCGTTTAATCGCCCGTTTTCGGCCAGAAGGCTAAGACCGACATCTTCACCTTCCATGAATTCCTGGGCGAGCACCGGCATTCGCAAATACGGGTCTCCCCCGCTAAGGAGAAAATCGAGACGAGCGGCATCTCGCACCACGTGAACCCCGAGGCCCCCGGCAAGGCTCAGAGGCTTCAAGACAAGAGGCCGGGGCAAGGCCTGAGCCTGGGCGAGAGATTGCGCCAGCCAGCTTTTCGGGGAGGGAACGGCCAGCTCCGTCATGAGCTGATAGAAGGTCCATTTGTTGTCCAACAGCCGCACCGTTTCAGCCGCGGGGCAGGGGAAAAAAGAGGCCTTCGGAAGAAGGGCGCGCAGGCCATTGACGACGAAGCAGGCGGGAGTGTCGGCGGCAAACAGGAGCTCGGCCTTGAGTTTTTCCGCCAGGCGCCGCGTTGTCTCGACGACGGCTTGGCCCGCCTCCTCCATGTCTTTGCGGGTGGCGCAGACCATAGTGTAGGAGCGGATGCATCGAGAGAGCCGCAGAAGGCGCCCCGCCGGTCCCACTCCCGCGACGGCGACGCGATAGCCCTTTTGGTTAAGGATCCGGCCCGCGATCATGGCCAATTCCGCGCTGTCTCCCGTCACGACCAGGGCTGTGGGCATTGGAATAGATTCTACGATCCTCCGCTTCTTGCGGCAAATGGAAAATTGATACCATGCCCGCCCATGCGCGCGGAGAAGCCCGCACACGTCTTCCTGTCGCCGCATCTCGATGACGCCGCGTTGAGCTGCGGCGCCCTGATCGCGCAGCTGTCGGCGGCGGGGCAGGCGTGCCTTGTGGTCACGGTGTGCGCCGGCGTTCCTCCCGCGGGGTTTGTCTTCAGCAAGGCCGCCCTCCGGCTCCACCGGAGTTGGGGTTTAAGGGACGAGACGGCGGTCCAGACTCGCCTGGCCGAAGATTCCGCGGCCATGGCGCTGTTGGGGGCCCAACGCCGTCTGCTGGATTTTCTAGACGACATGTATCGGCCTCCGGTTCTGGTGGAGCGCGCGAGGCGGAAACTGGCCCGGCTCGGCGCCGAGCTGGGCGCGTGGACCCGCGCCACGACCGTCGACGCGCGGCTGGCGGCTGACGTGGCGGCTGCTTTGAGGGACATCCGCATCCTTTATCCGGGGACGGCTTGGTACGCGCCGTTGGGCGTCGGCCTCCATCCCGATCATCTTGCCGTTTATGAAGCCGCGCGCCGGTTGCCTGACATGGGCGATGCGATGCTGTTTTACGAAGATTTCCCCTATGGCGTCGTGCCCGGCGCGAGCGCGCGGCGCCTTGCCGAGATCGGCGGCCAGCAGACCCGCCGTCCCTTCAGGATCGAAGAGAAGGCGTTGGCGTCCAAGTTGTCGGCTATCTCGGCTTACGGCAGCCAAGTGTCCACTCTTATTGACGGAGGCGCGGCCGCCATGCCTCAGGCGGTCTCTGAATTCGGCGAACGATTCTGGCGGCTCGGCTAAGTTTGGCGCCGCGAAGACTCCCTGACGCGCCTCAAGAAAGGAGTGAGGATCGAGGAAATGAAGTTCCGGCCCCCCGGGAAACTCATCCAGGCGGCGGCGTAGGTCAGGCAATAGAACGCGCCGTCGATGGCGCACAGCGTGAAAGCGTGGTCGCTCGGACGCCAGGCGCTTCTCAATGCGAACGTCGCCACGCCGCAGGCCAGAGAGACCAGGATCGGCCACCGAATCGCGCGGAGGATGTCGAGCAGCCTGACCGGAGTCCCCTGCGTCGCGTAGGCCAAGGCCGGAATCGCGACAAGGCAATAGGCGACGCTGTAGGCTTTGGCGACGGCGACGTTCCCCCAGGGAACGCTGGCGCTGAAGGCCACGATCATGACGCCGAGCACGGCCGTGCCGGACTTGAACATGCGATCGGTGCGTCCCAAGGACTGGTAGAACCACCCGCCGAACATTTGCGTGGTCCCCACGAACGCCGCCGGCGCCAGCGCCCTGAAGATGGGGACGGCGGGCATCCAGCGTTCTCCCAACAAAGCGCGGATGATCTCGGGCGCATCGACGTACGTGAAGACCACCATGGGCATGCTCAAAAAGACCACGGCTTTCGCGGCTTTTAGAAAATATCTTCGATAGCGCTCGGGACTGTCTTGCAGCCGGCTCAAAGCGGGCACGATGACCGAGCTGATCGGCGTGGAGATCTGCGATATCGGCTGCTTGAGAAGGCCGTAGGCCTTGGAATAGAATCCGAGATCTTGCGGCCCCCAATAGCGGCCGATCAAGATGTTGTCGAGGTTGCGGTGAAAATAATTGACGATGTGGTATCCGCTGAGATGGCCTCCAAATTGGAGCATGGCGCGCGCGCCGCAGCCGCGTTGAGGCCATCCCGGACACCAACCGACGGTCCACCAAACCAAGCTGCTTTCGACCAAGCGTATCACGATGAGATTCAAGGCGAGCGACCAATATCCGGCGCCCCACCACGCGGAAGCGAACATGACGGCCGCTCCGCAAACCTGGGCGACGAAGGCGATGATCTCGATTTCCACCATGCGAAGCTGGCGTTCGAGCAAGGCTCCGTGCTGGAAGGCAAGCCCCGTCAACACGAACGGCGCGCTCATCGCCAGGGCGAGTGTGAGGACCCTTGGATCGTCGTAAAACCATGCCAGCAGGGGAGCCGTCGCCGCCGTCACCATCCCCATCAGCAGACCGACTCCGGCGTTGATCCAAAAGAGGGTGCTGATCAATCGGTGATCGATGCGCGGCCGCTGGACGGTCGCCCTGCTCAGGCCGAAATCGTCGAACACCTCGAGCAAAAGCATGACCGACGTCGCCATAAGGAAGACGCCGACATCGGCGGGCTTGACGAGACGGGCCATGATGACGACCCCTCCGATGCGCAGAGCGAAGCGCGCGGCTTGCGAGGCGATTTTAACGGCGCCGCCGCGCACGGCGAGATTCCCGATATCGGCTTCCAAATGGCGGTTTTCAAAGAGACGCGAGAGCGGATCCGAGGGCTCGCGGTTCATGGGGACTGTGCGGGGGCCGGGTCGTTTTTTAGGGACGTTCGCACGCATTGGGCGCAGGCTGCGAAGACCGCGAGATACAAGAAGAACCCTCGGTCGCGCAGGCCTCGGTTGTGCAGCCAAAACACCGTCTGGGCCGCAAGGAGGGCAAGCATGCGTATGGAAAATTAAAGATAGGGGGTTTGCTTCGTCATTTTCAGCAGGCGCCAGCTTGCGCGAAAAAGGCTCCAGAGCAAGGCGAGAAAGGCGATGAAGCCCGCCAATCCCGCGTCGACGATGACCGCGAGGTACGTGCTGTGCATTTCATTTTCGGTTCGGGACGCGCCGGTGCTCAAGCCCCACCCGACTCCGAAGAAAGGACGCTTGGAAGCGCTTTGCCGCGCATCGTCGATTTGGTCGGATTGGAAGGAGTGACCCGAGGAGACTTTTTGGTGGGCGCTCGTGACCCGTCCGAACAAGAAGTCGCGGTACTCGGGCTGAGACAGATAGCCGAAGAGAATCAGGGAGACGGGCACCAGGACGGGCACGGACTTTTTGAGTCCTTGAAGGCCGTGCATTTGATTGAGGACGATCCAAACCGTCATCAGCACGAACAGGGCGGCGATGCCGCTTCGTCTCGTCGTGAAAATCGGATACATGAGAAGAGAGACCGAAGTCAGCGTCCACCACAGGCGGGTGCGCAGGCCGATCCCCTTGGGCCAGGACGCGAGCGCGAACAGAACGCCCCCCACGACGAAGCCGTATTGGGCGAGCATGCCGCTGGCTCGAAACGTTCCGCGCGCCCGCAGGTCCATGCTGTCGCGAAACCACATCGATGCGCCCACGAGCCTGGCCGCCAGGTCGTGGCCCACGATCAGAGACTCGATAAACCCTCCCAGGGCGATGCAGGAGGCGAAAATCAAGATCTCCCGCTCGCCGCGGAGCAGTACGCATGCCCGCATCGACAGAGCGACCAAAAAGCCGAAGATCAGGAATTGAGACGTGTATGTGACCAACGATTGCCCGGGGGGGATGTACAGCGCGGCCAACATCGTGGAGACGCCCGCCATGAAGAGCAAAAAACCCATGCTGACCGAAGGGTAGAAGGAATTGGGCCTGAGCAGTCGTCCCGCGGGAAGCGAGAGCAGAACCAGGAGAAGGCCGAACAATTCGGGCGCGGCCAATCGGTCGGAAAGAGAGCTCACGTCGGCCGCTTTTTCCCTGCTAAATGAAATAAAAGGCAGCGAAGCGCCCCAAAAATAGAGGCAGTATCGAGCGAAATTCATTTTTTGTATTATACCCTATTCGCCAAACACCTCCCGTGCGGCGGTTTCTCGTCGCCGTTTTCCTGCACCTTTCGATCATGTCGGGCGCAAAGGCCGACGCGATGACCCTGGTCGCCGACGGTCGGCCGCGAGCCGTCATCATCCTGGCGAAGACGCCCTCGCCGTCTTCCCGGCTGGCGGCGGGCGTCCTTCAAGAGCATCTTCGGCAGATGTCGGGAGCGACCGTGCCGATTGTGTCCGAGGATGAGGTGTCGGGGGAGACGTCCTCCCGGCAAGGATGGATTTTCGTGGGAGAGGGCCGGCTTTCGCTCGCGATGGGACTGTCCGCCTCGGGCCTTGGCCCCGGGGGGATGTTGATGGAGGCCAAAGGCGAACGTCTGGCCTTGCTCGGACCCGATCTGCGCACTCCCTCGGACACGGACGGGACCTTGCATGCCGTCGTCTCTTTTTTGGAAGACAAGCTCGGCGTCCGGTATTTGTGGCCGGGCGAGCTTGGGAAAGTCGTGCCGCGAACAAAAACGATCGTGGTTCGCGATTTCCGGCGCGTCTTCACGCCCAAGCTGGCCCAGCGGGTGATTCGCGACATTCGCTACACCGATCGGGTTCAAACGGGTTTGGATCGCCTGGGGTTCTCCGAACAGGAGTATAAAGCCCTCCAGGCCGCCGCCACCGCGACCGAAGCGGCCTCTCCGGACTGGTTTGACTGGCAGAAACAGGGCGGAGCGTTGCGGCTTAGAACGGGCCATGCGTTCGGCGATCTCTGGAAAAAGCACGGGGCGTCTCATCCGGAATGGTTCGCGCTCCAGCCCAACGGCCGCCGCGATCAATCCCGTGAGCCCGATCGCGTCCGGCTGTGCAAGTCCAATCCAGGGCTGATCGCGGCCATCGCCCAAGAGAAGATCGCCGAACTCGACGCGAGTCCGGATTTGCTCGGGGTCTCCATCGCGCCCAACGACGGCGGCCACCTGTCGTTCTGCGGCTGTCCCGCCTGCGAGGCGTTGGACTCGCCCCGGGCTCCGGTCGTCAAACTGGCGGATTTCTCCGGCTGGAAGCGGCGTACGTACTCGCACGCGGCGCTGACCGATCGCATGGTCTACTTTTGGAATGCGATCGCCGATCAAGTGTCCAAGGTCCATCCCGGGAAACTCCTGGTGGTCGACGCCTACAGCGCGTATTCCTCGCCCCCGGTTTCGCGCACGCTGCATCCGAACCTGGTCGTGCGGTTCGTGCCGATGAGTTACGTCAGCGAGAGCGAACGCAAGGAGGCTTTGGATCTGTGGCAGGCGTGGTCGCTGGCGGCCAAGCGGATATTCTATCGGCCCAACTTTTTATACACCGGGCCTTCCGGCGCGGCTCACGTTTACGTGCACGCCTTCGCGCGGGATTTTCGTTTCATGGCCCGCCGCGGCATGATGGGCACCGATTTCGACGGGTGCCTTCATCATTGGTCCACTCAAGGACTGACGTATTACGTCATCGCCCGCTTGAATTGGGATCCTGACCAGGATATCGACGCCGTCGTCGACGACTACTGCCGGTCGGGCTTTGGCGCCGCGGCCGTCGCCGTCAGGGAGTATTTCAACAGGCTCGAAGTCTTGACACGCCAGGTCGCCGAGAAGGAGTTGGAGCCCCTGGACCCGTTCTCGCCCCGGGAGATCGATTCTCTCAAGACGATTCTCGAGCGAGCGCGATCTCTCGCGGCGGGCGACCCCGTGATTTTGAAGCGAATCGAATTCCTGGAGACAGGGTTGAACTGGACCGGCCTCGAGGCCCGGGCGCACGATCTCTTGACCGAGGCCGGTCGCTCCTCGAAGGCCGCGCGCGGCGGTGAGATCTTGGCCGAGAGGCGCGCCGCGATGAGGGATATTTTTAAAAACCATTTTCTCGCGGTCAACGTGGCGTCGGTGTCCTGGGGCGAGGACGGGCTCTGGAAAATGCACCTTCCCTCTTGGAAGCAGATTCGAAGCCGAATTCCCTAGGCCGCGTCCCTTAAAACCGCGGCGATCGCTCCGGCCTGACGTTCAAGAGAGAATGCTTCGTCGGCCCGGATTTTGCCGGCCCGCCCGAGATGTTCCCTGAGTTCGCGCGATCCCACGAGCTTTGCGAGCGCTTCGGCCAATGACTCCGCGTCGGCCTGCGCGACGAAGCCGGTCCGGCCGTGCTCGATGATCTCGGGGATGCCTCCCGTATCCGCCCCCACGCAGGGCTTGGCCAAAGCCATCGCTTCCAGCAGCGCCATTCCGAAGCTCTCCTGCATGGAGGGCAGCAGGCAGATGTCGCTTTGGGCGAGGACGAAGGGCACATCGTCTCTCCAGCCCAAATAACGAACTCGCTCGACGAGTCCCAAGGCCTTGGTCCGAGAATCAAGCTGAGCCCGATAGCCGGCGTCGCCTCCCTGGGGGATGTCGCCGCAAAACCAGACCGAAGCGTTCGCGGGGAGTTGAGCCAGGGCCTCCAATGTTCGAAGCTGCCCTTTATTTGGCGTCAGGACGCCGACGTGCGCGATGACGACCTCATTGGGCCGGCGCTCGGGAAGCGGCGTCTCTGGTCGCTGCGCGCGGCGGCGGATGTCTTGGCCGTCGACGCCGTTGAAGACCACCGACACCTTCTCTTCCCCGAGTCCCGCTCCGGTCAAGCGATTCTTGACCCACTGAGAGACCGCCAGGACATGATCGAAACGCCGTCCGATCGCGCGGGCGTTGCGCACGTCGGCCCCGCCCAAGGAACCGTGGGCGTGGTAAATCAGCTTCGGTCCGCCGGCGGGAAGGAATTTGGAAAAGAAGGCGGCCGCTTGGGCTTGGTTGAAATAGAGGACGGCGGGTTTGTTTTCAATGGTCCAACGCCGCAGGCGAAAGGCGGTCTCCAACATCCATGGGGCCTGTCGTGCCAGGCTGAGGAGACGGCCAAGGCGTCCCTGGCCTCCCACGGCTTTGCGGCGCGGCTCGCGTCCCAAGGAGTGCCGCGCGACTCCCGCTTGGTCGAGAAGTCTTCCATAGTCGGCGTTGCCGTAAGGATCCAAGACCAGGACTTGAAACTCCGACGCCAGGCGCGGCAGAAGTCTGGCCATCACCATTTCAATTCCGCCGACCGAACTGGTCAGGCCGAAAAACGCCACCAACGGCTTATGCGGAGGGATCAAGCGGTTGTTCTCAGAAGGAACCCATAGGTGCTACATTATACTACGCGGGTAAAATCGACATGAACACCGAAAGCTCGGAGCCTCTTGTCTCGGTCATGATGCCGTGCTTCAACGCCCAGCGGACTTTGCCCATGGCGCTGGCGTCCTTGAAGGCTCAGACCTACCAAAATTGGGAAGCGGTGGTCGTCGACGATGCCTCCGACGACCGGACATGGGACATGCTCCAGGGTTTCGACGATCCGCGCGTGCGTCGCGAGCGATCGACGGCGAACCGGGGAATCGGCGCGGTCCGGCAGCGCTGCCTCGAAATGGCGCGCGGCCAACTTCTCAGCTTCCTCGATTCGGATGATTGGCTCTTTCCCGACAAGCTCGAACGCCAGGTCGCGACGATGCGCGAGCACCCCGAGCTCACGGTGTTGAGCGGGAGCTGCGTCATCATCGACGGGCGCGGCGAACCCGTCGGGATGTTTCGCGCGGGTCCCGCCCCGCACCGGGGTTTTAGGACCGGGCGGTTGACGCGGCCCGGACAGCTGCCCCTGAGCTTCCCGCCCGCCATCGTGAGGATGGAGGCCGCCCGCCAGGCCGGATTCAATTCCCGATTCCGGCGTTCCGAGGATTCCAACTTCCTGATCCGTGTGATGCTGGGCCGGACCTACGGCATTTCGCAGGTTCCGGTCTACGCCTATTCGCAGGCGGAGTCGGCCAGTCTCGCCAAGACGCTCGAGGGCTATCGCTTCCGTCTGCACAGCTACCGCGAATTTGGGCGGTCTCATCCGGTGAGCTCGCGCGTTGAAATCGCCAAGACCGTGCTCAAGATCGGGGTCTACAAGACGGCGGGCTGGCTGGGACTGGCGGGGGGCTTGATCGAGAGCCGATCCGAGTCCCTGACGCCCGAGGGAAAGGCGGCGTACGAAATCGCCAGAGCCACCGTGGCGAAGCTGGCGTGAAGAAGAAAGTCTTATTCCTCCAGACGAAGGACTCCACTTTCTATTCCCATCGGCTTCCAATCGCGCGGGCGGCGCTGGCCGCGGGCTACGAAGTGATCGTCGCGACGCAATTCATCGAGCATGCGCGGGCGATCGAGAAGGAAGGCTTTCGCTTGGCGCCGATCGATTGGAAGCGCGGCGGGATCAATCCGCTTCGTGAACTCAGGACGCTGGGCGAGATCATCCGTCTCTACGCGCGGGAGCGTCCCGACCTCGTCCATCAGGTCACCCTCAAGCCCATCCTGTACGGTTCGCTCGCGGCGGCGCTGTGCGGGGTGCCGGCCGTCGTCAACGCTTTGACGGGGCTCGGGTTCGTTTTTATTTCCGAGCGCGTGTCTGCGAGATTTCTGCGCAGCTGCGCGCTTCTGGCATTCAAAATGTCCTTCCTCAAGCCCGGATCTCTTGTCATCTTTCAGAATGAGGACGATCGCTCGTTATTTATCGCTCGCGGTTTGGTCCCGCGCGAAAGGACGGTGTTGATCCGAGGCTCCGGCGTCGACGTGGCCCGCTTCGCCCCTTCCCCAGAGCCTCCGGGCGTTCCCCTGGTCGTTCTTCCGGCGCGCCTTCTCTGGGATAAGGGCGTGGGAGAATTCGTGGAGGCGGCGCATTTGCTGGCTGCGGACGGCGTTCGCGCCCGTTTCGCCCTCGTCGGGGAAGCCGACGATGAGAACCCGGCCGCCATCGCGCCGCAACGTTTGGAGCAGTGGAGGCGCGAAGGCGTCGTGGAGCGGTGGGGACAACGCGACGACATGGCCCGCGTCTATTCTCAGGCGCATGTCGTCTGCCTGCCGTCCTACCGGGAAGGGCTTCCCAAGGCGTTGATGGAGGCTGCGGCGTGCGGCCGTCCCGTGGTGGGGGCCGATGTGCCCGGCTGTCGAGAGATCGTGCGGCATGAGGAGACCGGTCTGCTCGTAACGGCGCGGGACGCGCGGGCTTTGGCCGCGGCGCTGCGCCGGCTTATCGAGGATAAGCCCTTGCGGCAGCGTTTAGGCGAGCGGGGGCGCAGCCTCTGCGTTGCCGAGTTTGCCCAAGAGAAAATCGCCGAGCAGACGATGGCCGTCTACTTAGCCGCGCTGCGGCCGGCGCCACTGCGCGCGTAGCAGCGCTTCGAGGGACTCTTTGATGATGCCCAGGCAGCGGGCGTAAACGTCCTCGGCATATCCCATCGGATCGGAGACGTCCTGAGGACCGAAGCCGGCCTCGGCCCGCAGCAGCCGCGTTTTTTCCGTGAATTCTGGATACAGTCCGAGGATATATTCGCGGTGGCCTTTCGTCATGACCAAGACGACATCGGCCCAGCGCAGCACATCGCGCGTCACCAGCTGGGGACGGTGGGTGAAATCGGTGACCCCTTCCAAGGCGAGGCTGCGGCGGGCGTGTTCCGGGACCTCGTACCAGCTTTCGGCGGCCGTGCCGCAGGATCGGACTTCCAGACCGAGGCCGCGCCGATCCGACCAAGACCGCAAAAGATGCTCCGCCATCGCGCTGCGGCAAATGTTTCCCGTGCAGACAAAGAGAATCTTCTTGGGCGGGTCGATCATGGCTTTGGGCGGATTCGGAGGGTTTAGAGGTTCTTATTGGATGTCATCAGGTCCACCGCCCAATGGACCAAGTCATTGTTTTGCATGACGGCCGGGGTCGGCAAGGATTTGACGTTGGAGTCATGGGTGAAAACGCGCTTGATGGTCTTAAGCAGGATGCTGACGTCCAGGCCCAACGACAGGTATTTCAGGTAGTAGAGGTCGAAGTGGATCTTTTCAATGGAATCATCGACGCTGTTGGTCGCCCGGAAGCGGACCTGGGCCCAGCCGGTGATGCCGGGCTTGACGAGGTGGCGCAGGTGGTAGCTCGGCACGACTTTCTCCAGCACGGCCACCTCACGCGTCCACTCCGGCCTTGGACCGACGAGGGACATGTCGCCGATCAGGACGTTCCAAAGCTGGGGAAGTTCGTCGAGGCGGAAGCGGCGCAGAAAGGCGCCGAGCCGGGTGATGCTGGTTTTGTGGGCGAGGGTGGATGTGAAAGGGCCTTGAGCCTCGCTGCCCACCACCATGGTGCGGAACTTCAAGACCATGAAGGGCTTGCCCAGGAATCCCGCGCGAGACTGTCGGAAGAAGATGGGACGCCCGTCGAGCAGGGCGATGAGGGCCGCCGTCGCCGCGAGAATCGGGGAGATCGCCAAAATCAGGATCGCCGCGCCCGCGACATCGGCGGCGCGCTTGATCTTGAGATGGAAGCTGGAATTGCTCGGCAGTATGTGCTGCAAGGCCCATGAGGGGCTGCCGGCGTAATGCGGCGAAACTTTTCCGAACACCGACTCGTAAAAGTCCTCCAACGTGATGATGGGAACTTTCCGGGCGACGGCGGCCAAGAACACGGCGCGCGCCGACTCCCAGTTTTTATCGATCCACCGACCGTCGGCGACGACCATGTCGACTCCCGGCCATTGCCAGGGGACGGCGATCAAGCCGGTGTCTCCCGCATGGTAGGGGAGTTCCTTCTCGATCTTTCCCAGGTCGGCGGGATCGACGAGGAATACGAAGCGCTGGTCGAGGATGTTGTATTGAAGGAGGATCAGCCAGATTTTCCGCCATGCCAGGATCAGGACGTGGGAAATGAGCACCGTGAGAAACAGGTGGGTCTTGGGTTGGAGCGTGAGGGAGCCGAGGAAGTAGAAGTAGGTCGTGCCCAGGGCCATGCACACGACCCCCGAGAGGAGGAGGTTGCGCACAAGGCAGGCGGTGTCGCGGATCAGCCGTAAGTCGTAGAGGCCCAGGGCATAGATCGTAGCGATCCACATCATGAACAGGGGGCAGAAAGCGAGTCCGGTCTCCAGGGTGAAAAACTCGGGCTGGCGGAGGAGCAGGGTCGTGGCGAGTCCGACATAAGAAAGCATGATGTCGACCAAGGGCGGCGTCAGCCAGCGCCACGTGTGGCGGGAGCCGATCCGGTTCATTTGCCGCTCCGGGAAGAACATGTTGTCTTCATGCTACATTATTGTGGGAATCCCCTTCGAGAACGAGGGCCGCAAGGGCAAAAATCGACGGGGCCAAAGGGCCTATTTCGGGTGGGCCTCAGGGCCTGGCGGCGATTTCGACGCGGGGGTTGAGGCGGCTGCGTTCGATATTGCACAATGGAGCCCGATGAATCGTTTCATGGCGATCGTTTTTGCGTTGCTGTGCTTGGCGTCCTCCTTGGCGAGGGCCGACCAGTACGGCGGGTTCGCGACCTATGCCGATGAGGGGGCCCTCAAGCCTTTCGCGCGCGATCTGGGAGGAGTGCTGGGATCGGCGACGTTTATAAGCGGACGCTCCTTGGGGTTTACGGGCCTCGACGCGGGCGTGCGTTATGGAGGACAGTTCTATCCGTCGCGCGACAATCGGATTTTGCGCCATCAGGGCGTGCGCCTGTTCGGCCTGCCCTGGCTGCAGGGCGAGGTGGGGTTCCCCAAAGGGATCAGCGCATTCATCCGGGGAATTTCCTACCAGGGTTTGACGATCAACGGGGGCGGCCTGCGCTCCCGCCTCTATTCCGTCTCCGACATGCCGTGGTCGCCTCAGGTGCTGGTGTCCGCCGTCGGGCACTTGGTCGTTCATCAGGATTTTTTCGCCTCGCATGTGGGCGCGAACTTGGTCTGCTCGGCGGGAACTCCGGTCGTGGCTCCTTACGCGGGCGCCGGTTTCGATCGGATGCGGCTGACGGTGCGCCAATCGAACCTGGATCCGACGCTCAACGGCCGGTCGGTCAGCACGTTGGAAAGCCGGTTTACCGCAGGCGTGCGCCTGACTCCGTATCAGTTCACCTACCTGAACTTCGCCTACAACCTCGTGCACGGCCGCTCGGGCGCCGAGTCCGGGTTCGGCGTTCGTTTCTAGCCGCGCGCGATCAGCCGCGGTAGGCGCCCTTGAAGCTTTTTTCCGCTTCCCTTCGAAGGGCCTTCTTTTTGAGGTCGTCGCGCCGGTCGGCCCCGGTTTTTCCCTTGGCCAGGCCGAGGGAGACTTTCGCCCAGCCTCGGCGGAAATAAACCTCGAGAGGGATGAGGGTCAGGCCCTTGGTCGTCAACTTGCCGGATATTTTCTTGATTTCCGAGGCGTGAAGGAGAAGCTTGCGGTTGCGGCGCGTGTTCGGCGGGTCTTGCGAGGCCGCGAAAACGTAGGGCGGAATGTAGAAATTGTGCAAGTAGAGCTCGCCGCGATCGTCGGGACGGGCGTAGCAGCCGTCGAGGCTCGCCTGTCCCGCGCGAAGCGATTTGACCTCCGGGCCGAGCAGCTGGAGTCCCGCCTCCACGACTTCAAGGATTTCGTAAAACTGGCGGGCCTTGCGGTTGCTGGCGACGGTCGTTTTTTCGTCAGCCTTGTCTTTGTTTGGCATGATGTCGTAGAATCGCCATTGTATCACTTTCGTCCCAAGCGGTGGGCAGGTGGCGGAACTGGCAGACGCGCACGGCTCAGGACCGTGTGACCG
>ERZ1292633.1544-Hain-H41-02um-R1-1544-length-24725-cov-14_pt1 | contig 24725 bp, 26 predicted proteins | sample MGYA00564406_ERZ1292633 | MGnify/ENA primary metagenome ERZ1292633 (study PRJEB36523, sample SAMEA6512639) | groundwater metagenome | collected 2019-01-08 | study: AquaDiva: Metagenomics assemblies of 32 groundwater samples | reverse complement strand
AGGAAATCCAGTTCGATCGGGGTCTCGCGGCCGAACATGCTGATGAGCACCTTGATCTTGCCACGGGCTTCGTCGATCTCGGCGACCTTGCCTTCGGAACCCTTGAACGGGCCGTCGGCGATGGAGACGGCAGCGCCGACTTCGACGTCGATCTTGTATTCCGGTTCGTCGACGCCCATGCGCTTCTGGAGCGACCTCACTTCCTCTTCGGAAAGCGGGGTCGGCGTGGTGCCGGTGCCGATGAAGCCGGTGACGTTGGGCGTGTTGCGGACGACGTACCAGGACTCGTCGGTCACGATCATCTCGACCAGCACGTAGCCCGGGAAGATCTTCTCCTCGACGGTGCGGCGCTTGCCGTTCTTGATCTTGATCTTCTTCTCCTTCGGGATCATCACCCCGAAGATCTTGTCCTGCATGTCGAGCGATTCGATACGCTGCTTCAGGTTGTCGGAGACGTTCTCCTCGTAGCCCGAGTAGGTATGGATCGCGTACCAGCGGCGTCCTTGCTGAAGTACTTGCTTGGCCATAGCCTTACTGCGCGATCAGCGTCGAGAGGGCCTTGTTCAGGCCGAAATCGAGCGCGCCCAGGAAGACGGCGGTGCCGACGGACACGCCGATGACGAGGAGGGTCGACATGAGCGTCTCCCTGCGGGACGGCCAGCTGACCTTCTCGAGCTCCTCCTTGGCCTCGTAAAAGTACTTGATGAGCTTGTTTTCCTTGAGATTCATACGCGTCGAAGTTTTTTAAAAGGACCCCGTGGGTCCTGTTCGCTCCCTTTATACCACGTCGGCTGGGGAATGTCAAAAGCCCCTCTCTGAGAGGGGCTTTCGGGTCTAGATGTCCAGGTTCTTCACCTTCTTGGCGTGGGTCTGGATGAAGTTCTTGCGGGGCTCGACTTCGGAGCCCATCAGGATGTCGAACACTTGGTTGGCCTTGTCGGCATCGTCGACCGTGACTTGCTTCATGACGCGCGTGGCCGGATCCATCGTAGTGCTCCAGAGTTGGTCGGGGTTCATCTCGCCGAGACCCTTGTAGCGCTGGATGGCGACGCCGCCCACCGCGAGGACTTCGCCCATCTCGCCTTCGGCCGGAGCGTCGGAGGAGGCTTCGAGGTCCGCGTTCGTCATCTCTTCGATCGGCTCCTCCTTCTTGCCCTTGGCGGCCTTCGCGTCCTTCTTCGCGTTCTTGGCCTCGAGCATCTCCTTCAGGATGGCCTCCTTCGCGCCTTCGTCGTACGCGTAACGGATGTCCTTGCCGGACTGCAGGCGGAAGAGGGGAGGCTGGGCGATGTAGAGGTGGCCCTGGGTGATGAGGTCGGGGAGGTAGCGGTAGAAGAGCGTGAGCAGCAGCGTGCGGATGTGCGCGCCGTCGACGTCCGCGTCGGTCATCAGGATGATGCGGTTGTAGCGCAGGTCCTCGATCTTGAACGCCTCGCCGATGTTGGTGCCGATGGCGATGATCAGCGACTTCACGGCGTCGTTGCCCAGCATCTTGTCGAGGCGAGCGCGTTCGACGTTCAGGATCTTGCCGCGCAGCGGGAGGATGGCCTGGAACTCGCGGTTGCGGCCCTGCTTGGCGGAGCCTCCGGCGGAGTCGCCCTCGACGATATAGAGCTCGGAGCGCGCGGCGTCCTTGGTGGAGCAGTCGGCCAGCTTGCCCGGCAGCGTGAGTCCTTCGAGCGCGCCCTTTCTGAGGACGGTGTCGCGCGCGGCGCGGGCGGCCATGCGGGCGCGGGCGGCCAAAAGGCACTTCTCGAGCACGGCCTGCGAATCTTTGGGGTGCTCCTCCAGGTAGATCTCGAGCGCTTCGGCGAAAGCGGTGGCGACGGCCGGCTGGACTTCGGGGTTGCCGAGCTTGGCCTTGGTCTGGCCTTCGAACTGCGGATCGGTGACCTTCACCGAGATGACGGCGGTGAGGCCTTCTCGCGTGTCCTCGCCCGTCAGGTTGTCGTCCTTCTCCTTCAAGTAGCCCTGCTTGCGCGCGTAGGCGTTCAGGATGCGGGTGAGGGAGGTGCGGAAACCGGCGACGTGCGTACCGCCTTCCGGGTTGAAGATGTTGTTGGCGAAGGCGAAGAGCGTCTCCTTATAGTCCTCGACGTACTGGAGCCCGATCTCCATCTCGATGCCATCGACCTGCTTGTGCAGATAGAAGATGGCGTCGTGCTTCGGCGTCTTGGTACGGTTCAAGTGGCGCACGTACGACTGCACGCCGCCTTCGAAGTAGAAGCAGTAGGTGAAGACATCCTTGGGATCGCGCTCGTCGACGAAGACCATCTTGATGCCTTTCGTCAGGTACGCCTGCTGGCGCATGCGGTCGAGGATCTGCTTCGGGTTGTACTCCGTCGTGGTGAAGATGGACGCGTCGGCCTTGAAGGTGATGGTCGTGCCGGTGCCCTTGGCCTTGCCGACCGCCTTCACTTTCGCCTGCGGCTTGCCTACCTTATAGACCTGCTCCCAGAGCTGGCCATCGCGCTTCACCTCGGCCTTGAGGTACGTCGAAAGCGCGTTGACGACCGAGACGCCGACGCCGTGCAGGCCGCCCGATACCTTATATCCGCCACCGCCGAACTTGCCGCCGGCGTGGAGCTTGGTGAGGACGAGTTCGAGCGCCGACACCTTGTAGTCCTTGTGCGTGTCGACGGGGATGCCGCGGCCGTTATCCTCGACGGCGACAAGTCCTTCCGGCTGGAGCCGCACGGTGATGTCCGTGGCGTGTCCGGCCATGGCTTCGTCGATGGAGTTGTCGACGACTTCCCAGATGAGGTGATGCAGGCCTTCCGGTCCGGTCGAACCGATGTACATGCCCGGGCGCTTGCGCACCGGATCGAGCCCTTCGAGGACTTGGATCTGCTGGGAACCGTACGCGGACGCGGGTTTTTTCTCGTCTTTGGCCATAGCGGGGGAGAGGTTAGAACGAGCTTATGGTATACTTTTTAAGTATGGATGGCAACATGTCAGGAGGCCCCGATTCGGTCGGCGGCGTCTCCGAATCCGAGCTCCGTTGGAGCGAGTGGTGGGTGAACCATCGCGATCAGGTCCGCAAGGCCGGCATCGGTATTTTCGCCGCCGTCGACGCCATCCTTCTCGGTTTCGGTCTCTGGGGTTTCACTGACTGGTTGGCCATCGGTGGCGTGAAGGAAGAGCAGGCCATCCGACAGATGACGGGACAGGACTATGCCAAGTTCGGCGGCGTCGGTCTGGAGGAGGTCCAGGTCGGCGCGCCCTTCGTCCTGTATGGCGGCGCCGGCAAGGTCGACATACTCGCCCCGATAGAGAACCGCAACGGCCGCTTTTGGGCCGAGATTGAATATCACTTCATCGTCAGCGGCGTCGAACAGCCTTCCTTAAAGACGTTCGTCTTGCCGGGCCAGGCTAAATATCTCACTCATCTCGGTACTTCGTCCGATAGCGGAGCCGGCGTCGAGCTCAAGATCGACCGGAGACTGTGGCACCGCGCCGGCACCTACGGCGCGGACTCCATTCAGTCGCTATACGATACGCGCCTCAACGTCGTCGCCGAAAATCCGGTTTTCAAGCCGGCTGATCCATCGGCCGCTACGCCGGTATCGAGCGCGAATTTCACGCTCGCGAATCACACGGCCTTCGGCTACTACGACGTCGACCTGCTGGTGATGCTCTATCGCGGCGATGCCATCGTCGGCGTGAACAAGCTAAGCGTCGACCGGCTCCAGGCCGGCGAGAAGAAGACCGTGGAACTGTTCTGGTACCAGATCCTTCCGCAAGTCACCCGCGTCGAAGTCGTGCCCGACATCAACATCTACGACGAGAACGTCTACAGGCCAGTCGGAAATTGAATCGCTCGAGGAAGCCCCGGCCCTTGCGCAGGGTCTTTTCCTTTTTGCCAGAACCGCGTCTCCCCGTTACCATCGGCATACATATGCTGCGGCGCACGCTCGACGTTTACCGGAGATTCGATTGGCTGCTCCTCGGGGCGGCCGTCCTTTTGGCGGCGCTCGGCCTCCTCGCGCTCTACAGCATCGGGCTCGGAGGCGAAGATGATTTCGCCAGCTTCAAGAAGCAGCTCTTCTTCTTCGCCCTCGGGCTCCTGATCGTCTTCGTCGGCGGCGTCAGCTTCCATTACCGCTGGCTGGCCTTCATCACGATGCCGCTTTACGTCGGGCAGATGACGCTGCTGGCCGCCGTGCTCTCCTTCGGCCAGACCATCCGCGGTACCAAAGGCTGGCTGTACCTGGGACCTGTCGGCTTTCAGCCCGTCGAGGTCGCCAAGGTCGTGCTGATCGTCCTGATGGCCAAGTTCCTGGCGACGCACGGCCGATACACGAAAGACATCCGCGTCGTCATCCAGAGCGCGGTGACGGTCGCGCTGATGCTCCTCCTCGTGATACTCCAGCCCGACCTCGGAGGCGCCGTCATCCTGGCATCCATCTGGTTCGGCACGGTGCTCATCTCCGGACTCCGCGTCCGCCACCTGCTGACGATGTTCGCCATCGCCGCGATCTTCTTCGTCGTGGCATGGTCGTTCCTGCTGCGCCCGTACCAGAAGGAACGCATCATGACCTTCATGGACCCGACGAGCGATCCGTTCGGACGTGGATACAACGTCACGCAGTCCGTCATCGCCATAGGCGCGGGACAGCTGACGGGCAGGGGAATCGCCTCCGGCTCGCAGAGCCAGCTGCGCTTCCTGCCCGAAGCCAGGACCGACTTCATCTTCTCCGTGATCGCCGAGGAACTCGGCTTCGTCGGCGTGGCCATCCTCTTCGGCCTCTTCGCCATGCTCTTCCAGCGGCTCTATGCGCTGGCCAAGACCAGCCGCGACGACTTCACGCTCTTCCTCGTCATCGGCACGGCGGTGCTTCTCGCGTCGGAAGTCTTCGTGAACGTCGGCGTCGCGTCGGGCATCCTGCCCGTCACCGGCATCGCCCTGCCGTTCGTCAGCTACGGAGGCAGCTCGCTCATCGTGCACTTCGCGCTCGTCGCCCTCATGCAGAACATCTGGGTGCGCCGCGGATAGGTGAACAATATAGATGTTCGGCTGAGGCGAAAGAAAGACGCACGTCAGCCATTGACGCGCGTCTTTTCGCGTGATAGGTTCCGGTCAGGTCATCGGATACAAGGAGATACCAATGACGAAGAACAAAAGCATCATCGCGTTCGCCGGTCGTAACGGCTGCGGGAAGGGGACGGCCGCGGAACTCTCCGCCGCCCTGCTCACGGCCCCCAAGCATACCTACTCCGACGAGCTCTACGACCGCCTCGCGGCCTGGGGCATCAAGAAGGAGGACGTCACGCGGCCGATGCTGCAGGACCTCTCGACCTTCCTCCGGAAGCATTTCGGCGGGGACTTCCTGGCCCGCGTGATGGCCGCCAAGTGCGCGGCCGCTCCCGGAGCCCATGTCGTCATCGACGGCGTACGTCGGCTCGAGGACACCGACATCCTCGACCGCGAATACGGCGAGGGGATGATTCCCGTCTGGATCGAGGTCCCCGCCGACCTCCGCTACGAGCGCCTCAAGGCCCGCAAGGAGAAGGCGGGCGAGCAGATGATGTCGCGCGAGGAGTTCGACCTTCAGGAGCAGGCCGAGAGCGAGCATCAGCTCGACCTCGTCCGACAGAAGTGCAAGGTCGTCATCGACAACAGCGGATCATCCGAAGATCTCCGAGCCAAGATCGAGGCGCTCGTCGCTTCCATCGCCGACTTCGGCCCCGTCGCGCATGGCTGACAGCTCACGACGTCCTCTCGCGGACGTCTTTTTTTGTCCTGGATCCCGGCCGGAGTTTACCCCGGCGGAGGCCGGGGCCGGGATGGCTTCGTCGGCAAAGTCACGGCGTTTTAAGGCCGACTCGCCAGTTATCCCCTCGACAGGGATTGAAAAAAATGGTAGAGTGTGAACGTAAAACAAAAGTTCGTCACAAGACTAACATATGGCTCCGCTTTCACGATCGACGCCGAGCTATTATCAGGACGGCCTCCGGATGATCTCGTTTTGCCCCATGTGCGAGACGAATTATAATCCGATGGAAGCCCGGGTCTTGGGAGAGAAAGAGGACGGCCACCTTCTGCACATCCGGTGCAAGAAGTGCTGGAACTCCATCCTCGCGCTGGTGTTGGTCTCCAACGCCGGAGTGTCCTCGGTCGGTCTCGTCACCGACCTGACGTACGACGATGTCCGCAAGTTCAGCAAGCACGAGGCGCCCGTCTCCACCGACGACGTCATCAGCGTGCATCAGCTGCTGACCGACGACGGCGAACGGGACTTCATCGATGAAGTCCTCGAATACATCTGACGCCTGATCTGCCACGGAAGTCCTCCCCTTGACAGGGGAGGACTTCTTTCGTATCATCCCGACATAAATCCTAATTGCTGAGTAGCCCATATGGCGATGGAAGCAATCAAGCTGGCGCTCAAGAAGCGCGACGCTTCGGTGAAGCCCAAGAAGCTCCGGCTCAAGAGTCTCGTTCCCGGCGTGATCTACGGACACGGCACCGAGAACAAGAACGTGATGGCCGACTACAACTCGTTCCACAAGGCCTTCAAGGCCGCAGGCGAGTCGACCCTGCTCGACCTCGAGATCGAGGGCGAAGGCACGGTGAAGGCCCTGGTCAAGGACTGGCAGGTCGAACCGCTGTCCAACCGTTACACTCACGTCGACTTCTACCAGGTCAACCTGAAGGAGAAGCTCAAGACGGAGGTCGCGCTGAACTTCATCGGCGAATCGCCGGCGGTGAAGGAACAAGGCGGCTCGATCATCAAGACGCTCGACAGCATCCTCGTCGAATGTCTCCCGATGGACCTGGTCCACTCGATCGACGTGGACGTCTCCGTCCTGAAATCGTTCGACGACATGATCACCGTCAAGGACCTCACGGCCCCTGCGGGCATCGAGATCCTCGAGAACGCCGACGAGGTGATCGTGAAGATCGAAGCGCCGATGACCGAAGACCAGCTGAAGGCGATGGAAAACGCCGCGCCGATCGACGTGACCGCCGTGAAGACCGAAGCCGAAGTGAAGGCCGCCGCGGAAGCCGAGAAGACCGCCGCCGAAGCCGCCATCAAGGAATAAGGTATCCCGATGCGACAAACGCCCCGTCAGGGGCGTTTTCGTTTGGAGGCGATGAGGATGCGTTCGTCGCCGTGGAAGTCCCTGACGACGTCGATCCGCGCGGCAGGCATCAGAGCGGACGCCAGCCGGCTCAGTTCCGCGAACTGACCGGGCTCGGCTTCAAGCGCAAGGACGCTCGGAGCGCGTTTCCATCGGGCGATCTGCTTGAAGAGCGCGCGGTAATGGTCGAGCCCATCCGCGCCGGAAACCAGCGCGAGCTTCGGTTCCCATCCGCGCACTTCCGGCGCGGCGTCCTTCCACTGCGCGAGCGGGAGGTACGGGAGGTTGGCGACGACAATCACGTACGCGGGCAAAAATGCGCGGTCGCGCATTTTTGCCTGTTTAGGTTCCGATAGGGATTGTCGGAGGATGTCGAGCTTGGCGAGGCGGATGCGACGGGAGAGCTTGAGGCGCTTCGTATTGTCGCGGGCCACGTCGAGCGCTTTTCTCGAGACGTCGTACAGGACGGTTCTCGCCTTCGGGCGTTCGGCGGACAGCGTCAGGCCGATCGCGCCGGAACCTGCGCCGACGTCGATTATCGTCGCTGCCGCGCTTTTCGGCACGAGGCCGAGGACCGCCTCGATGAGGATTTCGGTCGATGGGCGGGGGACCAACACGCCGGGCCGCACCGTGAAGCGCCGGCCGTAGAACCACTTCTCGCCGATGACGTAGGCGAACGGCTCGCGCCGGGCGCGCCGGGCGATCATGGCGGCGTACGTCCTGATCGCGGCCGCATCGAGCGCCTGTTCCGGATGGCCGACGATCCAGACGGCATCGCGGCCGAGCGCGTGCGCCAAGAGCGATTCCGCCTCGAGGCTGGCGTCGGGGATGCCGACGCGCTTGAGGCGCGCGGCGGCGGCGATGACGAGGTCGCGGACGGTCATATGCGGACAGCCTACGGCAAAAAAAGAAGCTCCGCGAGAGGTGCGGAGCTTCGGGAAAGGGGCCCAGGAGCCGGCGGGCGATCACGTCGCGGAGGATGCCTCTTGGGGGAGGGGCGGCATCATTCACGCGACGGTTCGGCACCGCCGGTCCCGGACCGAAACGAAGGTGCGGTACGCAAAAGCCTACACGAAGCCTTGCCGGCCGTCAAGAGAAGGATTGACAAAACCCCCAATAGTTGCTTAATTTGAGTCGTCAAGATAGTTCTTTGAATCCAGTCTTACACTGAGGCAGACGCTGGCCTGAGCGATTCAGGTAAGTTCGAAAACCATAGGAGGTTGACGATGACGACACGGTCGATCACGTCCATCACGGATGGACAACGGAAGCAGTACAAGCGGTTCGTCGAAGACGCCGCGGACAAGGCCTTGGCGGAAGCTGGGGTCGACAAGGACGGCATCCAGAAGCTCATCGAGAACGGTGACGAGTTCCAGGCTCGCATCGTGACCGGCATCAAGGAGCTCTCGGTGTCCAACCAGTTCGCCGACGAGGAAATGCAGTCGAGCTACGCGTATCCCAAGGGCTACAAGGTCAAGGAAATCACGGAGCAGACCAACATCCTGCGACAGCTCTTCCCAGGTGTCGGTTTCGCCGACGAGAAGCTGGCCGCGCGTCCGCTTCCCCCGAACGCCGAAGGGTGGTTCGCCATCCCGAAGTGGCAGACGCTCGCGCCGACGTATGGCGAAGCGGTCGAGAAGGTGCTCGCGATGATCGGGTCCAAGCGGAAGTTCTACAACTACCGTGACGGCCAGCTCGGAGCGGAGTACCTGCGACAGCACGCCAAGACGGTGAAGATGTTCCAGAAGCTCGGCGACGAGCAGAAGGACTTCGACATCCTCGTCGTTCCGGCCCAGTTCGGTCTCCGTCACAAGGGCCGTTCGGTGCGCCGGGCACGTGAGGTCTTCACGGCCAACGAGTTCGGTCTCGGAGCCTTCGCCGTCGGCATCATGTTGCTGACCCACCCCGAACGCGAGGTTCAGTGGGAACAGCTTCACATCGACTGCGCTGGTGACGAGTTCTCTCCGGGCGCCAATGGCGTCTTCTCGGTCGCGCCGATCTTCGACTTCGACGGCGGCGAGGTCCGGTTCAGCGCCCACTGGTACGACGACGCCGACGAGTACGACGGTTCCGCGTCGGCCTTCCTCTCGCAGTAATCGACCCTTGAGGTCTTGAATCCTTGGATCTTTTGACTCCTTGTTAATTGATCCTTGAATTCCGCCGCAGGCGGTCGAAAAAAAATGGGGCTATCCACGGTGTGTTGTGGATAGCCCCTTTCTCTTTTTATAATCTATCCAGTTTCAGATTTTTATCAGAGCCGCCAGACGCCATCAGCTTCCGAAGGCGACCCTCGCCGCCTCCAGTTCCTCCGGCGTGCCGATCGGCATCCAGAAGGTGGACTCGAGGATCCGCACAGGAATCTTGTTCAGGTGTCTCTCGAGCGTATGTGGCAGCCCCACCTCGCCGGCAGGCGTCGTGCCGGGTTCGAGCGCGAAGAACCGGGCGTCGAGGAGCGAGGCGCCGACGTAGACTTCTTTCAAGAGGAGCGCTTCGGCATCCTTCCGCTGGACGATGCCTTTCAGGCAGCCGTCCCTCGATTCGAGGTGGCTGTACGGATTCGGCGCGGCGACGCGATGGGCGAGCATGGCGAAGGGTTCGGACGCGACCAGGCGTTCGAGGTCCTCCTTGGCATAGAGGTCGTCGCCGTTCAGGACGAGGAACGGATCGTCGGTGAGGAACGGCTCGGCGCGTTTCAATGCGTCGTAAGTGCCGAGAAGTTCTGGTTGTTCGACGAAGCGGAGCGGAAGAGGTGCCTCCGCGAAGGCCGCACGAATCGTGTCCCCCTTGTATCCGACCACGACGATCGCTTCCGTGACCGAAGACGGCAGCGCCTCCAGCGTACGCTGGAGGATCGGCTTACCGCCAACCTCGATCATCGGTTTCGGCACGGTGTCCGTCAGCGGCCGGAGCCGTGTCCCGAGCCCGGCCGCGAAAATCGCTGCCTTCATCGTCTTCTTTCTTATTTCTCAAATGGGTGTGGCAGCGCGGTCGCGAAACGAGGACTGTCTGAGGCAGGCGAGCGCGTGCTGATGCGCGAGTCGGTTCCCCGGCGAAGGCCGGGGAAGCCGAGTTCCGCAGTGAGCGAACGCGCTGCCACACCCATCACTCCTCGTCGTCATCGGAGCCGCTCCCGAACGTTCCGGCGCGGTCGGCCTCGTGGAGAGAACGCATGATCTCGTCGAGTTCGCCCGCGAGGATGTTGGGGATGCCGTGCCAGGATTTCTTGATGCGGTGGTCCGTCACGCGGTCCTGGGGGAAGTTGTAGGTGCGGATCTTTTCGGAGCGTTCGCCGGTGCCGATCTGGCCCTGGCGCAAGTCGGTGCGCGCCTTGCGGCGTTTCTCCTCCTCGATGGCGAAGAGGCGCGCGCGGAGCACGGCCATGGCCTTCTCGCGGTTCTGGATCTGGCTGCGCTCGTCCTGACAGCCGACGATCATGCCGGTCGGCAGGTAGGTGATGCGTACCGCGGAGTACGTCGTCTGCACGCCCTGGCCCCCGTGGCCGCCGGCCAGGAAGGTGTCGACGCGGATGTCCTTGGGGTCGATCTTGATATCGATTTCCTCGACTTCGGGCATGGCGGCGACGGTGACGGTCGAGGTGTGCACGCGGCCGGCCTTCTCCGTCTCCGGCACGCGCTGGACGCGGTGCACGCCGGATTCGTATTTCATCTCGCGATAGACGTTCTTGCCTTGGAGGCTGAAGATGGCTTCCTTGAAGCCTCCGAGGTCGTTGCGGCTTTCCGAGATGGCCGCGACCTTCCATTTCTTCTTCTCGGCGTAGCGGACGTACATGCGGAAGAGGTCGCCGGCGAAGAGCGCGGCCTCGTCGCCGCCGACGCCGGCGCGGATCTCGACGATGGTGTTCTTCTTGTCGAGCGGGTCCGGTTCGACCAGCGCGTCCTCGAGCTCGAGGCGCGCCGCGGCGAACTCGCCCTGGAGACGGATCGTCTCCGATTCCGCCAGCGCGCGCATGTCCGGATCGGTCTCTTCCTTCAGCGCCTTTTCGGCTTCGGTCGCGGCCTTCTCCAGCGACTCGTAGCGCTCGGCGATGTCGAGCAGGTCGCGCATCTCGCTGTACTCCTGACTGAGCGCGCGCGATTTCTGGTTATCGGAAATCACCTCCGGCGTGGACAGGAGGGTCTCGATCTCGGCGAAGCGGGCGCGCTTCTTCTGGATTTCGGAGATGAAGTTCATGCGAGTTTCAGTATAGCTCAAGATAACCAAAACCCCGCTGGGAAGCGGGGCCTGGATCCCGGCTGGAGTTTACCCCGGCGCAGGCCGGGGCCGGGATGACCCCTGCGGGGTCACTTCGCGGCCTTGGCGGCCTTCTTGGCGACGCGCTTGACGGTGCGAGCCTTCTTGCCGGTCGCTTTCGCGCCTTCGGCGGCCTTCTTCGTGGTGCGCTCCTGGAACTTCTCGACGCGGCGGGAGGAGTCGATCAGCTTCTGCTTGCCCGTGTAGAACGGGTGGCAAGCCGAGCAAAGTTCGACGTGGATCTCCTTCACGGTCGCGCCGGTCGTGAAGGCGTTTCCGCAGGCGCAGATGACCTTCGCTTCCGGATAATATGTCGGGTGGGTTTCCGCTTTCATACGAGGGAAATGAATACGGCGAGAAGCATAGCAGGGCTTGCCGGAGTTGGCAAGAGTGGGCTAGAGTGGCCCTCGGAAGGAGGCAATCATGCCTATCCGCATCGCCATTCTCCTCTTGGCGGCCTCCTGCGCCGTCCAGCCTGTCGTCACTTCGGCCTCGCCGAAGTCCACGGCGCCCCCGTCCGCCAAGCCGGCTCCGGCACCGCCCAAGGACGAGACGCTCGGCCAGTGCCTGGCGCGCAAAGGCGTCCATCTGTACGGCGCTTCCTGGTGCCACCCCTGCCACCAGCAGCTCGAGTGGTTCGGCGATGACGCCAAGCACGTCCCGTTCACCGACTGCTTCCCGACCGGCGATACCGTCATCGCCGTTCCGGCGTGCCAGGCGGTCGACCTCGACATGACCAGCTCGTATCCGACCTGGATCTTCCCCGACGGACTCCGGGTCGTCGGGACGCGCAGCCTCAAATGGCTCGCCACCTCCACCGACTGCCCCCTCCGCTGACGAGGGGGCCTTTCTTTACACGAGGATGCCGGTCTGCTAGCATCGCGGCAACGGAGGGATCGTTCATGATCGTAAAGACGGATCGGGAATCGGCGCGTGAAGGACTGACCAGATTCATAGGCTTCAAGCGCGAAGGGAATCCGTACGTGAGTACGAAGTCCCTGCGGCGGAGCATGGTCGAATACGGCTTCTCGCCGGAAGACCTGGGCACCACGGAACAGGAGCTCAAGACGTTCCACGTGCAGGATTGCCGTTGGCAGATCGAGCAGCATCTCTATAACTGGCGTATCACGAACAGCATCGACTGGCCCGAGAAGTGCTTCGCCGAGGCCGTCCTCGAGGCGATGCGGGAAGGGGAGCTTCAGCCGGAAGAGTTCGGCATCACTCCCGGAGAGCTCAAGGACATCAGGAAGACCGCCGGACTCGACTGAGTCCGGTTTTTTCATCTTGTCTTGACAGGCGCGGGAGTCCTCCCTATACTTCGACCATTATTAACCTCACATTTCCGGCGCGACTCCTGGGAACGGCCACTTGGACCACGTAAAGGACGTAAAGACGCTTCGCGTCCATGTCCCACGTGGCAAGTACGGCCGCCCCTGTCGGGAAGGTGATAAAAGGAGTAACACCCTCTTTTTCGTATGTACGCGATTCCCGACCTCGTGGAACTCTTGAAGACCGGCGCTCATTTCGGGCACCAGGTCTCTAAGTGGCATCCCAAGATGAAGCCCTTCCTGTTCGGCTCCAGGAACGGCATCCATATCATCAACCTCGAAGCCACCGTCGAGAAGCTGAAGACCGCTCTCGACGCCGCGCGCGACATCGTCGCCAAGGGCGGCACCATCGTCTTCCTGGGCACCAAGCGTCAGGCCTCCGGCCTCGTCGAGAAGTACGCCAAGGAATGCGGCGCGCCGTACATCACCACGCGCTGGCTCGGCGGTACGTTCACGAACTTCGCCGAGCTCTCGAAGCTCATCAAGAAGCTGAACGAATACCGCGCCAAGACGCTCTCCGGCGGCTTCGACAAGTACACCAAGAAGGAGCGCGTCGTCATCGACCGCGAGATCGCCGACATGGAACGCAAGGTCGGAGGCATCGCTTCCCTGACCAAGCTCCCCGAGGCCATCTACGTCGTCGACGCCAAGCATGAGAAGACGGCCGTCGAAGAGGCCGGCGCCAAGAAAGTCCCGATTTTCGCCATGCTCGACTCGAACGTCAATCCGGAGGACATCGCCTACGGCATTCCTGCCAACGACGACGCCGTGAAGTCCATCGAGCTCATCACGCGCCTGATGTCCGAGGCCGTCGCCGAGGGCAAGCGCCTGCGCGAGAATGACCTCGCTTCCAAGAAGGTCGAGGCCGCCAAGGCCGCCGCGCCTTCCGGCGAGTCCGCGACCCGCGTCATCACGGCGTAAAGACGCTTCGCGCCCACGCCGCGAGCCGCGCAAACCCAACCTTAACCTTTCGTTCCTATGATCGACGCCAAATCCGTCGCCGCGCTCCGTGCCATGACCGGCGCGGGCATCGTCGAGTGCAAGAAAGCGCTCGAGGAAGCGAACGGCGACATGGCCGCGGCCGCCGAACTCCTCCGCAAGAAGGGGATCATCAAGGCCGGGTCCAAGTCTGACCGCCAGACGTCCGAAGGCCTCGTCTACGCCTACGTCCACGGCAACGGCAAGATGGGCGCGATGGTCGAAATCCTCTGCGAGACCGACTTCGTCGCCCGCACCGACGGCTTCAAGGAGCTCTGCCACGCGCTGGCGCTTCAGATCGCCGCCATGAACCCTCTCTACGTCTCGAGCGATTCCATCCCGCCGGAAGTCATCGAGAAGGAGAAGGAAATCCACGCCGAGGAATTCATCGGATCGAACAAGCCCGCCGAGATGGTCGCCAAGATCGTCGAGGGCAAGCTCGGCAAGTGGTACTCCGAGGTCTGCCTGCTGAACCAGGCTTACATCAGGGACGAGGACAAGACGGTCGAGGACGTCGTCAAGGAGTCCATCGCCAAGATGGGCGAGAACATCCTGGTGAAGCGTTTCGTCCGCTTCGCCATGGGCGCCACGACCCAGGTCCCCGGTTGAACAGGCCTGCCACGTGAAGCCTGCGCTCACGGAAGCCGCGTAAAAGCGCTGCCTGACGGCATCGCTCACGCGGCACGTAAAAACACCGGACGAGCCGGTGTTTTTACGTGGCGTTTTTTCGTTTCCGCTGGTATCGTGTGGAAAGACCTTTTCCAAGGAGAAAGCCATGCGCGCGAACACCCTGATCCTTGCCCTCGCGGCATGGTCCGCCTCTTCGTGCGGCGCCGGCCAAAAGCCTCCCAAGGTCCATAAGCCGGACGCCGCGGACGTCCCGTATCAGATCGAGGTCTGGGTCGAAGACGACCCGCGGATACCCAAGGACCTCGTGTTCAAGGGCTGCGCGGCCTGGAAGGCCAAGAACGTCACCTGCGTCGAGACGTCCGCGCTGGAGCTCGCCGGCATCCGCATCTACGCTGACGACGGCGAGTGCGTCGTCAATGACGACATGGACACGCCCGACGATCCCAAGGACGACAAGAAGCGCACCACGCTGGCCTGGGCCTACTCAGGCGGCACCATCAAGATGATGATGAAGTGCCTGACGCGCAAGGAAGGCGTCTACGACGCGAAACAGCTCGCCGGCGTCGTGACCCACGAGGTCGGGCATCAGCTCGGCATCTGGGAGCACGTGCCCTATCCGCCGAAGTGCGAGGACGCCAAGACGCACCCGTCCGGCCGCAAGGTCTGCGGGACGGCCGTCATGAACCCGTACTATAACGAAGACGTCGACTACGTCACGGACATCGACGCGCTCGCCTTCGACCTGCGCGACCCGAAGTACTCGGTGCTCGTGAGCGACGTGCCCGCCAAGGACATTCCGGATTGCATCTATCGCACGCAGTAAGACCGCCCCCTTGCCCCTCTGAAGCGCTCAGCGCGAAGGGGGTTGACGGGCGGTTTTTTCGTCGCCACAGTGGCGGCAGGAGGCAGACATGACGCGTACGCTCTTTCCCTTGGCCGCGCTGGCGCTCTGCGCCTGCGGCGATAACGCATTCGATCTCTACGAGGCCGAACCCGCGGAGTTCCGCACGGTCACGCTCTGGGTCGAACCGCATCCCGACATCCCGCCCGAGACCGCGCGCCTCGCCTGCGAGTCGTGGCGTCCGGAAGGCGTGCTCTGCGAGCTCGCCGCGGCGCGCGAGGAGGCTCTCATCCGCATTCGCCCCTACGAGGGCCCGTGCGAGGAGGACGAGGAGGGCAACTACCCGCTCGGCCACGCCTGGGCCGGCGGCGACATCGCGCTCGAGATCGCCTGCATGCGCAAGTTCGGCGGTACGCCCGTCGCCGAACGCGTGCTCCGGCCGGTCATCGCCCACGAAGTCGGCCACGAGCTGGGCATCTGGCACCACGTGCCGACGGATTGCGACGAACCGGAGGTCATGGAGCATCCCGAGCTGGGGCCGGTCTGCGGCACGGCGCTCATGAACCCGATGATCCATTACGGTCTGTACGGCATCACGACGGTCGATCACGCCGCCTTCGGCCTCCGCGACGAGGACTGGTCCGTCCTGCGCCTCGCGCCCGACGAAGGCTGTACCTTCACGATTCGCGAATGACCCGCATCCCCCGACGCCGCGCGCGACGGGGGATTTTCATTCACTTCACGCTCCGGTTCCGCGCGCCTATACTGTCAGCGTATGTCTCTATGGAGGGTGAAACATACGCTATCATCGGTCGTTGAATACGCGCTGGTCGCTTTGGTCGCCGTGTACGGGCTTTTCGGCATCTATCTTTCGTCGCTGCGCCTTCTCATCGATGCCGCGCCAGCTCCCGTGACGTCGCTTCCTCAGCCTGTGCCGCTCGACGCCTCGCTCTGGACGCGCCACGACGACGCGTCTCTAGGTTACGCCTACGCTTCGCCGCCCGGCTGGATCGTCGTCGACGCCTATCCTGGACGCGTCCGCCTCGGACGCACCGTGAAGGAAGCGGGCATGGCCGGCCGCGAAGGCGAAGGAATCCTCATGGAGTCCGTTCCTCTCTATGAAGGGGAGGGTATCGAGGACGCCGCCGCCGCGGAGTTCGCCGGCCGCCGCCCCGCGCTCTATGACGTCCACATCGACGGACGCCCGTCGCTCTTCGCCATCGAGTTCGAAAACGGGCGAGTGTCGCGCCAGGCCGCCTACGTCCCGCTGAACGACGGCGCCATCGTGATCCGCGCCGCGCGCACCGATCCGGCCGCCTTCGCCATGTTCCTCTCCGGCATCCGATTCTATTCCTCTGAAGAGATAACCACAGTTCCATGATCCGCGTCGCCATCAACGGCTTCGGCCGCATCGGCCGCAACACCTTCAAAGCGGCTTTCGGCCGCCTGAAAGAGCTCGAGTTCGTCGCCGTCAACGACCTGACCGACACCAAGACGCTCGCGCATCTCCTGAAGCACGACACGAGCTACGGGACGTACGATCAGGAGGTGAAGCACGACGAGAAGAACCTCTACGTCGGCGGCAAGAAGCTCATCGTCTGCGCGGAGAAGGACCCGACCAAGCTCCCGTGGAAGGACCTGAAGATCGACGTGGTCATCGAATCGACGGGCCGCTTCACGGACGAAGCGGGCGCTTCTCAGCACCTCACAGCCGGCGCCAAGCGCGTCATCATCTCAGCGCCGGCCAAGGGCGGAAACGTGCCGACCTACGTGCTCGGCGTGAACGACAAGGGCTTCACCGGCAAGGCGAAAGTCATCAACAACGCTTCCTGCACCACCAACTGCATCGCGCCGGTCGCCGCCGTCGTACATGATGTCTTCGGCGTGAAGAAGGCGATGATGTCCACCATCCACAGCTACACCGCCGACCAGAACCTCCAGGACGGCCCGCACAAGGACCTGCGCCGCGCCCGCTGCGCCGCCGCCAACATCGTCCCGACGTCCACTGGCGCCGCCCTCGCCGTCACGGAGACCATCCCCGAACTCAAGGGGCTCTTCGACGGCACCTCGATGCGCGTGCCGACCGCCGTCGTCTCGCTCGCCGACTTCACGTTCGTGCTGAAGCGCAGGACCACCGTCGACGAGGTGAAGAAAGCTTTCAAGAAAGCCTGCGCTTCCGCGAGGTACAAGGGCATCATGGCTTGCACCGAAGAGGAGCTCGTCTCCTCCGACTTCATCAAGAACCCGCATTCGTCGATCGTCGATCTGAACCTCACCCAGCTCGTCGACGGCGACCTCCTGAAGGTCGTGGCCTGGTACGACAACGAATGGGGCTATTCCAACCGACTCGGAGAGATGGCCGTCCGCGTCGGAAAATCCCTCTAGCGCGATGTCCGCGCGGTATTCGAAACCGATCTACGGACACGACATCCCGTGGTGGGTCTACGATCTCACGATCGCTGCGGGATGTTCGTTTTTCTCGTGGGCGTCGTTCGCGTGGACGAGACTCGCGGTCATCCCGCTCGCCGTCGTCCTGTACGGATCCTTCATCGAGCCGCGCCTCCTGAAGATCGCCCGCTACGAAGTAGGGAAAGGGGAGCGGAAGCTCAAGCTCGCCTACGTCTCCGACATCCACGTCGGTCCTTATAAGGGAAGCGCCTGGGTAAGGAAGCTGGTACGCGAGACGCATGCGCTCCATCCCGACGTCATCCTCCTCGGCGGAGACTTCCTCCACGAGAAGGCCAAGGACCTGCCGAAGCTGGAGCCGATCAAGGAGTTCCGCGCTCCGCTCGGCGTCTTCGCCATCCTCGGCAACCACGACGAGTATAGGGCATCCAAGGAGGCGCACGCCTGGATTTCCTCTTCCGGCATCCCGCTTCTCGAGAATCGCTCCGTGAGGGTCGCGCGCGTGGACGGCGAGATAGCCGTGGCCGGAGCCGACGACGACTGGTATGGGGAGACCGATCTCGAAGCGGCTTTTCGCGATGTCCCCGCCGACGTTCCTCTCGTCGCGATGATCCATAATCCAGACCTGGCGCCGCACGCCGCCGATCTGCTTCAAGGACGTTCGGCGTCGACCCTGCTGATTTCAGGCCACACGCACGCCGGACAGATCCGCCTTCCGCTCATCGGGCCGGTCCCGTCCCTACCGCACCATCTCGGCCGGAAATACGATCGCGGCATCTTCGAGTTCGGCGGCATCCCGCTCGTGATCGGCGCCGGAGCGGGGGAATCCGGCCCGCGCGCGCGGCTCTTCTGCCGGCCGGAAATCGTGCTCGTCACGATGCGGTTTTAGGCGGCGAATGGTATAGTGGAGCCACTATGGAAACAGCGAAGCTCCGGCGGCGCATCGTCATCTTGGGGGCCGGATTCGGCGGGTTGTCGACGGCCGTACGGCTGGCCGAACGCGTCGACCTCGACAGCTGCGATTGCGAAATCGTGGTCATCGACAAGAGCACGCACCACCTCTATCGCCCGTGGCTCTACGAGGTCGCGACCGGCGATGCGCCGGAAGCGCAGTTGAAGACCGGCGTCGCCACGCCGTATGAGGATCTGAAGACGCATCTCGGCGCGTCCGACGTGCGCGTCGAATACCAGGAGGTCATCGGCGTCGACCGCGCGGCCAAGGAAGTCCGCCTGGCGGACGGGCGCTCGCTCGCGTACGATCATCTCGTCGTCGCCGTCGGGGCGATTCCGGATTTCTACGGCATCGAAGGACTGGAACTGCACGGCGTGCCGATGTACACGCTGCGCGACGCGCTCGTCGTCAACCGCAAGCTCCGCGACCTCATCGAGAAGAAGCGTCGCAACGAGATCCCGTTCGTCCGCGTCCTGATCGGCGGCGCCGGCCCGACCGGCGTCGAGTTCGCGTGCGAGGTCGCGCACTTCATGCGCACGCAGGTCAAGAAGAAGATGATCGGCGCTGGGGAATATTCGATCGAGTTGGTCGAGGCGTCGCCGCGCCCGCTGCCGGCCTTCCACCCCGAGATGTCGGCCTGGGCCCGCGCTCGCCTGGAGAAGCTCGGAGTCAAGCTCATCCTCGACGCATGCATCAAGGGCGCGCACAAGGACCATGTCGTGCTTGCGCCGCGCCCGCTCAAGCAGGGCGAGACTGAGGACGCGCTCGTCTGCGATTTCAAGAAGGAAAACCAGAAGGAAGTGACGACTGACGTGCTCGTCTGGTGCGGCGGCTTCCGCGCCAACCCCGTCGTCGACGCGTTCGGCCTGGCCGTCGACGCCCGCGGCAAGATCGACGTCGACGACACGCTCAAGGTCAGCGGCAGCGAGGACGTCTGGGCGGTCGGCGACTGCGCGGCGCTCATCGACCCGAAGACGAAGCGCCCCGTGCCGCAGCTCGCGCAAGCCGCCATCCATCAGGCCAGCGTCGTGGCGGAGAACATCGCGCGCGCGCTCGAAGGCAAGGAGCCCGTCCGTTACCCGTTCCCGCGCATGCATGCCGTCGTGCCGATGGGCGGCGCCTGGGGCATCGCCGAAGTCTTCGGCTTCCGCTTCAAAGGCGTCCTCGTCTGGCCGGTCCGACTCGCCGCCGACGTCCGCTATTTCGTGAAGACCTTGCCGTGGTCGAGCGCCTGGAAGCTCATCCGCGCGCCGCTCACGTTCTTCAGACGCAACAACCTCTGATATGCGCCTCCGCGTGATCGACGATTACAAGCCGCTGAAAGGCATGCGCGTCCTCTTGCGTGCCGATTTCAACGTGCCCGTCTCGCGAGGCAAGATCGGCGCCGAGGAAGACTGGCGCATCCGCCGAGTCGTGCCGACCATCGAGAAGCTGCGGAAGGCAGGCGCGCGCGTCATCGTCGCCACGCACCTCGGCCGGCCCGAAGGGAAGAAGGTCGTCTCGATGAAGCTCGACGCCGTGGCCAAGCGCCTTTCCCAGCTTGCGCACGTCGAAGTCGCGAAGCTTCCCGACTGCGTCGGGCCCGAGGTCGAGGAAGCCGTTTCCAAGATGAAGGACGGACAGGTCGTCATGCTCGAGAACCTGCGTTTCAGGAAAGGCGAGGAGGAGAACGACCTGAAGTTCGCCGAAGCGCTCTCGCGGCTCGCTGACGTCTACGTCGACGAAGCCTTCGGCGTCTCGCACCGAGCCGCCGCCTCGAACGTCGGCATCACGCGCTATCTGCCTTCGTACGCCGGCCCGCTGCTGGCCGCCGAAGTCGACGCGCTGACGATGTCGCTCGAAGCGCCGGAGCGCCCGTACCTCGTGCTCATGGGAGGCGCGAAAATATCCGGCAAGATCGGCGTCATCGCGCAGATGCTTTCCGTCGCGGATCGCGTACTGCTCGGCGGCGCCCTCATCGCCCCCTTCTATAAGGCGATGAGCCATTGCATCGGCGCCACGACCTGCAGCGACGAGGATCTGGAGGCCGCGCACGCGCTGATGAAGCATCCGTATTACAAAAAGCTCATCCTGCCGCATGACGTCGTCATCGGCGACCCCGACGATCCGAAAGGCAAGGCGACGGTCGTGGACCTCCAGAACGAACCGTTCGACCTCTGCCGCGACCGCGAAGCGATCCTCGACATCGGTCCCAAGACGATTTCCGCCTACTCCTCGTACATCCGCTCCGCCAAGATGATCGTCTGGAACGGGCCGCTCGGCTGGTTCGAAAGTCCGAAGTTCAGCCACGGCACGCTCGCGATCGGCCGGCTCGTCGCCGCGCGCTCGAAAGGCCGCGCCTTCGGCGTCGTGGGCGGAGGCGAGACGGTCCAGGCGCTCGCGCGCACCGGCCTGGCGGACTGCGTCGATCATGTCTCGACCGGCGGCGGCGCGATGCTCGAGTTCCTCGAAGGCAAGGTCCTGCCAGGTATCCAGCCACTAATTCTCGAACCCTGATTCATCATCACATCTATGGAAGACGCCGACATGAACGGAGGATGCGCGTGCGGAAAAGGCGGCTGCGGCGGAGGCGGACATCGCCACGGGCGGCATTTCTCGAAGCCGCTCTGGAACCTCGCGCTCGTCGTGGCCGCGGTGTATCTCGCGCTTCTCGCCCGCAACGCCGCCAAACAGCATGACTACATCGGGCGCCCCGAATCCCAGCGCGACACCATCGCCATCGCGGCGGAAGGGAAGGTCACCGCGCGTCCGGATATCGCCGCCATCTCCGCCGGCGTGATGACGGAGAAGAAGACCGTCGTCGAGGCGCAGAAGGAGAACACGGCCAAGATGAACGCCATCATCGCCAAGATCAAGTCTTTCGGCGTGGCCGACGACGACGTCAAGACCACCAACTATTCCATCTATCCGCAGTACGACTGGACGAACAACCGCCAGGTCGAGCGCGGCTTCCAGGTCTCGCAGAACGTCGAGGTGAAGGTGCGCGACCTCGCCAAGATCGGCGACATCCTCGGCGCCGTCGGCGAGCTCGGCGCCAATCAGGTCGGAGGCGTGACGTTCACCATCGACGAGCCGGAGGAACTCCGCCAGCAGGCGCGCCTCAAGGGCCTCGAAGCCGCGAAGATGAAGGCGCAGGCGCTGGCCGACGCGGCGGGCGTGAAGCTCGGCAAGGTCGTGGGCTTCAGCGAGAGCGAAGGCTACACGCCGTCCCCGATGTTCTACGCCAAGGACGCCGCCATGGGCCTCGGCGGCGGCAGCGCGACGCCCTCGATCGAATCCGGTTCGCAGGACGTCATCGTGAACGTCAGCGTCATCTACGAAATCCTCCCGTAGCTCCCCGTAATGCCCACCATCCGCGAGATCAAAGGCCGCGAGATCCTCGACTCGCGCGGCAACCCGACTGTCGAAGTGAAGATGACGCTGTCGGACGGCACCGTGGCCAAGGCCTCGGTGCCTTCGGGCGCCTCGACCGGCGTTCACGAGGCGCTGGAGCTTCGTGATCGCGATAAGCGCCGCTATGGCGGTCTCGGCGTACTCAAGGCCGTGAAGAACGTGGACGGAGTTATCGCTGACGCCCTGCGCGGCATGGAGGTTCAATCCCAACGCAAGATCGACGCGAAGATGCGCGATCTTGATGGCACCGCCAACAAGGAAAAGCTTGGCGCCAACGCCATCCTCGGCGTCTCGCTCGCTGCCGCCCGCGCCGGCGCGACTTCGCTGGGGCTCCCGCTCTATCGCTACCTGCGCGACGTCTACGATCTTCCGCGCGAGGCGTACCGCATGCCATTCCCGATGATGAACGTCATGAACGGCGGCGCGCACGCCGGATGGAGCATCGACTTCCAGGAATGCATGATCATCCCGCGGCAGCGGAAGTTCCGAGACCGCGTCCGCTGCGGCTCGGAGATTTTCCACGCGCTCCAAGGCATCCTCAAGGACAAGGGCTTCTCCGTCGGTGTCGGCGACGAGGGCGGTTTCGCGCCGAAGCTCAAGAAGAACGCGCAGGCCTTCGAGCTGATGGCGATGGCCGTACGCAAGGCGAAGTACAAGCTCGGCAAGGACGTGGCCTTCGGCACCGACCCCGCCGCCTCCGAATTCTACGACACGAAAAAGAGGAAGTACGTCCTCAAGACCGACGGCAAGAAGCTCGACGCCAAGGGCATGGTCGCGATGTGGAAGCGGCTCTGCGCCAAGTGGCCGCTCATCTCGGTGGAGGACGGCTGCGCGGAAGACGACTGGGACGGCTGGAAGCTCCTGACCGAAGCGCTCGGCAAGAAAGTCACACTCGTAGGCGACGATCTCTTCGTCACCGACGTGAACCGCCTGCGCCGCGGCATCAAGGACGGCGTGGCCAACGCCATCCTCATCAAGGTCAACCAGATCGGCTCGCTCTCCGAGACCATCGACGCCATCCGCCTCGCGCAGCAGCACGGTTACAAGGTGGCCGTCTCGCACCGCTCGGGCGAGACCGCCGACACCTTCATCGCCGACCTGGCGGTCGCGACGTCATCCGACTTCATCAAGACCGGCTCGCTCTCGCGCAGCGAGCGCCTCGAGAAGTACAATCGCCTGATGGAAATCGAAGACGAAACGGATGCCTAAAGCCGGCGACAAGGTGAAGACCGTGGTGCTGGCCGTCTGCGACGGCTTCGGTTCGGCGCCGGCCGGCCTGCAGGGGAACGCCGTGCTGATGGCCGACATCCCTGCGATGATGGACCTGTGGGAGCATTATCCGCACACGGAGCTTTTCGCGCACGGTAGCCATGTCGGCCTGCCGAAGCACCAGCCCGGCAATTCCGAAGCAGGTCACATGAACCTCGGCGCGGGGCGCATCGTGAAGCAGGACGCGGTCTACATCGACGAGGCCATCGAGGACGGCACGTTCTTCAAGAACACGGCGATCCACGAGGCGCTCAAGCACGCCCAGAAGTACGGCACGCGCGTGCACCTGCTCGGCATGGTCACGAACGGCGATTCGCCGCACGCCTCGATGGAGCATCTCTACGGCTTGCTCGAGACCTGCAGGCGCATGGAGCTTCGCGACGTCGCGCTGCACCTCTTCACCGACGGCCGCGACGGACCTCGTTTCGGCGCGCCCGCCCAGATCCACGAGGTCGAATCCCGCCTCCGCCACGGCGAGAGGATCGCCACCGTCATGGGCCGCTTCTATCCGATGGACCGCAACAGGAACTGGTCGCGCGTGGCGCTGGCGTACGACGCCATCGTGAGCGGCGAGGGGCTGACCGCCTCGTCGGCGGAGACGGCGGTCCTTCAGGCGTATAATCGCGGCGAGACGGACGAGTTCATCATCCCGACAGTCATCGTCGACCGCGACCACGCGCCGGTCGGCCGCGTCGAGGACAACGACGTCTTCGTCTTCTTCAACCTGCGTTCCGACCGAGCGCGCCAGCTCACCAAGTCGCTCGTGCTGCGCGATTTCGAGGATATCGTCCCCGGGGCGTTCTCCCGAAAGCGCTGGCCGGACAACACCCGCTTCGCCGCGATGACCGATTTCGGACCGGACCTGCCGCACGTCCTGACAGCTTATCCGGGACGCGACATCAAGAACGCCCTGCCGGCCGTCCTCAAGGACCTGAGGCAGCTCTACGCCGCCGAATCCGAGAAGTTCTCGCACATCACCTTCTTCTTCAACGGAGGATTCTCGGACACGCAGTTCGGGGAGGAGCGGCTCAAGGTAGAGTCCCTCAAGATCCCGCGCTACGACATGGCGCCGGAGATGAAGGCGGACGAATTGACGACGGAGGTCATCAAGAAGCTTAGGACCGGCAAGTATCATTTCATCGCGCTCAATTTCGCCAACGCGGACATGATCGCGCATACCGGAAACCTTGACGCCGCCGAGAAAGCGCTCGAGGCGATGGATGCCTGCATCGGTCGGCTCTGGAAGGAGGTCCAGGCGCTCTCAGGAACGCTCGTCATCACCGCCGACCACGGCAACGTCGAGGAGATGATCGACGTGAAGACCGGCGCCATCGAGACGGAGCATAGCGTGAACCCCGTGCCGTTCGTCATCGCCAACGAGTCGTTGAAAGGCTACAGGGAACTGCCGCGCGGCGTGCTGGCCGACGTCGCCCCCACCATCCTCGATGTCATGGGCATCCGTCAGCCGGAGGAGATGACCGGCAGATCGTTGCTGAGCGACTGAGGAAACCGCCCCACCAGGCGGTTTTTTCGACCTCTTAGCCTCAACAATCTAGCGCAACGGTATGATGAAAGGGTATGCCAATCATGT
>ERZ1292633.1543-Hain-H41-02um-R1-1543-length-24733-cov-5_pt1 | contig 24733 bp, 32 predicted proteins | sample MGYA00564406_ERZ1292633 | MGnify/ENA primary metagenome ERZ1292633 (study PRJEB36523, sample SAMEA6512639) | groundwater metagenome | collected 2019-01-08 | study: AquaDiva: Metagenomics assemblies of 32 groundwater samples | reverse complement strand
TATTTATGGATGCCATTCGCGGCCACAATCTACGGTCGGGCGGTCTCTCCCTTCACAGGGGCTCATTATCGCAGGAGTTGAAGCATGCCGGCCAGAAAAAAGAAGGAAAAGGAACTATCCGTCTCTCCCGTTTCGGGCATGAAACCCTACGTGGCGAAGAAGGGCGAGAAGTACATGAACAAAAAGCAGCAGGAGCATTTCCATGCCGTGCTGAACGCCTGGAAGTCGGAACTGGAGGAGGAAGTCTCCCGCACCGTGCAGCAGATGCGCGACGTGCCGGAAAATCCGCCCGATCCGAACGACCGCGCGAGCCAGGAAACCGACATGTCGCTCGAACTGCGGTCGCGCGACCGCGAACGCAAACTCATCAAGAAGATCGACGAGTCCATCGATCGCATCGACACCGGCGACTACGGTTACTGCGAAGTCTGCGGTGTCGAGATCGGCGTGGAGCGCCTGGAAGCCCGCCCGACGGCGGAGCTCTGCATCGACTGCAAGACGCTCGACGAAATCCGTGAAAAGCAGATGGGCTGACGTGAATTTCTTTTCCTAAAAACCAATAAATGAAATTTCACCGCAAAGACGCAAAGACGCAAAGAGCGCAAAGAAACACGTCAAACGTTTCCGGGCTACGATACTTTTCTTTGCGTCTTTGCGGTGAGTCTTTTTTGTTGTAACTCCCAAAGCTCCCTTGCCTAAGCTCCTGATCCGCAACGCCCGCCTCGCGCGCCCGGACGGATCAATTATCGAAGGCGACCTGCTGTGCCACGACGGCGTGATCGAACGCATCGCCCCGCAGATCAGCTCGGCGGCGGATGAAACACTGGATGCCGGGGGAAACCTCCTGCTCCCGGGGGTCATCGACCCGCAGGTACATTTCCGCGAACCCGGCAAGGAATACAAGGAAGACCTCGGCTCCGGCTCGCGCGCCGCGGTCAAGGGCGGTGTCACCAGTTTTCTGGAAATGCCCAACACCGATCCATCCACCAGCAATCAGGCGGCGCTGGACGACAAGCTCCGACGCGCGGCGGAGAAATGCGTCGCCAACTACGGCTTCTTTATCGGCGCCACCCCCGATAATCTCGATGAGATCAATCGCGCCGGCCCCGCTTGCGGCATCAAGATCTTCATGGGCGCGAGCACCGGCAACCTGCTGGTGGACAAGGCGGAGGACCTGGAACGGATCTTCGCCAACGGGTCGCGCCTGATCGCGGTACATGCCGAGGACGAAGCCCGCATCCGCGCGCGCCGTGAGCAGTTCAAGGGCCGGACCGACGTGGCGGTGCATTCCGACATCCGCGACAACCGGAGCGCGCTGCTGGCGACGGAATTGGCGCTGGCGCTTTCCCGGAAATATCGCCGCCGGCTGCATATCCTGCATCTCTCCACCCGCGAGGAAGTGGAACTCCTGCGGCGCGACAAACCCGCCTGGGTGACGGCCGAGGCCATCCCCAACCATCTGCTGCTCAACGTGAACGACTACGCGCGGCTCGGCTCGCTGGTGCAGATGAATCCGCCGATCCGCCGCCCGGAAGACAACGCCTCCCTCTGGGCCGGGCTGCACGACGGCGCGATCGACTTCATCGCCACCGACCACGCGCCCCACACGCTGGAGGAAAAGCGCAAACCCTATCCGCAATCGCCGGCCGGCATGCCGGGAGTGGAAACCTCGCTGCCGCTGATGTTGACGGAGATGAACGCGGGACGCTGCACGCTCGCGGAAATCCAGAAATGGATGTGTCACGGTCCGGCCACGGCCTACGGCATTCGCAATAAGGGAAAGATTCTCGAAGGCTGGGATGCCGATCTCACGCTCGTGGACATGGAACACGCCAAGCCCGTGCGTAATGAGGAGATGTTCACCAAGGTCCGCTGGTCACCGTTTCACGGGCGCAACCTCACCGGCTGGCCGATCTACACCATTGTCGGTGGGCAGGTGGCGTTCGATCGCGGAAAAATCCGCGCCGGCGTGCACGGCCGTCCACTCTCATTTGCATAAACATAAACAAGAAAGAGACACACATGGAACTCGCTCTTCTGATCAAGGCGCTCATTCTCGGTATCGTCGAAGGCCTGACCGAATTTTTGCCGGTCTCCTCCACGGGCCATCTGATCATCGTGGGCGATCTGCTCGACTTCAACGACGAAAAAGGCAAGGTCTTCGAAATCGTCATCCAGCTCGGCGCGATTCTCGGCGTGGTCTGGGACTATCGCGCCCGCGTCGGGCGCCTGATCACCGGCATCGGCAGCCGGCACGAGCAACGTTTCATTCTGAATCTGTTCATCGCCTTTCTTCCCGCCGCGGTGGCGGGGTTGTTGCTGCATAAAACGATTACCGCCTATCTTTTTAATCCGCTGACCGTGGCGGGAGCGCTCATCGTCGGCGGCATTCTGATCCTGGTCATCGAACGCCTGCCGCTGCGCGTGCGCGTGAACAGCATGGAGGACCTCGGCCCGCTCGACGCGCTGAAGATCGGCATCGCCCAGACCGTCTCGCTCTTTCCCGGCGTCTCGCGCGCCGGCGCCACCATCATGGGTGGATTGCTTTCCGGCCTGTCGCGCACCGCGGCCACCGAGTTCTCGTTCCTGCTGGCCATGCCGATCATGTTCGCGGCCACGTTCTACGAACTGTTCAAGAATCACGAGCTGTTGCACGTCACGGACATCCCGCTGTTCGCCGTCGGTTTCATCATGTCCTTCGTGACCGCGCTGGTCGTCGTCAAGGCATTCCTTAAATTCGTGTCACGTCATGATTTCACGTCATTCGCGATTTATCGCATCGTCTTCGGCGTGCTGGTGCTGTGGTATTTCTGGTAGCCGCCCGCCATGGAGATAATCACACAAGTTATTGACATTTTTCTGCACCTCGACCATTACCTGGGCGGGTTCGTTCGCGACCATGGTTCGTGGATTTATTTGCTTCTCTTCCTGATCGTTTTTGCCGAGACTGGCCTTGTGATCATGCCGCTCCTGCCTGGCGATTCGCTGTTATTTGTCACCGGGACGCTGGCAGCGGCCGGAGGCATGGATATTACGTGGGTCATCGTCATCCTCATCAGCGCGGCGATCTGCGGTGACAATACCAATTACTGGGTCGGCCATCACCTGGGCCCCAAGGTGTTCCGCCGTCACGATGCTCGATTCCTCAACCCCCGACATCTGGAACACGCTCAAAAATTTTACGTCCGTCATGGCGCCAAAGCCGTGATGATCGGGCGATTTCTCCCCATCATCCGCACGTTCGTGCCATTCGTGGCGGGTATCGGCCGGATGCCCTACCTCCGGTTTCTTTCCTTCAGCATCCTGGGAACATTTTTGTGGGTTCTGTCGTTCGTGCTCGCCGGCTATTTCTTCGGCAACATCCCCATCGTGAAACGCAACCTCACTTTTGTGATCTTTGGCATTATCGTGATTTCGCTGCTCCCCGGCGCCGTCCAATACTGGCGCAGCCGCCGCGCCTAGTTTTGCATCGGTTTTACCGACGCCATCGCCGCCCTTGCCTCATTCGGGCTGAAATTCAAGTCTATTCAAGACTTTGAATGTGTCCCACGGCTGCGCTATGGTTATTCTAATGGACACACAAACCCCAGGTGCCGGCAAAACCGTGCCGGACACCGACATCCAGTCGAATCAAGGAATGAGCCATAAGCCGGAAATCGCTGCGCCCGCGGCCGAAAAAGTCCGGGTGCTGGTGGCGGATGACTCGCGCGTCATTCGCAAGGCCATCAGCAAGATACTCAGCAACGAATTCGAGCTCATCGAGGTCGGAGACGGAGAAGCCGCGTGGGAGCACCTGCTCCAGGACAGTTCCATCGAGGTGCTGGTCTCCGACATCGAGATGCCGAAACTCGACGGCTACTCGCTGATCTGCCGCGTCCGCGCCGCCGACCCGGAGCGCGTGCGCAACATTCCCATCATCGTCATCACCGGCGCCGACGATGAATTGACCCGTGAGCGTGCGTTCGCCTGTGGCGCGACCGATTTCATCATCAAGCCCATCGACGGTGTGCAGTTGCTGGCACGAACCCGTGCCCACGCCAAGCTCGATCAGACCACGCGCAAACTGGAGGAAACCTCCACGGCGCTGGAAGAACAGACGGCGGTCGACCCGCTCACGCAACTGCACAGCCGGCGTTACTTCCTGCAGCACGGCGTGCAGGATATCGCCTACGCCAAGCGTCATAACAGCGATGTGTCCATCATTCGAATCGACATCGACAATTTCCGCTCGCTCTACAAGAAATACGGCGATCAAGTCTGCGATCAGATCCTCATCTGGCTCGCCAAAAGACTGACGGCATCGAGCCGCACGGAAGACACCGTGGCGCGCACCGGAGGCGGGGAGTTCGCCATCCTGGCTCCGTCCTCGGGGCGCATGGAAGCCGCGGTACTGTGCGAGCGGGCGCGCGCGGCGGTCAATGCCGAACCTTTCAAAAACGAAGACGTTGCGATACCGCTGACGATCAGTCTTGGCCTGGCGACGCTGGGGCGGGATCCCGGGGAAACCGTTGAGGAACTTCTCGTGCTGGCCGAACAGCGCATGACGCTGGCCAAGGCAGCCGGCGGAAATCGTCTCGGTGTCAGCTACCGGGAGGAAGCGCCCAAGCCGGACGAGACCATCATCGAACAACCCGATCTCGAAACCGCGCTCAAGATGCTCGGCGCCGGCGAGGGCGGCAAACTGGTGCCATTTCTGCCGGACCTGGTCATGCGCTGTATTCCCCTGCTTGAATTCTGCAACAAGAAGCTCGACCTGGGTCTGGGTTTCGCCATCGAGTCCCTCAAGGAAAAAATCGCGGATATGCGATAATGGTCCGGAAACATCACGGCGGTTCGGACCATGAGCGAAAGCGATACGTTTCACACGCCGAGGACGTCGTCAGATTCATCGCCGAACTCGACAACCTGCTGCATAGCGAACACCGCGAGGAATACTGCGGCATCGTGTATACCGACAGCATGGAAGCGCCCACCTTGATAAAAATTTTCGATCCGAACCATCTCGGCGTGTCCTGCGGTTTCAGCAACAACCCGCCGCCGCCCGGCTGGGTCATGAGCCTGATTCCGCCGCAACCGATCGAGAGCCGGCATCCGTTGCCCGCCAGCCGCCAACGCTGGTGGCGGACTCTCTGGACCTGACGCCGGCGTTCTTCTCTTTCACATCCATGGATGGATGCTTCAAAGCCGCCTGGTGGTGCCGAGGTCCGCATGGCCAAACCCTGTGGGCACGCCTGGCGCGCCGCCCGCCCCATGTCGCACTCCGGCGTGAACGTCTGGAATTGCCGGACGGCGATTTCATCGACCTGGACTGGACGGAAAAAGACAGCGGACCGATCGTCATCGTTTTGCACGGCCTCGAGGGTTCGTCCGACTCGCCGTACGCACGCGGATTGCTGCGAGCGATTGTGCGCCACGGCTGGCGTGGTGTCGTCATGCATTTCCGTGGCTGCAGCGGCGAACCCAACCGCCTGGCGCGCAGCTACCACTCCGGCGATACCGGCGATCTCGACTTCCTGGTCACGACCCTGCGCCGCCGCGAACCCCGCGCGCCGCTGGCGACCGTGGGATTTTCATTGGGCGGGAATGTCCTGCTCAAGTGGCTGGGAAAGGCCGGTGGAGTGGCGCCATTACACGCGGCCGTGGCGGTATCGGTACCGTTTGTACTGCATGGCGCCGCCGAGCGGCTGCAACACGGTTTCTCGCGGTTATACCAGTGGCAGTTATTGCGCTCCCTGCGGCACACCGTTAACGAGAAACGACGCCGCATGGAATTACCGCTGAAGATGCGGGATTTATCGGCGTTGAAGAATTTTCGCGATTTCGATGAATACATCACGGCGCCGTTGCACGGTTTTGACAGCGCCGATCACTACTATACCGTGTCGAGCTCCCGGCAGTATCTCGGGGGGATTGCCGTACCGACCCTGCTGCTGCACGCGCGCGACGATCCGTTCATGACCGAGTCGGCCATACCCCGGCCGGATGAGCTGTCTGAATCCGTGATACTGGAGCTTTCGCCTCACGGCGGGCATGTCGGGTTTGTCGCGGGTACCTGGCCGTGGCGGCCGCGTTACTGGCTTGATGAACGCATCCCGGCTTATCTCGCCCGATATCTATAAACCAGCCGGGCTGCTCATCATGCTCCGGTGTTGTTGAAATAGTCGCGCCGCCAGTAGGTATAGAGCGCGAACCCCCACCAGCAGAGGACAATGACAATGCTCGTCAGCACGATCGCCTGCATGAAAAGCGCGCCGTCAACGCCCTGCGATTGCAGGACCTCTTCGTATCCGCTCATCTGCTGCGCGATGAAGTTCTCCATCGTCTGTCGGCTCAAAATAAATTGCACCTTGTCGAGGGTATAAACCGCCGTGGTCACAAAAACGAGCGCGTAACCCCACTTTTTGGCGCTCCACAAGCCGACTCCCAGTGCCGCAAAAAGTGCGGCGTAAAAGACGTGATAGATGCCGACGCTCAGCCCGCTTCTTATCTCTCCGAACAGAGGCTCTTCCGCGGTAATCGAGATGAGCTCAAAAACAGCGGATGCCATCAATAGCACCGCCGTGGCACGAAAAGTGAAATGGCCTTTTTTCCCGCCCGGCTCCATCGCAACTTCCTCCATGCTGTTTTCGCGGTAAATGTACGCGTCAACCGGCTGAAGTCAATCGGATAAGGTCTTGTTCAGATCGGATACCGGAAAATCATGGCCGGGAAAATCAGCCTTTCGGTGGCCAGCCGTGGGTTTCCTTCTGGCAATCGCAACACCACGCATATAGTGCATCGTACATGACCATGCCGTGGCGCAACATTTCATGGTCGTCCGCGCACACACGCGACAATCCGAGCGAAAGCGCGAGCAGCCCCGATGCCTGCGGCGCGAGATCGAGCCGTGACGTGTCCGCGCCGCGCACGATCACGGCCAGCTGGTGCAGCGCGGGATCGGTCAGATTGTATTTCTTGAGAAACGTATCGAAGCTGCAAAACTCGCCTTCGTGGCTCATTTCCACGCCCGGAATATCGTACGGAACCGCACCGGTTTCGCGCGCCACCGCGAGCACCTGCCCGGTCGGGACGAACAGAAATTCCGGCGTCTTGTCGATGTAACATGCGATCAGCCACGGGCAGGCAATACGATCGATCTTGGGGCGTTCACGCGTGACCCATTTCATGGTTGGCTCCCGCTATTTGGGGACTGTTTCCCCGCCAGCCTGTTTCCAGGCTTCGAAGCCGCCCTCGATGAATCGCGCCTTGACGCCCTTCGCCTTCAGCTGGTCCACCACCGAGTTACTGACAGAACCGCCGCGCACGCAGTAAACCACGATTTCCCGGTCGAGCGGCAACGCCGTGCTCCATTGCGTCAGCCTTTCCGGATCGAGCCAGGCCGCACCCGGAATCTTCTGGCCTTCGGTGTCGTAATCGACCCGGCGCCGCACATCGAGCAACAACAGGGTTTTACGGTTTTCCAGGAGCTGCTTAAGCTCGCCGGGCGAGATAGTCCGATTCATTTCAGGCATTCCTCATAAAGACGGGCGACGTTGACCCAATTGATATTTTGCATGAAAGCCTCGACATAGGCCACTGCCCTGGCGCCGTAATCGATGTGGTAAGAATGCTCATACATGTCGAGCGCGAGAATCGGTGTGCCGCGAGCTAGGTTGCCGGTGTGATCGGCCGCCCACTGGTTGATGAGTTTCCTGTCGCGATGGGAATACGTGAGCAGCACCCAGCCGGAACCGCCGCCCTGGGCTTTGCCCATCGCGCTGAACTCGGCCTGCCAGCGCTCGGCACCGCCGAAGTCGCGGGCAAGCACAGAATGCATCGCGCCTGGCGCCTGCCCGTCTCCGCCCAGGCTGTCGAAGTAGAGTTCATGCAGGATCATGGAATTGGCGGCAATCAGCTCTTCACGCTTGAGTCCATTGATCGTGAACACCGGCGCCTTGGAGAAATCGAGCGCTGCGAGCTGCTCGGTGATGGCGTTAAGCCGCTTCACCGCGCCAGCATAATTGTTCTCGTAGTGACTGACGATCAGTTTCTCGGACAATCCCTTGAGTCGCGCGGGATCACAGGAGAGCGGTTTGATTTGGTAAGGCATAGGGACTCCTCAAGTGGCAAGGTAGTTGTAGGCGAGTCCCAGCAGGGCGCACACGCCGATGACCTTCATGATGTCGGCTTTGTATTTCCAAAGGGCGATGAAAGCGGCGATGGCGACGATGACAGGAAACCATTCGAAGCTGCCTGTAAACGGCGCTGCTTCCGTGGCCGTGGGCCAGAAAGTGTGCCAGGCGAAAAACACCGCCAAGTTGAGAATGACGCCGACCACGGCCGCCGTGATGGCGGTCAGCGGCGCGGTAAATTTTATTTCGCCGCGCGTCGCCTCGACCAGCGGCCCGCCTGCCAGAATGAACAAGAAAGATGGCAGGAAAGTAAAAAAGGTCGCGACGCTCGCGCCGGCAATACCGGCTGCAACCGGATTAGTAAACACTCCCTTGGCGATGCCGCCGAGATAACCCACCCAGGTCACCACCATGATGAGCGGTCCCGGCGTGGTTTCGCCCAGCGCCAGGCCATCCATCATCTGCGGACCGGTGAGCCAGCCGTAATGCTCGACGCCACCCTGGTAGACGTACGGCAGCACGGCATACGCCCCGCCGATGGTCAGAAACGCCGCCTTGGTAAAGAACTCACCCATGATGTAGAGATCGGGCGTGCCCTGTATCGCCGCCATGGCAATCACCCAGATCAGCACAAATACCGCCACCGTGGCGGTCAACCTGCCCCAGGAAAAACGCGCATGGGCCGGCGGCGGGGTGTCGTCGTCAATCAGCGCGGGGCCATACTGCTTGTGGGAGGCGCCATGCCCGCCGCCCACCTTGAACTTGCCCGGAACGATTTTTCCACCGATCGCACCGAGCACGGCGGCCGCCAGCACGATCCACGGAAAATCGATCCTGAAGACGAATATTCCGACGAAGGCCAGCGCGGCCATGGCCCAGAGGATTTCATTCTTTAGCGCGCGCGAGCCGATGCGCCAGGCGGCGAACAGCACTACCGCCACCACCGCGGGCCTGATACCGTAAAAGACGCCCTGCACCGCGGGCACGTCGCCGAACGCGAGATAGATCGCCGCCAGAAACGACAGCAGCACAAAAGCAGGCAGGAAGAACAACACGCCCGCGATCACCGCGCCGCGCACGCCGTGCATCAGCCAGCTGATGTAGATGGCCAGCTGGATCGCCTCCGGTCCCGGCAGCAGCATGCAATAATTGAGCGCATGCAGATAGCGGTGTTCGGAAATCCAGCGGCGCTTCTCCACCAGCTCCTGGTGCATTATGGAAATCTGCCCGGCGGGACCGCCGAAGCTGATGAACCCGAGTTTCAGCCAGTAGGAGAATGCTTCACCTAAAGAAACCTGTTCGGGTGGCTGGGCAGTGTCATGGGTTTTTGAAGTGGCAGACATAATAATCTCCGTTTATTTATTCTTCGGTATATGAGGCATATAGAAAATCGAAGGTCTTGCTCGCTTCCTTGAGCAATTTATCGTCATCAACGAATTGCTGGCGCGCTCCGTTCAAAATCATCTCGAGCCCGGCCGCTTCCGCTGCCGGCACGCCTCCCACGTCGAGATAATGTACCAGCGCACCCATGCGCGTGAGCGCCGTATTTTCTTCCAGGCCAAAGCTGGTGAGCAGCACTTCAAACGTAACGCGCGCACCGACATGCGTGAATGTCGCGTTGTCAAAATCGAACCCGAGCGCATCGGCCGGGCAATCCTTCGGATCCTTCAACCAGATAAACCGCGCCTTGGGGTCGATGAAGCGCCGGATCAGCCAGGCCGAGGCCAGGCGATCCACCCAGGGACGGGTGCGCGTCGTCCACGAGCGGTTCTGATAGCCGGCTTTATCGAGACGGAGGATTTCTCGCGCCGCGGCATGCGGCTCGCCCGGCGAGAGCAAGGCGGTGACCGCCGCCTCGGTCTGGGACAATAGCAGCTGAACCTGTTCTTTTGCCGGCCCCGCGAAATGATCGGTCGCCGCCACGGCTTCAAACTCGCGACGGATTTTTTTCAGATGACGCGAAACGGATTCGGCGCGCTTCCTGGTAAGACCGGGTTTATCCTTCCGAATCGCCTCGATAAGCCGCGCGTAATCGGCGGTGCGATCGAATAGCTTGCGAAAATGCTCTGCCTGCTGCGGCTCGGTACTGGTGAAGGTGAGCACATGGGCATCGCCGCCGGAAGCCATCACCGCCTCGGCCTGTTCCTGCAAGGACCTGGCAGCCGATTCGCTGTGCGGCAGCAGATAAACACCGTCGCGCAGCACCACCGCCCCCAGCCCCTTTAAGGCACGCCATATCCGCATACGCGGCGTGGCACGGCGGCCGGGAAGGCTGATCACCAGCATTGACCACAGGGGCTTGGCGGGGCTATCCATGTGGAATATTCTACAATATTGTAGCGTCTATTACATAGTATAATTATTCAAAATCCACCCGATGAAAAACCTGACCATGCGCCTATTCATCCTCATTGCCGGCTTATTCCTGAGTCTTTCGGCACCTGCCGCTGAATTGATCTTGAAACCCGTGAAAGTCGCGCCTGACATTTATGCGGTCATTGGCGATCTGGGAGGACAAACATACAAAAACGAAGGGCTGAATAACAATCTGGGTTTTGTTGTCACCAGCCACGGGGTGCTGGTCGTCAACACCGGGTCCAGTCTGCGCGTGGCCAAGGCACTGCATGCCGCGATCAAAAACATCACGCCGCAGCCGGTAAAATGGGCGGTGAACGTCAACAGCCAGAACCATCAATGGCTGGGTAACGGCTACTTCAAATCCATCGGCACGGTAATTCTGGCGCACAAGGAAGCCGACCGGGTCATGCGCGATGTTGGCGAAACACAGATCGCGGCGAATAAAACACTGCTCAAGGAAAAAGCGGCGGGCACGACCCTTGTCTACCCTGACGAATTGGTGGATGACAAACGCGAAATTAAACTGGGCAACACTGTCGTACAACTTCTGCACTTCGGACAGGCGCATACGCCGGGTGACATCGTTGTCTGGCTTCCGCAACAGAAGATTATCTTTACCGGTGACATCGTTTATACCCAGCGTATGCTCGGAGTACTACCGATCAGCCACTCCGGCAGCTGGGTGCAGTCCTTCGATAAACTGGCACAGCTTGGCCCAATAACAATTATTCCAGGTCATGGCCATCCCACTAACCTGGAACAGGCACGCAAAGAAACGCGCGATTATCTGGTTTATCTACGCACTGAGGTCCGGAAATTCATAGACAAGGGTGAGATGCAGCACGATGCGGAAAACAAGATTGATCAATCCAGATTCAAGTATCTCGCCAACTACGAACTCCTGGCCAGGCGCAACGCGGGCCAGGTTTATCTTGAAATGGAGAAAGAGGCTTTTTAAGGCCGGCGCACCGTTCGTTTGCTCCGCGCGCCTTGATGCGCCCGTGAGATACCGGGTCCACGCTGTGCACGGCCCTTGCCGCGCGGCTTGAGCGGTCTGGACAGACTCTGTTTTGGAGACGGCGGCAATTTCAAGCCGACAAAATCATACAGGGCCGCGGCGGATTCATCATCCATCTCAAGCGTGCGTCCGGTGTGGAAATGCGACGGGAGCTGAACGGGACCGAAGCGAATGCGCATCAGCCGGCTCACCTTGATGCCCACGGCCTCCCACAACCGGCGCACCTCGCGGTTGCGTCCTTCCTTCAACACCACGTGGTACCAATGATTCGCGCCGGCGCCGCCGGCATCGACGACGGAAACAAAATGCGCCGGACCGTCCTCCAGCATCACGCCTGCTTTCAATCGCGCGAGCATTTCGTCGCTCACCTTGCCGAGCACGCGCACGGCATACTCGCGCTCGATCTCGTGGGACGGATGCAACAGATGATTGGCCAGTTCGCCGTCCGTCGTGAACAACAGCAGGCCGGAGGTGTTGAAATCGAGGCGACCGATGTTGATCCAGCGCGCGCCACGCAGCTTGGGAAGTTTTTCGAAGACCGTCGGCCGGCCCTGCGGATCGGAACGCGTGCAGACCTCGCCCACCGGCTTGTGGTAAATCAGGAGACGCGGCTTGGCCTGGAAGGCATGCGTCGGGACCTTGCGTCCGTCAACATTCAGGGTCTGATCCGGAGTGACTCGCTCGCCGAGCGTGGCGGGCTTGCCGTCCACGGTGATGCGGCCTTCTTCGATCCAGCGCTCGATCTGCCGTCGGGAACCCCAGCCGGCACGCGCCAAAACTTTCTGCAGCTTTTCCCCGGCGGGGACGCTCCGGTCACTCACGCTCGGCCGAGCGGACCTCGATCAAGGTCTCCGGCTCCGGCACGTCTTGCGCCCCGTCGTGCGATTCCGCGTCAGGAGCGGCCGTGGCGGCGGGAGACGATGTCTCCGCGCCCGGCTCCAGGTCCAGACGCAGGTTCAATTCATTGCTGATGACGTCCAGGTCGCGCAACGCCGAAAGCGGCGGCAATTCTTCCAGGCTCTTCAAGTTGAAATGTTCGAGGAACTCACGCGTGGTGCCATAAAGGGCGGGGCGACCCGGAACATTGCGTATGCCCACCTGGCGTATCCACTCGCGCCCCAGCAGCGTCTTGATGATATCGGTGCTCACGGACACGCCGCGGACATCCTCGATATCGCCGCGCGTCACTGGCTGGCGGTAAGCGATGATGGCCAGGGTTTCGAGCAGCGCGCGTGAATAGCGCGCGGGACGCTCTTCGGCCAGGCGGGTGATCCAGGGAGCGTATTTATCGCGGGTCTGAATACGCCAGGCGCGGTCGATCTGCTTCAGCTCAACCACGCGCTCGGCGTATTCCTCTTCCAGCTGGCTGATGGCATCGCGGATTTCCTCGCGCGTCGGCGGCGACTCGGCCGGGAACATGGCCAGCATCTTTTCGATGGTCAGCGGCTGGCCGGCAACCAGCAGCGCCGCCTCGATGATATTCTTCAGTTCTGCGTTTGAATCGCTCATCAGGCCGCCGCCTTGAGATGAATGGGTGCAAAGGGTTCCTGCTGGACGACGACCACCAGCGATTCCTTCAGGAGTTCGAGAATCGCCATGAAGGTCACCACCAAACCGCGCCGGCCTTCGTGCAGGTCGAACATTTCCTCGAATCTTACAAATGCCTCACTATTGATCCTCGCCAGTATCCGGGTCATGCGTTCGCGTACCGATAGCGGTTCCAGCTGAACACGATGATGCCGGTAAAGTTCGGCACGCACAAGCACCTCTTTGAAGGCGTCCAGAAGATCGAACAGGCTGACATTCGGCTCGATACGCTTGACGGGCGGGTGATCGTTTTCAATGACCACCAGATGCACCTCGCGCCCCACCCGTGGCATCCGGTCAATGGACTCGGCGGCGCTGCGGTAACGTTCGTATTCCTGGAGCCGGCGTATCAGTTCGGCGCGTGGGTCGGCCTCCTCTCCCTCGCTCGCCGGTCGCGGCAGGAGCATGCGCGATTTTATTTCCGCCAGCATCGCGGCCATGACCAGGTACTCCGCGGCGAGCTCCAGCTTCACTGACTGCATCAGCTCGACGTAGACCATGTACTGGCGCGTGACTTCGGCGATGGGAATATCCAGGATATCGAGGTTCTGCTTGCGAATAAGATATAGCAGGAGATCAAGCGGGCCCGAGAAAGTTTCGAGGAAAACCTCCAGCGCGTCCGGCGGAATGTACAAATCTTCCGGCAGCTTGGTGAGCGTCTCGCCACGGATGACGGCAAGCGGCGATTCCGTATCGGTCGGTGTGCTCATCCGTTATATCCCAGTCCAATGGCGGCGCGGACTTCGGCCAAAGTGTCCTCCGCCGCCTCCTGCGCACGCTTGTTGCCGTCAGCGATGATGTTCTTCACTGCCAGCGTATCGCGCGAAAATTCCGCGGCGCGCTCCTGTATCGGTTTCAGTTCCGTCAGCACGGCATCAATGATGGGCTGTTTGCATTCAAGACAGCCGATTTTCGCCGAACGGCAGCCGTTTTGCACCCAGTCCTTCTTTTCCTGGTCCGAGTAGACGAGATGAAAATCCCACACCGGGCATTTGTCCGGGTTTCCCGGGTCGGTACGATGCACGCGCGCCGGGTCGGTGGGCATGGTACGGAGCTTCTTTTCAACTTCCGCCGGCGGCTCGCGCAGGCTGATGACATTGTCATAAGACTTGGACATCTTGCGGCCGTCGAGCCCCGGCATCTTGGGCGCGTGGGTCAGCAAGGCCTGGGGCTCGGGGAGAATGATCCTGCCTCCTCCTTCCAGAAAGCCGAACAGCCTTTCCTTGTCGCCCAGGGCGATGTTCTTCTGTCGCTCAAGAAGCGCGCGCGCTGTCGCCAATGCCTCACGGTCACCCTGCTCCATATAGGCGGTACGCAGCTCGCGATAGAGCTTGGCGTTTTTCTTGCCCATTTTCTTGATGGCTTCTTCGGCGCGCTGTTCGTAACCCGGCTCCCGTCCGTAGAGATGATTGAAGCGACGCGCGACTTCGCGCGTGAGCTCCACATGGGCCACCTGGTCTTCGCCGACCGGCACCATACCCGCACGATATATAAGGATATCCGCGCTTTGCAACAGGGGGTAGCCCAGAAAACCATAGGTAGAAAGATCCCGGTCTCCCATCTGGAGCTGCTGATCCTTGTAAGACGGCACGCGCTCCAGCCAGGACAAGGGCGTGATCATCGATAGCAGGACATGGAGTTCGGCGTGTGCCGGTATACGGGACTGGATGAACAGGGTGGCGTTATTCGGGTCCACCCCGGCCGCCAGCCAGTCCACCACCATGTCCCAAACGCTTTCCTGGATGATATGAGGGTCTTCGTAATGCGTGGTCAGGGCATGCCAGTCAGCCACGAAGAAGAAGCACTCGTATTCGGACTGGAGCTTGACCCAGTTCTTCAGTACCCCGTGATAGTGCCCAAGGTGCAGCCGTCCCGTGGGGCGCATCCCCGACAAAACCCGCATCGGCTGGCCGGGCAGGACCGTGCTCATCGTAACCCCACGATCAGGGTCAGAAGACGCTCAACCCCGTGGATGGGTGGACCGATGATGGCGCCCAGGATGCCCGTCGCGAGCAAAGCCAGGAGTATGAAAAATCCAAAAGGCTCGAGTCGGGCCAGCTGCCAAGCCCAAGGCCCCGGCAGTAGTCCTACGGCCACCCTGCCACCATCCAGTGGCGGCATAGGAAGAAGATTAAGTATCATGAATACTACATTGATTTCTATGCCAAATAATCCCATGTATTGCATCGGCAGACCAGCCCAGGACTGTGTACCCAGCTGTACACCGATACGTGCGATCACAGCCCAGAAAAGTGCCATCACCAAGTTTGCGGCTGGGCCGGCAGCCGCCACGATCGCCATGTCACGCTTGGGATGACGCAGATTCTCCCAGGTAACCGGCACCGGCTTGGCCCATCCGAAGACAAACCCGCCGAGCAACAGCAACAATCCCGGGACCAATATCGTGCCTACCGGGTCGATATGTTTCAGGGGATTGAGAGTCAGGCGGCCGAGCCGCTGTGCCGTGGGATCACCGAACTTCTTGGCCACCCACCCGTGGGCAACTTCGTGAACCGTAATGGCAAAAAGCAGAGGCAAAATTGCGACGGCAACCAGCTGAGGGGTGCTTAGATCAGGCATTGGCCGCGGAGTATATCAGGGGCGCCCGGCGACATAAACGCGAAATTTTCCTTTATCCGGTTGATTTTCAGTAAGTATTCATACCGTAAAGCGCGCATTGTCGCCTTTGCCCTGGCGCGCCACGCTCGCCCGGCCGCCCTCGATCTCGACCACGGTGGTCGGTTCGAGCCCGCAAAACCCGCCATCAACCACCAGATCCACGTCGTGCTCAAGCCGGCGGCGGATTTCCTCCGGATCGCTCAAGGGCAATTCCTCGCCCGGCAGTATCAACGTGGAGCTCATCAGCGGTTCATTCAGCTCGGTGAGCAAGGCCTGGGCGATGACGTGCTCCGGCACGCGCAATCCGATGGTTTTGCGCTTGGGATGCTGCAAGCGGCGCGGTACCTCGCGCGTGGCCGGCAGAATGAAGGTATACGGCCCGGGCGTGTTGGCCTTGAGCAGACGGTAGTCGGCGTTGCTCACGCGCGCGTACTGCGCCACCTCGGAAAGATCGCGGCACACGAGTGTGAAATTGTGATTTTGATCCACGCGGCGGATGCGGCGGATGCGCTCCATGGCCGCCTTGTCGCCGATATGGCAACCGAGCGCGTAGCTCGAATCCGTGGGATACGCAATCACCCCGCCCGCGCGCACGATGTCCACCGCCCGCTTGATCAGGCGCGGCTGCGGATGCGTCGGGTGAATTTGAAAATACTGGGCCATGTCGCCCTAGGACAAGCTTTCTGCCGCAGCCTTGTGCGTGGCCAATCCGGCCATATCCCAATCCTGCCAGACAGGAACACAGCCATCCGGCAAGGCGGGCAGTCTTCCGAGATCCATCCAGGTCTTCTCCGGCCCATGGTAATCGGAACCGGCCGAGGCGAGAAAATCCTGTTCGGCGGCAACGCGCGCGAAATGCCGATTGGACTCGGGCGTATGACTGCCGGAAATTACTTCAATCGCCTCACCGCCGCATTCGCGGAATTCGCCGAATAATCGCAGCAACTTCCCGGCACTCAGTTTGTAGCGCGCCGGATGCGCCACCACCGCCTGACCGCCCGCGGAACGAATCCAGCTTACCGCCTCATCGAGCGTGGCCCATTGGCCGGGCACGTGGCCGGGCTTCCCGCTCGAAAGAAACTGCTTGAATGCCTGCTGCATGCCGCGGACATAACCCTGCTCGATGAGAAAACGCGCGAAATGCGTGCGCGAAACGATGGTCCCTTTCGCCAGACGTCGCGCGCCTTCATAGGCGCCCTCGATTCTTTTTTTCTGCAGCCGGCGGCCGATTTCCACCGCGCGCCATTGGCGGAACTCGCGCAGGCGCGAAAGGCCCTGCTGCAAGGCGTGGTCCGCGGTATCGATATTAAGACCGACGATATGCACCGTCTGGCCCTGCCACGTGACGGAAATTTCAACGCCCGCGATCAATCTCATGCCCAGCGTAGCCGCCGTGGCCTGCGCCTCGGCAATGCCATCGGTCACGTCATGGTCGGTCAGCGCCAACACGTCCACGCCGGCCGTTCGCGCCCGCGTCACCAGCTCCGCCGGTGTGAGGGTTCCATCCGATTGCAGACTGTGTGTGTGCAGATCGAAACGCCGCGTGGGAGAAACGGCAGAAGCTGTATTGGTATTGCTCATGTCGCAAACAGGATATCATGAATAAACGGGTTATACTTTAAGGGTCACAGGACAGCCGATGACCACAACAACCTTGCCACCCAGTCTTGCCGAAGCGGTGCTGCGTTTCGAACACGCGGCGGGGGATATTATTGACACCTACGAAGCACGGCGCCCGGCCAAAACCAATCAAGTCACGCCGGGACAATTGGCGGAAGCCATCGAACAATTTCTGGCGATTATCGAGCGAATCGACCGGGAGGAAGGCGAAGTCGGGCCTATCACCAAGGAAGACGCGACCCAGCTTGGCGATTACGGCGTAACGCTGATCACCGACCTCATCGCCTGGGCGGGTCAGCTCAACATGCCGGTGCCGCGGACGGATCTCGAAATCGTGATCCTGGCGGCGGCCGACTGGATCATGCGCCACGACGGCCAGATTCGCGCTCTCGATCCGGTGGTCAATTCGCTCGCCAATTTTTCCAACCGCATGCATGACCCGGCGTCGCTCGAGCCGATAACCCATTTCATGGGCCGCGTCATTCAGGCCAGCGCCAGCCTCATCAAGGAAGATCTGGAAAAAAACAATCCCGGTCGTCCGTGGCGCGTCCTGCACCTGAACCGCGGCATCGTGGCGACTCGCACGCACAACCCGGAACTCATGGAAAAGGTTTTCGAGGACCTGGTGCGTTATCTGCCGGAAGATGCCGCCGCCTTCTTCGCCGAAGGCATGCAACAGATGGAGGCGCTCAACTACCCCCAACCGGTGCGGCAGGTCATGGGACGCTTTTTCGACCTCTGGACACGGCCCCGGATGCACTAGGCAAGCTCGGATTAAGTCCGTTCGTGGCAATCATGTCGAAGCACAAACGGCCTCGGAGCGAACGGAATGGCTTAATCTAAGCTTCCCTGGCCCCAAAGCGCGTCCTTGCCGCATTTGTGGCGGGATGCGAAAATAGCGCTCCTTTTGCCACTGCTTGTAAGATGAAATTCCTTTACGATCTGTTCCCGCTGCTGCTGTTCTTCGCGGCCTTCAAGTTCTACGACATCTATGTCGCCACCGCCGTGGCGATCGCCGCGTCATTCCTGCAAACCGGACTCTTCTGGCTCAAGCACCGCCGCTTCGAGACCATGCACCTGATCACGCTCGGCGTCATTGCCGTCTTCGGCGGCCTGACGCTGGCGTTGCACGACGAAACCTTCATCAGGTGGAAGCCCACGCTGGTCTATTGGATACTCGCGGCGCTCTTGCTCGCCAGCCAGTGGTTCGGAAAGAAAACCATCATCGAGCGCATGATGTCGTCGCAGGTCGCGCTGCCGGCGCCGGTATGGAAACGCCTCAATCTGAGCTGGGGTATTTTCTTCGCGGTACTCGGCGCGGTGAATATTTACGTGGCGTTTTTCTACGGCCTTGATCTCGACGCCGACACGCGGCGCAGCATCTGGGTCAACTTCAAGGTCTTCGGACTGCTGGGGTTGACGCTGCTCTTCGTCGTGGGACAGGCCTTCTTCATGGCCAGACACATGCAGCACAAACCGGAAAACGCTGAATCGGTCGTCGACAGGACTGCAAAATAAACGATGTGGTACGTCATTAACGGCACCGATACCGAAGACAGCCTCGAGCGCCGGCTGTCCGTGCGCGCGGCGCATGTGGCACGCCTGCAGCAACTTCAGGACGAAGGCCGCCTGCTGCTCGCCGGCCCCTACCCGGCGGTGGACAGCAACGACCCCGGCCCCGCCGGGTTCACCGGCAGCCTGATCGTCGCCGAGTTCGATTCGATCGAGGACGCGCAGACCTGGGCCAAGGCCGATCCCTATGTCGCAGCAGGTGTTTTTGCCAGCGTCAACGTCAAACCGTTTCGCAAGGTGCTGCCCTAAGATGGAGCGCGTAACGCTGATCGAAAACCGCTTGCGCGAAGCCTTCGCACCCCAGAAAATCGAGGTGCGCGATGACAGCCGCCTGCATGCCGGGCATGAAGGCGCGAAAAGCGGCGGCGGGCATTTCGCTGTCACCATCGTCTCGCCGACGTTTCAGGGCAAGAACCCCGTGCAGCGGCATCAAATGATTTACCGGGCGCTGGGCGACATGATGAAAAAGGAAATTCATGCGCTCAGCATCCAGGCGTTCACACCGGACGAGCTCTGAACGAATCCGTCAGTCAAACCACAACCGTAACCAAGGAAAATCCATGTCAACCCTACGCACATCCCTCATCGTGTTACTGGCCGCGGCGGGCCTGCTCGCCGCCGGCTGCGACAAAAAACCCGCCGACCAGGCCAAGAAGGAAGAGGCCAAGCCTGCCGCCAAGATCATCGCCACCGTCAACGGCGACAACATCATGGAGACGGACTATCAGGGCTATTTGCAGATCCGCCAGCAGCAGGTCGGTCCGATCGCGGACAAGGACAAGGAAAAGAAGATCGTGCTCGATGAGATGATCGACAAAATGCTGCTCGCGCAACACGCCGTGAGCAGCAAGCTCGACCAGGACCCCGAAGTCAGCTCGCTCATAAAGCGCGTGCGCGAGGAAATCCTGGCGCAGGCCGTCAAACGCAATCTGCTGCGCGACAACCCGATCTCCGAAGACGACGTCAAGAAGCGCTTCGAGCAGGAAGTGGAGAACACGCACAAAACCGAATACAAGGTGCGCCACATCCTCGTGAAGGAGGAAAGCGAGGCCAAGAACATCATCGCGCTGCTGCAAAAAGGCGGGAAATTCAACAAACTCGCCACCGAAAAATCCATCGACACGCAGAGCGGCAAGAACGGCGGCGACCTCGGCTGGGTCAATCAGGGCATGGTCGTCCCCGAGTTCTTCAACGCCCTCATGAAGATGAACAAGGGCGTGGTTTCGACCGAGCCGGTGAAATCCGACTTCGGCTGGCACATCATCAAGGTGGAAGATACTCGTCCGCTCAAGATCCCGACCTTCGAGCAGTTCATGACGGATCAGCACGCGCGCGCCAACATCTACCGCAAGATGCAGGATGACAAGATCAATAACCTGCTCAAGGACATCAAGACCAAGGCCAAGATCACGGTCAACTGAGACGGCCGTGACCAACCCATCCCGCCACGGGCGGGATGGGTTTTTTTGCCCGCCACGTCCCTGCGCCGCTACTGAAACCAGTGCCGCGGCGTTTCCTTTTTCACATTCGCTCCCGGCAATTTTTTCCGTCTAGAATTTCTCCATGAAGAGGCATTTCCTCAGAACCGGACTCATGGCGATCGCCATCCTGGCGATATCCGCCGGTGGGTATGCTGACACTCCGGTTGAACTGGAAACCCGGTCCGTCGCGCTATCCGAAAATTTAAAAGTCGGCGACCGCGTAGGCCGCATCCGTTTCCTTGGCATGCTGCAGTTGCCGAATCCGGCCGTGGACGGGATGCGCTTCTCGCAGCTCTCCGGCCTGGCCTGGGACGATGACGACGGCGTCCTGTATGCCATCTCCGACAAGGGATATCTGTTTCATCTGCAACCGGTATTCGACAACGGCATGCTGACGGGCCTGAAACTCCTCAAGGCCCTGCATCTGCGTGAAACCGGCGGCAATAAACCGCTGAAAGGAACGCGCGCCGATTCCGAAGGCATGGATATCCTGAACGGACGCAACGGGCGCAAGGGCGACGCGGAACTGATCGTCAGCTTCGAGCGCTTTCCGCGCATCGTGCGTTACCGTCCCGATGGCTACGCCATTGAAGAATCTCCCCTGCCCGCGCCCCTCAATGACGCCAGGATGTATCAAGACTCCAACAAGATGCCGGAATCCGTGTGCGTCGATTCCAGGCTGGGAATATTGACCGTGCCCGAAGCGCCACTCAAGGGAGAGCGCCCGGGGTACACGCACATCTTCAACCCCGAGGGAAAATCCTGGAATTATCCGATACCGGATGGCAATCGCATCTCGGCCCTGGAATGCCTGGGCAACAACCGGGTGCTGGTGCTGGAGAGCAATTTTGGCGGCATCCTCGGCCGGCTCCAGGTATTCCTGAAACTGGCGACGCTGTCGCCGAATGCTTCACCCACGGAACCCGCGCCGGTGGAAACTGCCGTTTCCCTCGACACCGGCAAGGGTCATCAAATAGACAACTTCGAAGGTCTGGCGAGACACCGCGGCAACCGCTTTTTCATCATCAGCGACGACAACGATCTGTTCATCCAGCGTTCGCTGCTGATGTATTTCGAGTTGCTGGATAAATAATATTCCGGCGTCAAGCGGAGCCAGATGTAGGGTGGGCATTGCCCACCATCGAACGGTTATCGAAGCCAATAGCGGTGGGCGATGCCCACCCTACAATGCGTGAAACACATATTTGAGATAGCTTATACTCCGGGCATCAGGCGGAAAACGCCAGCGCCCCAAGCCCCGCGGTAATAATGGCAATGGCCGCGAGCCTGGTTCGCCAGCGCTCGCGTTCTCCGAATACAAGGATCGACAACAGTCCCGCGAGCACGATACCGGCATTGGTGAACGCCACGGCGTAGGCGGCGGAGAGATATTGCATGGCGAAGATCACCAATCCGTAGGCATTGCCGATAAAAAGCCCGGCCGGCAACCAGCGGGTAATCGGCGGCATCGCTGGTGGACGCCAGCGGCCGAGACGCACGCGCTGCTCGATACTGAGCGCGACGAACGAGGCAAACAGATCGGTGCTCACGAGCCCGAGCTGCGCGCCATAAGTCGGCAGACTCGTTACCGCCAACTTGTTGCTCAGCGAATAAACGCTGGTGGCAAACGCCGCGATCACGGCCCAGAGCAGCGCGCGGCGGCTGTCGCCGTGCCGGGCGCTCGCCGCCATCAGCAATAAACCGCCGACGGAAACGAGTATGCCGATCCATCCTCCCGCGGCGATCACCTCGCCAAAAAACAGACTGCTCCAGATGGCGATCAGCAAGGGTGAACTGCGCGCGATGGGATAAACCAGCGCCACCGGCGCGTGCCGGTAGGCGGCACCCAGCACGAGAAAGTAAACGCTGTTGGCGAGCGCCGAAACGACCAACAAGCCGGCGAGGGAATACGACCAATGGGCCTCGGTCACGAGCGCATACAACGACCACGGCCCGAGGATGACGAGATAACCGACCAGCGCCCACCACAGAAAACGGCTGTCGGGATGGCTGGCGCGCGCCAACAGATTCCACGCCACATGCATCAGCACCGCCGCTGTGAGCGCCAGCGCCGCGGCGGTCATATCGGCAGCGTAGCGTGCGCTATGCGCACGGCTCTAAGAACTAACTTTATTTGTTTTCACAGCAGGTACCGCTGCATATCCAGCGCCGTGAAAAACACCGAGGGTATCTACGTCTCCGTCAGCGCGGACGAGGTATGCGATACGGTAATGCCCGTAGAGCAAAATGCGAACCTCGTCGTTCTGGTGCTTGTCGTATCGGTATCCAATCTCAGGGAATTGAACCAGTACTTGAGTCTTTTCATATATCCCGGCAATCACCCGAGCTGCTGCACCCTGATTATCCGCCGCGATATAATCATAGATGTCTTTCAGCCATCGCTCGGCTTCCGAGGTCCAGCCTATTTTTGCCATGTCTTGATTCTATGCTGCATTTCCTCGCTGCTGATTTTGCGATTCTCCTTGGAGTCTTTTAAACCACGCTCAACCATCCTGGCGAAAGCCAGCTCGCGCAGGATTTCATCATAAGAACTATCATCCGGCTGCTGCTGGATGATTTTCGTCATCTGTTCCTTGGCTGAGGACATGGGTTATCTCTTCATTAATCTTCAAAACCAGTATATGCCGCAATGATATCAGCCGCCAACAGTAGATGTAGCCCGGATGAAGCGGAGCGCAATCCGGGGATCACTCGTGGCAAACGAGTTTAAAGAATGTTTCCTGGATTCCACTACGCTACATCCAGGCTACTCTTGCCGAGTTCCTGCGGCGATCGCGCCTAAACCACGCTGCCGAAGCTCTTGTCGGTGGCTCCCGCCGGCGCCTTGAGCCCGGCAATGAGGCAGCCCTGCGCCACCGGACCGGCCGGAAAGAGCTGATAGAGGTACTTCATGCCGCCCTTCCCGTGAAACTTCTCATCCAGCGCATCGTGCAGCTCGCGCACGTTGATGGTGATCTCCTCGTGCTTGGCGTAGTACTGCTGCAACGCGCGCACCGCTTCCCAGTGGTCCTCGCCGAGCTTGAGTCCTTCCCGCTGCGCGGTCTTGACGGCCAGCTCGCGCGTCCAGTCGGCCGGCGCGTGGGGGAACCTGGCATCCTTAGCTGTTTCACTTTCGGCTTCCTTGATCGCATCTAATAGGCGCTGGTCATGGCTCGACCTCCTTTCGGCATCCTGAAGATGAGTTCCTACACGCACTATTCTCCGCGCGTTTTGAAGAACATCAACCATGAGTTCATGGGCGACTAATCCCCCACATTCCAGCGATGATTTTGCGGGCTTGGGCCAAGGCCAGAAGTGTCGTGCATGGGCTGGAATGAGTGTGTAGGTTGGAGTGAGCCTCGCGAACCCCAACAAATTCATCGTTCCCCATATTCATGGTCGGTTCCGTGCCGATCCCCTTCCGCCCAATCCGGACTTACAATATTTTTGGCGATAAACCGATGGATACTTGAATGAGGCCAATCCACCGGCCTTGCCACGTAACCGTGTTTCACCGGGTTATAGTGGATGTAATCCACGTGGCGCTCATAATCTTTCTCATCGCGTATCAAATGCTCCCAGAAGCGCCGTTGCCAGATGCCCCGTTCGCCTTTCGCTGTCCGGCTTCTGTTGCGCCATTCACCCGCCGGCAATTTGCGCGAGAATCCGATTTTGATCAACATCCAACGAGTAGAAAAATCCTTGTCGTTCTTCGGCAATGTCCAGATGGCGTGGAGATGATCCGGAAGCACCACCATCGCATCAATGCGGAACGGGTGCCTGAATTGCACCTCGCGGATTACCGCTCGCAGGACATCGGCGTGGTCCACCAGCAATGTCCGGTTCCGCTCGGCAAGATTGACGGTGAAGAAATAGCTTGCTCCGGGAACCCCTGCGCGGCGGTAACGCATGAAAACAATAATTCAATGAAGTTAGATTTACGTTTGTTGGGGTTCGCTGCGCTCACCCCAACCTACGGGATCCCATAACCAAGTCAAAATCGAAACGCAGGCCCAGGCTTGCCGCTCGGCATTGGTTTGACCCGCCGTTTAGAGCGCTTGAACTTCTTGCGGAAGGAATGGGACAGGACTTTTTGAATCTCCACGGGCGTTGGATGATAGCCGTGCTCAGTCATGAAATGGCGAATAATGACGTCCTCGCGGGGAAGGAGGCTTGATATGCAATCGGTACACCAGACGCTTTCGTATTTTCGGTTCAAAACCGCGGCTGTCGCCCGCTTTGTCGATCTGGCTAGAGCCGTCGATGATGGATGCGGAGATTTTATGGTCTTTGCAATCACTGGATTCTTAGTCGATTTCGGCTTCCTGTGTTTCTTAGCCCCAGACGTGTGAAAACTTTTTTTTCGA
>ERZ1292633.1542-Hain-H41-02um-R1-1542-length-24742-cov-7_pt1 | contig 24742 bp, 26 predicted proteins | sample MGYA00564406_ERZ1292633 | MGnify/ENA primary metagenome ERZ1292633 (study PRJEB36523, sample SAMEA6512639) | groundwater metagenome | collected 2019-01-08 | study: AquaDiva: Metagenomics assemblies of 32 groundwater samples | reverse complement strand
GTATGCCCTGCGCTGCTTTGCAACCCACGTCGAAACCAGATCGTCCCCGGTATTCTTTATGGTAATGCATAGGATGGTGATGAAGCCAAAAAGTTCAAGTCCTGTGCATTGATTATTCTAACAGAATTAATAGTCGTATCTTTACAGATAGGTGAGTAATTCTTCCGGGTGATCAATCAAGTGTCTGGCACCCCAGGTTTCAGGTGGCCGGTCATTGCCCAGATATCCATAGCGGGCAATGATTGGCAGCATTCCGGCAGCCAGGCTGGCCTGAACATCTCGTAAATCATCACCCAGATAAATACAGTCAACTGAGGGAATCTCTATTTTTTTACTGGCAGTCAGGAGGGGTTCGGGGTGTGGTTTGGTATGGGTGGTTTCATCGCCACATACGACACAGGCAACCCGGTGATGGAGGTTGAGCTGTTGCACCAACGGATGGGTAAAGCGGGCGGGCTTGTTGGTCACGATGCCCCAGGGCAGGTTGCGTGCGTCCAGTTCATTCAGGAGTTCAGTCATGCCGGGAAATAAGCAGGTGTCATGGCACAGGCGCTGGGCATATAAGTCGAGGAATTCATCACGCATTAACTCATATCCGTCATCGCCCGGCTTGATATTAAAGCCGAGGCCCAGAAGTCCACGCGAACCGGCTGATGCCTGAGTGCGTATTTGCGCTATGGATAATGGTGTGAGATGTCGTGCAATGCGTTGTTGATTGAGCGCATGGCCAAGGTCGGGCGCGGTATCTGCGATTGTTCCGTCAAAATCAAAGAGAATGGCTTTAATCATTACTTAAAGTGGACAGCAGTGAAGTGTGACGTTTACTCAGTACCCAATTTAGCACCGATATGCCATGATGTAATTAACGCTTGAGTCATCTCCCAGCGCATACACTTTGGTGAGCGGGTTATAGGTCATGCCAATCAGTTTTTCATCAGAGAGGCTTGCATTGCGTGCCATGCGGGCGAGTTCGGATGGCTTGATGAATTTAGCGTAATCATGGGTGCCGCGAGGCAGTAGTTTCAGGATGTATTCAGCACCAAGGATGGCGAAAAGATAAGCTTTTGGATTGCGATTAATGGTGGAAAAGAATACCCAGCCATTCGGCTTGGCAAGTTGGGAACATGCGCGAATGACACTCATGGGGTCTGGAACGTGTTCGAGCATTTCCATGCAGGTGACTACGTCATAGTGCTGAGGCTGTTCCTTGGCGAGTGATTCAACCGTAATCTTGCGATAATCGACTTGATGGCCGCTTTCCAGCAGGTGTAATTTCGCGACTTTCAATGCTTTATCACTCAGGTCTATGCCAGTTACCTTTGCACCGCGTGACGCCATTCCTTCCGATAAGATACCGCCACCACAACCAACATCCAGCACAGCTTTGCCTTCTAATCCAGCCAGATCGTTAATGTAATTCAGCCGAAGTGGATTGATTTCATGAAGTGGCTTGAATTCACTGTTGGGATCCCACCAGCGATGGGCAAGTTGACTGAATTTATCAAGTTCCAGCGGGTCGGCATTGATACCATTATTTTCCATTTAGATCATTAACCCTTCAATGTTTTGATGTTGCGGCAATACGTTCTTGCCAGACGTTAGTGCGGTATTGTAGCTCGATATTGTCCAGAGTCGTCAATTGTCTGTCTTGCAGCAACATTCTACCATTTACCCACACATGACTCACCTGTTCACGGCTGGCTGTGTAGACCAGATGAGAGAGCGGATCATAGCAGGGTAAAAGATTCAGATCAGAGAAATTGAGTGCTGTGATATCAGCGGCTTTACCGGCTACCAATGAGCCGGTCAGTTTACCAAGACCCAGTGCATGGGCGCTGTTCAGGGTCGCCATTCTGAGCGCCTGATACGCCGGCAGGTTATTGGCGTGGCCACTTGTTGCTTTGGCCAGTAATGCGGCAAGGCGCATTTCTTCAAACATGTCGAGACGATTATTGCTGGCGGCACTATCTGTGCCAAGCCCAACGTTAATTCCCTGATTCAACAGCGAAGTAATGGGTGCAAAACCGCTGGCAAGCTTCATGTTTGAGGATGGGCAATGTGCTACGTTGCACTCATATTGATGAATCAATCTGATTTCGTGGTCGGTGAGGTGCACCATATGCACTGCAATCATATTGGGGCTAAGCAAACCTAATTGCTGCATGCGTTCTATGGGGCGCACACCATGAGATTCCAGGCTGATGCGGATCTCGTCTTTGGTTTCATGTAAATGGGTATGAATGGGTATGTCGAGTTGTTCCGCATAAGTCAGGATGTTGGTAAATGTTTTATCACTCACCGTATAAGGTGCATGGGGTGCAAAGCAGAAGGATAGCAATGGGTATTGATGATATTTGTCCCGTAATTCCAATCCCTTGGCTAAATAATCATCGGCATCACTGGCATAAGCGGTAGGGAAGTCGATGACGATCATTCCCAGGGCTGCACGCATTCCTGCAACGAGTACGGCTTCGGCACACGCTTCCGGGAAAAAATACATATCATTAAAACAGGTAATGCCGCCCCGTATCATTTCCGCGCAGGCAAGATAGGTGCCGTCCAGAACAAAATCGGCATTAACATGACGATTCTCCGTGGGCCAGATATGCCTATTAAGCCATTCCATCAAGGGTATGTCATCCGCAAGCCCTCGCATTAATGTCATGGCAGCATGTGTGTGCAGATTGATCAAACCTGGAATCAGGATATGCTCATTTAACTGGATGGTTTGCTGTGGACTGAAGTGGAGTCGTGCTTCAGCGATCGGTAGAATCGCTTTAATAATCCCTTGATCAATCGCAATCGCGTGATGGTTTAATATTGTTTCAGCGGGCTCCACAGGGATGACCCAGCGCGCTTCTAGCAATGTATCAATTTCAATCAAATCAATTTATTCCAGTTTGCTGATTAAACTTGCATAAAAAAAACCCTGCACTGAGGCAGGGTTTTTTTGACCTGACAGGTCAAGCTGACTAATTTGTTATCGTGTGCCGGCTACTTCAACTTCTACACGACGATCAGGCGCTAAACAATCGATAAGCGCCTTGGTTTTTTTGTCGCCTTTACAGTTATGGCCTGTCACAGGATTGGCTTCACCCTTACCATCTGCAAAAATACGATTGGCATCGATACCTTTGGATACCATATGCGCTTTGACGGATTCAGCGCGACGTAAGGAGAGCTTTTTGTTGTAGTCATCTGATCCAATTCGGTCAGCATAACCAACAGCAATGATAAGGTCGTATTTAACGCCTTTCAATCCATTTAAAAATTCATTCAATGCCTGAATACCGGCTGGCTTCAGCTTTGCGCTGTTGAAGTCAAACAGTGCATCGGCAGAAAAAGTAATTTTTTCTGGCGCGGACGTTGAAGTGGCAGCTGGTTTTGCACCGGAATCAGCAACTACATCAGCTTTCTTTACCAGATCTGGATCGCATTCATGAATAGCCATGGCAGGAGTCCAATAGTTTGTTCTCCAGCATAGTCCTTGGGTGTTTCTTACAACGACGCCGCGTTCATCAATACCATAAGCTTCAGGTTTTTTCACAGGGTCGCTGTGTTTATGTTCTGTACCCGTTTCATGTGCCAAAGCAACGCCAGAAAATAATGCGGGTAAAATAATCATTCCAAGAAGGGTTTTTTTGACTGACATTTTCTTCATGCTGTTGTCCTTTTTTGTGAAAACTACAGTTTTATATATTTGTTACCGGGTAAATAACAAATGCTACCGTCACGCTATTCGATGAGCTTTGTTCGTTTTGCAACTTTTGCCATGCGTGTATTGGATTACATTTGTTTGTTTTTGTCAAATTACATTGTTGTTTTTATACGACATCAAAAACAATTGAGTCGAAATAGATAAAAACAATATGAAGTGATTGAGTTATAAATTATTAATGTGAACATTAAAAAATTTCTAAAGATTAACGACCGATACTGATCAATATTTAGTGGAATCACCTATTTTATTATTGGAATTTAACGCTAATGATGTGAAATATTGGTTTTACGGTCGTATACTGTCCACAGGTGTTTATAATTTGCGATGTTCTCTTTTTAGTAGAAAGAGCGGCCTGATTGAAAATTTGTTGTAATTCTGGGAATTCTTGTATGTCTGAACAAACGATTGCTTTAACTTTGTCAGCACAGAATCTGTGCCGTAATTATGGCGATCACGTTGCGGTGCATAATGTCAGTATTCAGTTGAAGCGAGGGGAAGTGCTGGGATTGCTGGGTCCTAATGGGGCCGGTAAAACAACAACGATGCGCATGCTGACCGGTAATCTTGCGCCCAGCGCAGGCAGTATCAGGATCTGCGGGTTTGATCTGTTTGATAATCCGTATAACGCCAAATCCCATCTGGGTTATTTGCCTGAAACCCCGCCGCTTTATCAAGACATGACGGTGAATGAGTATCTGCACCTTGTAGCCCGATTGCATCGGATTGAGAGTCGGGCGATACCGACGGCGCTGGAGGAAACAAAACAGCGTTGCGGCTTGAATGATCGCGGTAGTCATCTGATTCATACGTTATCAAAAGGGTTTCAACAGCGCGTGGGCATTGCGCAGGCAATTATCCACAGCCCGGATATTATCATTCTTGATGAACCGACCGTAGGTCTCGATCCTAATCAAATTCGTGAGATTCGTTTGTTGATTCGTGAACTGGGGGCAACCAGCAGTGTGATTCTTTCAACGCACATTCTGTCAGAAGTGGACAGTGTATGTGACCGGGTGCAGATAATGCATCAAGGTTGTATGGTGTTTGATGAAGCTTTGGCGGATCTGAGGTTAAAAGGGATAAATCTGGAGACAATATTTACGCAACTGACTTTCCAGAACAGGGGAAATATGGACAGGGTAGAGGCTGCATAGAATGATTGCTGTTATTGCACGTAAGGAACTGAGAATGTTGTTTACTTCTCCGCTCGCTTGGATATTGCTTGCTTTGATACAGTTGATCCTGACGTGGGTTTTTCTGGGTCGTCTGGATGCATTTCTGGAGATACAGCCACAATTGTTACAAATTGCCAATCCGCCGGGTATTACGGAAATTATCATTTCTCCCGTGTTTGCAATGGCTGCAATTGTACTGTTGATGATTACTCCATTGTTAACCATGCGTTTGCTGGCGGAAGAACGGCGTAATCACACATTGGTACTGCTGATCTCAGCGCCTATTTCCATGTCGGATATTGTGTTGGGTAAATTTCTGGGTCTGATGATTTTCTTTCTGATGGTAATTTCCCTGATTCTGGTTTTATCAGTTTCATTGCTGGCAGGGGGAGTGCTTGATTACGGGCTATTATTAACCAGTACTATCGGATTGTTTCTGATCAGCGCTTGTTTTGCCGCACTGGGTATTTATATTTCGAGTCTGACAGCACAGCCTGTGATAGCAGCAATTGGCGCACTTGGTATCCTGCTGGGCCTGTGGATCATGGATTTGATCGCAAACGATGCTGACGGATGGATGCAGTACTTTTCCTTGCTTAAACATTTTGAATATTTTAATCGGGGACTGATTGATACATTCAGTGTCACTTATTTTATTTTGTTTATTGTTACTTTTCTGGTATTAACCATTCGCTGCCTGGATGGGGAGCGGCTAAACAACTAAAATGATGATCAATAACTCGCTAAATGACCGCGATCAATAAAAAATTACGCTTGTATCTCCTGCTGCAACACAGTATTTTCATTGTTTTGTTGTTGCTGTTGACTGGCCTGCTGGGTTATCTGGCATTGGAGAATCGTACTCAATGGGATTTGAGTCAGAATGGTCGTAACAGTCTGACTCAAGCCAGTGTGGAAATTCTGCAGAAATTAAATGGCCCCATTCAGGTGACGGCTTATGCGACGGAACAACATGCGCAACTGGGTGATATCCATAAGATTATTCGAGATTTTATTTCGCTTTATCAACGTATAAAACCTGATCTTACCTTGACATTTGTTGACCCGACCGAGCAACCAAAAATAACGCAGGAAGCAGGTGTGCAGGTGAATGGTGAAATGGTGATTACATTCAATCAAAGACGTGAACACCTCACACAAATCAATGAGCAGGCCTTTACCAATGTTCTGATGAGGCTTGCAAGATCTGAGGGAAGATTGATCGTGGCACTCAGTGGTCATGGGGAACGAAGCTTTGATGGCGGTGCAAATTATGATTTAGGGGAATTTGGCAGGCAATTACGGATAAATGGCTTTGGCAGTGAATCGCTGAATCTTGTGATTGCTCAGGATATTCCGGAGCATGCCAGCATGCTGGTGATTGCTTCTCCACAGGTGGATTTGCTGGAAGGAGAAGTTGATAAATTGCTAAATTATATCGACCGGGGTGGTAACTTGTTGTGGCTGGTTGATCAGGAGTCGCTACGCGGTTTGCAGCCATTGGCAGAGAAATTGCGATTGACGCTGACGCCGGGTGTCGTGATTGATCCGCAGGCGGGGCAACTGAAAGCACCAGTTACGTTTGCATTGGGCGCAAGCTATGGGCAGCATGTGATCACGCATGGTTTTAACTATATCACGGTATTTCCTTTCGCACGCCAGGTAACAATCAATGAAAATGAGGAATGGCGCGCTGTATCGCTGGTTGATGTCGCACAAAACGGGTGGGTGGAAACAGCCGATATAAACGAAGAAATGATCTTTGATCAGGATGATGATGTCGCAGGGCCAGTAAGTGTTGCTGTGGCGTTAACCCGTACTGTGCAGGACCGTGAGCAGCGCATAATCGTTGTGGGAAGCGGCCATTTTCTTGCGAATACTTATTTGGGTAATGGCAGTAATCTTGATTTTGGTATAAATCTGGTCAATTGGCTGGCAGGCGATGAAGAACTTGTAGCCATACAGTCGCGCGATATCATAGATGGTAATTTGATGTTAAGTGAAAACGCATTAATCCTAATCGTCGGTAGTTTTCTTATCCTGTTGCCAGTAGTATTCCTGATGAGCGGAGCGCTTATCTGGTGGCGTCGTAGAAGAAGACTATAAATCATGACCCATCATGCGCAAATTAACTGGATCATGTTTGCCACAATTGTTGGATTGGTTGTTTTTCTGTATGCGAGGCCACAATCGCAGACAATGCAGGAATATCAAATTACCTCACGCTCAATAGACTCCATTCGAAGCGTACGGATTGTGCAGTATGGCAATGAAATTGCATTAAAGCATTCAGAGGATGGCTGGGCACTCATCCAGCCACTTCAGAGCCAGGTTGATGAAAAAAAACTGATCAGGATACTGGAAGTCCTCTCTGCCAGTAGTCATTATCGGTTTCCGATATCTGATCTAGGCCGTTTTGGGTTGGATCAGCCGAATATACGATTGTACATCGACAATGATTACTTTGGTTTTGGAGGATTGGCGCCAACGACAAACCAGCAGTATGTCGTCACGAATGATTATATCTATCTGATATCTCCGCGCTATGCAGTAATGTTGCCTTCAAGTCCGATTGATTTGATTCGTACAAAATTACTCGCAACCCATGAAGTTCCAGTTAAATATGAATTAAGTCACTTGACTGCACGGCTTCAGAATAAAAAATGGCATATCGATACCCAGGAGTCTGGGCAAACACTTAACGAAAAGATAATTGAATACTGGGTAAAGCTGTGGCAACTGGCAGATGCCAGCGAAGTAACATTTGAAAGGCCAGTTAATTCGATTGGCAAAGGAATTATTCAGATCGGCCTGGCGAATGGGAAGATGCTGAGTTTTGAGATTCTGCAAACTGAATCCGAAATCATATTGGTTCGTGCTGATGAAAGCATCTATTATCATTTTCCAATCGATGCTGGAATGCGGTTACTGGATCCTTATGGCATTTCAAACTGACTATTCGCTGATAACCCATGCCAGAACTACCGGAAGTTGAGATAACGCGGCGTGGAATTACACCTTATCTCGAAGGTCAATTCATAACGGGAGTGATTATTCGTAACCCGAATTTACGCTGGCCAATACCTGAGAATCTGTCGGAAGAATTAAAGGGATTGCGCGTTCAGTCGGTGAGGAGGCGAGCCAAGTATCTTTTGCTGGATTGTGTGAATGGCATTTTGATCCTTCACTTAGGAATGTCCGGGAGCTTGCGGATACTGTCTCCTCAAACGTCACATACTATCGAGCCAGCACAAAAGCATGACCATTTTGATTTAATACTGAATAATACCACTTTGAGATTCCGTGATCCACGTCGCTTTGGAGCAGTTTTATGGCATACGGGAGATATTTTGCAACATCCGTTGTTAAGGCAACTTGGGCCTGAGCCACTGACCTTGGATTTTAATGCGAAACAGCTGTTTGATAAAACGAGAGGGCGGCGGACTAATATCAAAGAAACTTTAATGAATAGTCATGTTGTGGTGGGGGTCGGTAATATCTATGCCAATGAAGCATTGTTTCATGCGGGGATTAGTCCGGGAGTCGCATCGGGTAAGATCGGCTTAGCACGTTATAAGAAATTGGTGCAGGCAATCCAGGATACCTTGCAAAAGGCGATTGAAGCAGGTGGCAGCAGTTTGCGTGACTTCGTCAACGCGGATGGTAATCCTGGTTATTTCCAGCAACAATACTGGGTATACGGACGCGGCGGTCAGGTTTGTAAAAAGTGCGGTGGTGTAATAAAACAGATCAAGCAAGCTCAGCGTTCAAGCTTTTATTGCCTGAACTGCCAGCGGTAGCTGTACGAAAAGACACCGGGCATGCTGGTTCTTCATAAAGAATAGAAAAGTTACTTTTATTAATCGAATAAGCAAATCCATAAAGCGTTAAAGTTAATATGAATATTACATTTATCGGCGGTGGGAATATGGCCTCTGCCTTAATCAGCGGTTTATTACAGCAAGGCCATCCTGTCGGGCAGATTTGTGTGGTGGAAATTAACGCGGACAGTGGTGAAAAAATAAAGAATCAATTCGGCGTTTCAGTGGTGACTGATCTTCTGCGTGGAATAACCTGTTGCGATGTAATTGTATTGGCAGTAAAGCCACAGCAGCTCCATGAATTAACACAGGTACTCAGGCTATTATTGAATAATCAGCTTGTTATTTCTATTGCGGCAGGTATCCGTGCAACCGATATTATGCGTTGGCTGGGTGGGTACGACCGTGTGGTGCGTGCAATGCCAAATACACCATCACTGGTGCGTGCCGGGGTGACTGGTCTTTATGCGGCACCCGATACCAGCTCGCAGGATAAGAGAAATGCAGAGTTAATTCTGAGCGCTGTCGGTTCAATACTATGGGTCGATGAAGAAGAAATGTTACACAGTGTTACCGCCATGTCTGGCAGTGGGCCAGCCTATGTGTTCTATTTTATTGAATCAATGCAGCAGGCAGGGGTAGAGCTGGGCCTGACACCGGAACAGGCGAGACAATTAACTTTACAAACTTTTCTAGGTGCAGCTAAACTGGCTAATCAAAGTAATGAGGATGCAGCAGTTTTACGGGCGCGTGTCACGTCAAAGGGAGGAACAACAGAGCAGGCAATACAGTCGATGGAAAGAAACACAGTCAAGAGCAAGATCGTAGCAGCAATTCATGCGGCCAATACACGCTCGCAAGAATTGAGTGAAGAGTTTGGCAGACTATAATTTACATAGTCATCAGTAATTCCTTAATTATCGATCATAAATAGTTTATTGGAAAGCATATATATGTCTAATCAGATCTTAATTTTTCTTCTCGATACCATTCTAGGGCTATTTTCACTGGCATTATTACTGCGTTTTTATTTCCAACTACTGCGAGTTCCCTTCCATAACTCAATATCCCAGTTCCTTATCGCCGTGACCGATTTTATCGTGCGTCCAGCTCGCCGCATCATTCCCGGTTGGAATGGCATGGATCTTTCCACATTGGTACTGGCATGGTTATTGGAATGCATAATTTTGATCGGTATTTATACAATACGCGACTATGATTTTAGTGCGAATATGGGTGGTGCGATTGGAGTTGTGGGAATGCTGGGAGTCATTGAAATCATCAAAATGACGCTCTATATCGTATTAATAATGATTATCATGCAAGCAGTCCTGTCATGGATCAATCCACAAAGTCCAATAGCACCATTACTTGACAGCTTTACCAGTCCATTTCTGAGGGTTTTTCGCAGGCACATTCCACCGATTGCCAATGTTGATCTTTCGCCACTATTTGTTTTGATCGTGATTCAACTATTACTGATGGTGGTGGCTGGTATATATATAGAAATCACGGGACTATTGTAGCTTCCATGAAGTAATGGCCTGGTATCATTATGATAATGCAAATAACCTTGTTTTGACCTGTCATGTACAGACAGGTGCGAGGCATACCGAAGTATCCGGATTCTATGGGAATGCATTAAAAATCAGGTTGGCAGCTGAACCGATAGAAGGAAAAGCAAACGCGGCATTATTGAAATTCATGGCTAAACAGTTTGCTGTGCCACTTTCTCAGGTTATGCTAAAAAATGGAGGGAAATCGAGACACAAGGTTATCGTGATCCAGCAACCCAATCGGGAGCCTGATATATTATTGAAGCATTGAGTCAGTTCAATATGCTTAATTCAAATTATTTTTATTCAAGGACACGCTGATGGAGTTGATTTTGTGGCGTCATGCTGAAGCTGAAAACAGCACTCCTGATGCAGCACGTAAGCTGACTGATAGAGGAGTGAAACAGGCAAAGAAGATGTCTGACTGGCTGAGAGCGAGGCTACCCCAGAATACACGTATTATTGCTAGTCCGACACAACGTACTCAACAAACAGCACAAGCTTTCAGTCATGAGTGTGAGATTGTCGACAGGATTGGACCTGGCGCCCATATAGATGACATTCTTGCTGCAGCAAACTGGCCGAATGCGCAAGGTGCCGTTGTTGTGGTGGGTCATCAGCCGACGCTGGGAGAAGTTGCCGATTATCTGATAACCAACATTCCAGCCGGATTAAGTTTCAAGAAAGGCGCCGTATGGTGGATCAGTTATCGAATGAAAGCGGGTGTGGGCGAGTCTGTCCTGCATACCGTCATTTATCCTGACATGTTATGAATCACGGCATGACTGAGAACGAAAGAGATTTTTTTAGTAATAATAAAGATGTCGCGTTTGATTCTTTTTAACAAACCTTATGGTGTTATTTGTCAATTTACTGCAGATGGCGGCCACTCTTCTCTGAAGGATTATATTTCATTACCTGATTTTTATCCGGCGGGTCGTCTGGATACTGATAGCGAAGGGCTGGTGCTCTTAACAGACGATGGGCGATTGCAAGCCAGAATCAGTCACCCGAAGTATAAGCTGCCTAAAACATACTGGGTACAGGTTGAAGGTATACCCGATGAGATGGCACTGAAGAAATTACGTGATGGTGTGATACTCAAAGATTTTACTGCACGACCCGCATTGGTGCATGTCATGGAAGAACCCGATGACCTTTGGTTGAGAGTGCCACCGATCCGGTTTCGTAAATATGTTGCAACAACATGGCTAGCCTTGACGATTAGTGAAGGAAAGAACCGGCAGGTCAGGCGGATGACGGCAGCTGTGTTATTGCCGACATTACGGTTGATTCGGTATGCAATTGGTCAGTATACTGTGCAGGGGATTGCCCCGGGAGAATGGAAACTGCTGAATTATCACTCCTTATGAGGAGTTGATTGTATTTGATTATGAAATATTCTTATCATTCAATATCCTATTTAAGGATAAAAAACCGTGGATAAGCCGGATGCAGACTGACAACTGATTCATTGAATGTTTCTTCTACAAAGTGTTATTATGAGATTTTGAGTTTTATCGATAATGAGAACTCAACAACTGGCCCGTATATAATAAAGCGAGCTATAACCTGCCTAAGTTTATTTAAGGGCAAATGAAATTTCATGATTAAACGCTTGTCTTATGTTTATTCAGGCATGCCTGTATTACTGCAGGCTTTTAAAAGGACGGTAACTTATGATTTCTGATTTACTTAACTTAATTTCTGGTGTGATTGATATGCCTTGGTGGGGATATATCGTTGTTACTCTGGTTTTTACCCATATTACAATCGCCGCAATTACAATCTATCTGCACCGTCATTCGGCGCATAGGGCATTAGAGTTACATGCAATAGCAAGCCATTTCTTTCGTTTCTGGTTATGGTTGACAACAGGCGTGGTAACAAAGCAGTGGACCGCTGTACATCGTAAGCACCATGCAAAATGTGAAACCAAGGATGACCCACACAGTCCGGTTATTGTTGGTATTAAAAAGGTACTGGCTGAGGGGGCTGAGCTTTATCGACTGGAAGCAAGAAATCAGGAGACCTTGGATAGATATGGGTATGGTACTCCGGATGACTGGATAGAACGTAATATTTATAGTAGGCATAGTGCAAAAGGTGTTGCATTGATGTTGATTATCGATGTTATCCTGTTTGGTCCAATTGGCATTACCATGTGGGCAGTACAAATGATGTGGATGCCTATTTTTGCTGCTGGTATTATCAACGGTATTGGTCATTACTGGGGCTATCGCAATTTTCAGGCGGAAGATGCAAGCCGGAATATTGTGCCATGGGGTATTCTGATTGGTGGTGAAGAGCTGCATAATAATCACCATGCGTATGCCACGTCGGCGAGATTATCCAATAAGTGGTATGAGTTTGATATTGGCTGGATGTATATACGTATTATGGAAATGATGGGATTAGCCAAGGTAAAGAAAGTGGCGCCTAAGTTGCGTATTAACAAGGAAAAAACTGTTTGCGATTTAGATACACTGCAGGCGGTCATTTCCCATCGTTATGAAATACTTGCTAAATATTCAAAATCACTAAAAACTACCTTTGCGAAAGAGATCGTTCATTTAAAGGAAGCAACAGTGCAGTATGGTGTCGATAATTCAACACTGAAGCGTTGGGTTCTGGCCGACTCAAAAACATTGCTGGATCATGAACGGGAAAAACTCAATCAGGTTCTCAGCAATGCCAAAACGCTGGATAAGGTTTATACCATGCGTGAAGAATTAGCTGCAATCTGGCAGCGGTCTACTGCATCCAAGGATGACCTAGTCAAGCAACTGGAAGACTGGTGTCGGAAAGCGGAAGAAAGCGGTATTGAAGTATTAAGAGCTTTCTCGCAGAGACTGCGCTGTTATGCCTGATGGTCTGGCTGTTGTGCCACAATAAGCAATAAAAAACCCGCCAGAAGCGGGTTTTTTATTGCTTATATGTGCACAATTATTTGAGTTTTGTTTCTTTGTAATTGACATGCTTGCGTGCAACAGGATCATACTTTGACATTTCTATTTTTTCTGGTTTTGTGCGTTTATTTTTTGTGGTTGTATAGAAATGACCTGTTCCAGCTGATGATTCAAGCTTTATCTTTTCACGCATTACGACGACTCCTTAAACTTGCTTAATTGGTTTATTAAATTAAATGCTCTTGCCTTGTGAGCGCATTTTATCTAATACGACGTCAATTCCATTTTTATCAATGGTGCGTAATGCTGCATTAGATAATCGTAAGCTAACCCAACGATTTTCACTTTCCACCCAGAACTTTCGACGTTGCAGGTTAGGCAGAAAACGACGCTTGGTTTTATTGTTAGCGTGAGAGACATTGTGGCCTGACATTGGTTTCTTGCCAGTTACTTCACATACTCGTGCCATGATAACTCACCTCAAAATTCTGAAAAAATGGATTATATCCTGAATCATAGCGTTTACTCAAATGCAACCACTTAAGTTTCCCCATTTATTTCTGTAATGCACTCGAAATAAATGGGGAAGCTCTCATACAGCAATTGATTTCAATCACAAAACCTATGTGCTTCGGAGTTTATAAAACGCGTGATTGACCTGCTACTGTATTGCCCAAGGCCAGCAGGCCCCTAGATTAAATTATGTTCTGCAAATGACAGAGTGGTGCCGCTGCCAATTATAAAATGATCCAGTACCTTGACGTCAATCAATGCCAATGCCTGTTTCAAGGATTGTGTTAGAACCTTGTCAGCATGACTGGGCTCTGCTGTTCCAGAAGGGTGATTATGTGCAAAAATCATGGCTGCTGCATTATGCAGGAGTGCATGTTTTACTACCTCTCTGGGGTAAATGCTGGCTTGTGTCAGCGTGCCGCTGAATAATTCTTCTGAAGTAATTACATGATTCTGTGCATCAAGAAAGATACCGATAAAAACCTCGTGTTCTTTATTGGCAAGACTTAATCGCAGAAAATCGCGAACTAGCCTAGGAGAATTCATGGCATTTTTATTTTCTAATTCTTCGGCCAGTGCCCGTCGTGACATCTCCATCACAGCCTGCAATTGTGCATATTTTGCGCTGCCCATACCGTGTAATTGACAGAAACTATCCTGATTGGCAGCAAATAACTTTGTTAAACTGCCATAATGTTTAAGTAGATCTCTGGCAAGATCAACAGCACTTTTTCCTGTTATGCCGGTGCGAAGGAAAATAGCCAATAATTCGGTGTCGGATAGAGCCGTGGCGCCTTTCTGTAATAACTTTTCTCGCGGGCGTTCTGGCGCCGGCCAATCAGGGATAGCCATAAGTAGATATTTAATGGTCCGATAGGTTGGGTTGAATGTGGTTTGGTTGCATAAATTAACATCTGCTGAGGTTATACGGCTTTAATCCGAATAAATTGACTAATGATTGAAATCGATGGGAATTTTATTCATCGCTTTTTGTGAATAAGCTAGACTATATACTTGGTATAAATTTACCTAGGGGAATCCCAGTTCTATGAGCATATCAACATGTATATCTTCTTTGCCTAAGAAACGACTGTTATTAGGTGTGACGGGTAGTGTGGCTGCATACAAGGCAGCAGAATTGGCACGCCTACTGACACAGGATGGCATGGATGTACAAACAGTCATGACTAAATCTGCCTGTCATTTTGTGGGTCCGGTTACATTCCAGTCATTGACGGGCAAGCCTGTTTATACCGATTTATGGGAAACCAATATGGCGAATAACATGGCACATATTAATCTTTCTCGTAATGTTGATGCTATTTTAATAGCACCGGCCAGCGCCAGTTTTATCGCAAGACTTGTCAATGGTATGGCTGACGATTTGCTGGCGACACTATGTCTGGCACGTAACTGTCCCCTTTTGATTGCTCCCGCAATGAATCGGCAGATGTGGGAAAATCCTGCGACCCAGCGTAATCTGGCTTTACTGCGCCAGGATGGCATCATTATTCTGGGTCCGGCAGATGGAGAGCAGGCATGTGGCGAAATAGGCATGGGGCGTATGCTGGAAGCTTCTGAGCTGGCTGAGGCTGTACAGATTTCTCTGCAGGATAGAGTATTGCAGGCCAAGCGTGTACTCATTACAGCAGGTCCTACGTTTGAAGCAATTGATGCCGTGAGGGGAATTACTAATATTAGCTCGGGGAAAATGGGCTATGCAATTGCTCGAGCTGCTCTGGGTGCGGGTGCGATGGTTACACTTATTTCTGGCCCATCGTGCTTGAAACCCCCTGCTGTTAACAAATTTGTGAGAGTTATCAGTGCAGATGATATGCTGGCTGCGGTTAAGGCGGAAATATTACAGACTGATATTTTTATCAGTGTCGCTGCTGTTGCTGACTATCGAGCCACAACAATCAATTCACATAAGATCAAGAAAAGTAATAAAGGTATGGTGCTGGAATTAACTCCAAACTCGGATATTCTGATGTATGTGTCTGCTTTACCCAAAGCACCTTTTTGTGTTGGTTTTGCGGCGGAGACGGAGCATCTTGAAAAGAATGCTGAGATTAAACGCCGTAAGAAGAAATTGCCATTGCTGGTTGCTAATTTGGCGCAAACGGCGATGGGTTTAGATGACAGTGAATTAATCTTGCTGGATGATAATGGAAAGCATTGTCTTCCAAGAGCATCTAAAATTGAACAGGCACAGCATTTAATCCAGCATATTGCTGTGTTGTATGCAGAAAAAGCAAATAAAACAAATAAGAAAAATACAAAAATAATTCATGATAAAAATTGATATCAAAATACTCGATTCGCGTTTGTATGATCAGCTGCCCGCATATTCAACCCCTGGTTCTGCCGGCCTGGATTTGCGGGCTTGCATTGAACAACCCATGACGATTAATCCAGGTGAAACTACTCTGATTCCCAGCGGTATAGCACTACACCTCGCTGATCCTGGGTTTGCGGCAATGGTGTTACCACGCTCCGGACTCGGCCATAAGCATGGGATTGTATTAGGGAATTTGGTAGGCTTGATTGATTCTGATTATCAGGGGCAGATTTTTGTTTCTTGCTGGAATCGTGGGCAAGCGCCATTTGATCTGAATCCATTAGAGCGTATTGCACAATTGATCGTTGTTCCCGTGATGCAGGTTGGCTTTAATATAGTCGACACTTTTGATGAAAGTCATCGGGGTGAAGGTGGTTTTGGTAGTACGGGAAAGCATTAATGGTAGCCTGAATCAACGAGTCAGAGACTAGATCTGGCTACCTCTTCAGTGCAGACGGGGGAGCATTCCTTTTAATCCCCGCATCATTTTAGCCATGCCACCTTTGTTCATCATTTTCATCATCTTTCTGGCTTGCTCAAATTGAGATAGTAATCGGTTGACTTCTTGTACAGAGACTCCTGCACCCGCAGCGATCCTGCGTTTTCTGGATGCTTTCAGAATTTCTGGTTTGGCGCGTTCTTGTCGTGTCATGGAGTTAATGATTCCTTCAGTTCGACCGATTACCTTATCATCGACATTAACATTTTGTGCGGCCTGACTGAATTGAGCAGGTAGTTTGTCCATTAAGGCATTCATACCACCCATATTTCGCATCTGCTGAAACTGTGCTTTAAAGTCGTCCAGATCAAAATTTTTTCCGGATTTCATTTTCTTCATCAACTTCTCAGCCTCACGCTGATCAGTGCTGCGCTGTGCTTCTTCAATCAAACCAAGCACATCACCCATGCCAAGAATGCGTGAAGCCATGCGGTCAGGATAGAAAGCCTCCAGGCCGGTTAATTTCTCAGCGACACCAGTAAATTTAATTGGCTTTCCAGTGATGTGCTTGACTGATAAGGCAGCACCACCGCGTGCGTCACCATCTAATTTCGTGAGAATAACACCGGTTAACGGCAGAGCATCTGCGAATGCTTTGGCGGTATTAACAGCATCCTGTCCTTGCATTGCGTCAACGACAAATAAGGTTTCAATCGGCTTTAATAATTTTTCAAGCTCGCTAATTTCCTGCATCATTATTTCATCAATGCCCAGTCGACCCGCAGTATCAACGATCATTACGTCATGGTGATGCTTGCGCGCATAATCTAAAGCAGCAACTCCAATTTCCCCTGGTTTCTGTCCATCCTGTACAGGAAAAAAATCAGTACCAATTTGTTTGGCGAGAAGCTCTAATTGATGAATAGCAGCAGGGCGATAAATATCGCAGGAAACGAGCAAAACCTTTTTCTTTTTCTGTTCTATTAACCACTTTGCCAATTTTCCGCTGCTGGTTGTTTTGCCGGCACCCTGTAATCCTGCCATCAGAATAACGGCAGGAGGAACCGTTGAGAGATTAATATCAGCCTTCTCTCCACCCATAATGGTGATCAGCTCTTGATGTACAACACCCACCAATGCCTGGCCTGGTGAAAGGCTATCCATAACCTCATGACCAACTGCTTTTTCCTTCACACGCGCAATGAAATCTTTGACGACCGGCAAAGCCACATCAGCTTCTAATAATGCGAGGCGAACTTCGCGTAACGCTTGTTGGATATTGCTTTCAGTTAACCGTGCTTCACCGCGTAATGTCTTGATGACACCAGCAAGCCGACCGGTAAGGTTGTCAAACATAATAAAAACTCCGCATAAATGGGTACAGAATAATGCTACAAATCATTCCAGAGCCTATAAAATATTCTGGTTATACTTTGAATTTACTTAAGCGCCATGTAGACTAATCAGCTATTCATGTCTCTTAATTGTTAATTCCAATGACCGGTATTTTAACTTATCTCGCTGCTTTTTTGCTTTATATGCTGGTTGGGTGGTATTTCTGGCGAATTAAATGGGATCAGCCATCGTCCGTGAATGATAGTGGCAATGTGTTTGTTTCGGTTACATGGATACATTATGCCATGCTTGTGCCACTTGTGTTACATGTCATAACACTTTATCAGGCAATGTTTGTAGGGGCAGGTTTAAGTTTTGGTGTAGGGAGTGCAGTTTCGTCAATTGTTTGGCTGACTGCGTTTATTTATTGGTTCTCTGGGTTTTTCAGTCGCTTACAGGGATTGCAAACGTTAGTTCCACCAGTTGCAGTGATTGCTGCAATTGCTGTGTTATTACCACTGGTTTTTCCATCTTCAAAGTTACTTGATAACACCGAGTTATCAGCGTTTAAGGCGCATATGCTTGTTGCGATGATGGCCTATAGCCTGCTGACTATTGCTGCTATACATGCACTATTGATGATGGCAGTAGAGCGTCATTTGCATCATCCTGATGCGCGCTATTCAATGTTGAATAATCTACCACCATTATTGGCCATGGAGAAACTATTATTCCGCATCATTTGGCTTGGTTTCATTTTGCTTACACTCACATTGCTAAGTGGCGTCATATTCTCTAAAGAAGTGTTTGGTCAACCACTCACATTCACACACAAAACTTTATTTGGTTTTATTTCCTGGGGCGTATTTGCTGCGTTATTGATTGGCAGGCAACTATACGGATGGCGGGGTCGTGTTGCTATTCGCTGGTTGTTAACTGGATTTGTAACCTTGCTACTGGCTTATATCGGCAGCAAATTTGTGCTGGAGATTATATTAAGTCGTTAGTCAGATTATCTGTGTTATGAAAAACTATTACTAGATGGGTTTCTTCAATGTGCAATTGATTCTGATATTTCTGCAGTTGATCTTATCTTGGGTTATCTCCAATTCTTGAGTGCCTTATGTTTATATATTATTTTTCAACATGTTAGTAATATTATTATTTTTTTTCAGTTTTTTACTAAAGTTTTAATTCTATTTGCCGATATCAAAAAGCTGAGAGGTAATGTAAGAAAAATATTGGTTAAATGATTGCAGAATTTAAATTAACAAGATAACGAGATTATTAATGCGACCAGAAATAACATTATTATTCAAACTGTTAAAGAATTTTAATTCAGTATTAGGCCAGTTAATCATCATTCCATTGATTCTAGGTTTAATAGGGTGTGCTACACAAGGATCAACAGTTGTCTCAATCACTGAGCCAATACCTGTACCTGTAATACAGACTGAGAATTTGCAGAATGAAATTTTACGATTAGAAAAACTGGTTGCAGAAAAGGATGCGCAAATAAAGAATCAACAGGATCGGCAACAGAACCAAGCTCATGTATTGAGAGAAGTGAATAAGGAGGTCACGCGCGCTCAGGTAAAGCTGCATAGATTGGCCACAAAACCAAGTACAGCCTCAGCAATTGCTGAAACAGAAGTTGCGTTGGAGCATTTGAAACAGGAAAAAATAACTTCATCAGATCAAATATTGCAAATTCAGGCTCAGCGCTTATTAGAAATAGCTTCAGTCTATTATGCAAAAGATGAATATGCTGTCGCAATGAATTATATTTCTCAGGCGAACCAGTTAATCAATCTAATAGTCGACCAGAATCAGAAAAAGGTGGCTAATCTAAGCCATGCCTTAATAGAATTCCATACGCCAATGATTTTGCGGACTAAGACAAAAGTTAATTTACGCAAAGAACCCAATGGACATGCGCAAATATTGAGTACGCTGAAAAAGGATACTACGCTGGCAGCAAATGCCAATCTTGGTTCCTGGTTGAGAGTCAGCACTAATGGAAGCCAGGGGTGGGTTCTTAACACAATGCTTGAGCCAGAAGAGAAAGAAAATTACCATCCGTAGCAGTTGCTGAAATTTTCTTGCAGCGTTAAAGAAAGAATTTCAGGATATCTCTGAAAATTCAAGTTTTGTTATAACACGCTGTTACCCCGAATAATATTTTCTTATATATCATAAATGTATTGCGTCACCATTTTTTTCTAATACTCCATTTTGTTTAGAACCTTAAATTTTAAGAGATGCCTTTTATGTAATATTTTTCTTGGGGCGTATACAGTATGCCTGATCCCGTCCGGCATGCTTGGCCTCATATAATGCGCTGTCTACCCTGGACAACAGAATGGTCGAAGATGTATCTTCCGGCTCGCTCTGTATGATTCCAATACTTAAAGTAACATGGACTATTTTGTTAATGGTTGTGCAATAGATATTGGCTACTTGCGATCGAATACGTTCGGCTGTTTTTAATGCTTCATCAATAACAGTTTCAGTAAGAATGATAATGAACTCATCGCCGCCATACCGAGCTGCAAAATCAACATTACGGATACAGTGTGCAAGTTTTTTTGCAACAGCGCTGAGAATCTCGTCGCCTGCGATATGTCCAAGATTATCATTAAGGGTTTTGAAATAATCGACATCAATCATGAGGATGGCAAATGGACGCTTGTTGCGTTCATAGCGGGCAAGCTGATCGCTGACGATCAAATTGAGCTTATTGCGATTATAAAGCCCTGTCAGGCTATCTGTTATTGATAATGTCTCCAGTAATTGATTCTTTTGCAGCATTGCGTCACTGGCTGCCAAGATTTCTATCTGATTCTGACGTAATTTGTCAGTCATTTGATTAAATGTCTGAGTCAACTGGCCTATTTCATCACTTTGTGCAGTTACCAACTCTACCTCAAAGTCGCCCTTGACAATCTTGTGGGTTGCATCAATCAATCGTTGCAATGGAACAACGATTGAATGCCCCATCCGCAAAGCAATTGCAGTGACTATAAGGATTATGATGCTGACCAGACTGATGAATAGATTACGTTGTTGTTCCCAGGTAACGTAAGTTGATGAATAGTTTCTGTTTGCTACAACTGTGATAGGTAATTTCCCGGATTTATAGGCCAGGCCAATCACTTTCTCTTGCGAGAGCCCATGGAAAATCTGATATTTGCCTTGATTGTCCTGTAGTCGCTTCAGAACTTCCGGATCAAATGGCGCAACATTGGTTGTATTGATAATTTCAATATGGCTTGCAAGCATGACATTGCCATCAATATCTAATAAAAGTACTTCACCCGGCGGTGATTTGATTGTGTCCTTCAAGCTGGATCGAATACTGCGTAGATCAACTGTTACGATCAATGCGCCCAGAATAAAATCATCCATTGACAATATGGGAACTGAGACGGTCAATGTTGCAGCGGTGTAATGGGTATTCCAATGGGGAGGAACCGTTACATTTCCTTGAGTCGTTGCATTCTGTAACCAATCCTGTGGAAGAATAACTGGAGAAGGAGATTCCGCACTGCTGGCGATAGCTACCCCCTCTGTGTCGACAACAGTCAACTCCAATACAGTGTCAAGCTTCTTATGAACGGAAGTGAGATAGTGCGCCAATGCCTGCTGTTGTGTTACAGATTTATTTTTTTTCGATGGATCTGTTTGAGAAAGCCCATCGATAAGTATCTTGGAGGTTGAGAGTTCGCGGGCAACATGGATTTGTTCCTTAATCCACAGATCCAGTTCCCGACTGGCGTAATTGGCCAGGGCGCGTAATTCACGACTGACATTCTCACTGATCATCGCTTCATTTTGTTGAAACGAAAGTATGCCTAATCCAAGAGAAGGGATAAGCGTGGCCAGGATTGAGAAAACAATAATTTTGTTTTTAATGCTTTTCAATATAAATATCCTAGTGAGATGAGGATAGCAGCACAACTATTGAGAAAATTCACATAATTAGAGCATTGTCAGAATACCAGTAACTTTATATGCATGAGCATACATTAAGCTGTCGCGAGCTAAGCGAGGCGAAGCGCTACGGGTTGTTTACCAGGATAATTATTGAGCTGATAGCCTTGCCACAACCGGTTTGCGATAAAGTTTGCTATTGAGTTCGCATGGTGTTGTAAAGTTGGATTGCCAAGTTCTTCTGTTGTTTGTCGAAAGAGATGGAGCCAGCGTTCAAATAATTCAGCTGTTAAGTCGGGCAATACAATATGTTTGGGCATGGGAGCGCCACGGAAACGGCTTGTACCACGCAACTGGGCAGACCAGAAATTGGTCATTTGCACAAAATGTGCATCCCAATCGGTGACATGTTCCTCAAATATAGGCCCCAGTGCCGGGTCTTTCCTGGCTTTTGCATAAAATGTATGGACGAGCTGTGCAACTTCTTCTTCAGAATATAAATTGGGGTCGGGTACTGGAAATGGGGATTGATTCATGGTTTATATATAAAAAATACGAAAAAGGTAAAATTAATATCTGACAGGATATAACCGTATTGCAACACTGCCCGTTCGTTGTATATTACTATCGGTAAAGTTGAATTATTGATTGAATCTAAGTTTATCTTTCACAGTTCTGATTGTCCAATAATGAATAAATCTGTTTGTGTTGAATAGTGATAAATGAGAAATATGAGGTCTGTATGAAGCAGCTAAATGGAAAAGCATTATTGAATGATCCTGTACATACCAAATCAACTGCTTTTACGCGAGAAGAGCGTGATCAGTATGGTTTGCGTGGATTGCTTCCCTATGATGTGGCGGATATCAACAAACAAAAAGAGCGGGTTCTGGGCAGTATGCGCTGTAAAACCAGTGACATTGAAAAATATATTTTTTTGAATTCTCTGCTGGAGCGCAATCAGCGTCTTTTCTATCGAATGATGATTGATCATATTGAAGAGATTCTGCCGCTTGTTTATACGCCAACAGTGGGTGAGGCATGTAAAGAATTCGCACATATTTTTAGAAAACCGCAGGGTTTTTATATTACGCCTGAGGACCGGGGTAAAATTTTGTCGTTACTGGGAAATTGGCCTGAAGAGGATATCCGGGTGATCGTGGTAACCGATGGGGAAAGAATTCTGGGTCTGGGTGATCTCGGGGCGAATGGCATGGGGATCCCGATTGGCAAGATTGCCTTATATGTTGCATGTGCGGGAATCAATCCGACACAGTGCTTGCCCGTCATGCTGGATGTCGGCACAAATAATAAGTCATTGAGGGAAGATCCTCTTTATATGGGTTATCCCTTTCCACGTATTACCGGTGATGCGTATCGGTCATTGGTGGATGAGTTTGTTAAGGCCGTTCAAATCCGTTTTCCTCAGGCATTGATTCAATTTGAGGACTTCTTGTCGCCGCATGCTTTTGAGTTTCTGGATCGCTACGGGAAACAGGTTTGCTGTTTTAATGATGACATTCAGGGCACTGCAGCGGTCACATTAGCCGGTATTTATACATCGTGCCGTATTACCGGGAAAGAATTCCCGGATCTTTCAATAATGTTTCTGGGAACGGGTTCTGCGGCCAGTGGTATTGCTGAATTGATTGTCGATGCGCTGTGTGCAGCGGGTTTAAGTAAGCAGCAGGCACAGGCAAGATTATGGTTTATCGATAGAAAAGGATTGATTACCGCGAGTAATGAAAACATCAAGCTGCGCATCCAACCGTTTGCGCACGACCACGCAGTCCGTAATTTTGAAGAAGCCATTGGCGATATCAGACCGGACGTGTTGATTGGTGCTACAGGTGTGGCGGGGACATTTACTGAAAATATTGTGCGCAAGATGGCAGTGGTTAATGAGCGTCCTGTAATTATCGCCTTGTCGAACCCAACGTCCCATACCGAGTGTACTGCTGAACAAGCGTACCGCTGGAGTGATGGACGTGTTATTTTTGCGAGCGGCAGTCCTTTTGCCGCAGTACAAATCGGAGATAATTTATTCAGACCTGCGCAAGGTAATAATGCTTATATATTTCCAGGGATTGGTCTTGGCGTTTATGCCAGTTCGGCGCGTCTTGTTACACAAAAAATGTTCCTGGCAGCTGCTCAGACGTTGGCAGCCACAGTTACGGAGCAGGAAATTAATCGAGGCGCCATATATCCTTCATTAACCCGGGTGCGTGAAGTATCTCGGGCAATCGCTGTTGCGGTTTGCCAGATCGTAATCAATGAAAAACTGACTGATCTTCAATTGCCGGAAGATCTTGATGCGTATGTTAAGTCGATCATGTACGAGCCGAATTACTAAAAGGAGGGAGAATCAGAAGTCAGTATTCGGCTGAATAGGTTAATGACGCCATCCAGGCCAACATGATCGATCGAATAAGTGGCTTTCTGACGTACAATGGGTTTTGCATGGTAGGCGATACTGATTCCTGCTTCAGCCATCATATTCAAATCATTGGCGCCATCGCCGATGGCAATGACCTGTTCTCGTTTAAGACCCAGCTCAGTACGCACATTTTTCAGTATTTCAGCTTTTCCTTGCGCACCAATGATCTTGCCTGCCACTTTTCCGGTGAGTGTGTGATTTTCAATTTCAAGCGAATTGGCGGCCGAATAATCTAATGCCAGTTTTTCCTTGATGCGGTCAGTGAAGAAAGTAAATCCACCCGAGATAACCATGGTTTTAAGGCCGGCATTTTTGACCTGTTGCAACATTTTTTCGGCGCCAGGATTAAGTCTGACCCGTTCATCATAAACCTTCTGTAATGCGCTTTCATGTAAACCACGGATCAAGGCAGTGCGGCGGGTGAGGCTTTCTTCAAAGCTTAGTTCACCTTGCATGGTTTTAAGCGTGATGTCAGCAACCTGTGGTTTTATATGGTGCATATCCGCAATTTCATCAATGGACTCAATGGCGAGGAGTGTGGAGTCCATATCCATTGCAATCA
>ERZ1292633.1092-Hain-H41-02um-R1-1092-length-29757-cov-9_pt2 | contig 24762 bp, 19 predicted proteins | sample MGYA00564406_ERZ1292633 | MGnify/ENA primary metagenome ERZ1292633 (study PRJEB36523, sample SAMEA6512639) | groundwater metagenome | collected 2019-01-08 | study: AquaDiva: Metagenomics assemblies of 32 groundwater samples | reverse complement strand
AGCCGTAGAACGGCGCCTGCGCGCACGGCGTGCGCATTCTGCGTATCCATTCGGACGAGAGCAGCTGCTGCCCCTCGTGCCTGCCGCCGTCCAGCAGCAGTTGGCCGATGCGCGCCTGGTCCAGACTGTTGATCGAGACGCCGCCTCCCCAATGACTGCCGCCGGAAACCGACTGCACCCGGCTGCCGTTCAAATCGATCCAGGAGTTGTCGTAGCCGACCCAGCGCCAGTCGTCGCTTGCGCCCAGGGGACGCATGATCTCGCTGTCGAACACCTGCGGCAGCGCGCTGCCGAACAAATGCAATAGCGCCAGCGACAGCTGGTTGATGCGCACGTCGTTGTATTCCCAGTACGCGCCCGGCGCTTGCAGCGGCCGTGGGTCGCCCTTCTTGCCCGTGGGCGGCTTGCTCTGAAATTGCACCGTCCGATAGCGATCGACCTGATCCGGAACGCCAAAACACTCGCCTTCCCACTCGCTCGTCTGCTGCAGCAGATGCGCCCAGGTGACGCGGCGGTTGTGCTCGCTGTCGAAGCCGATCCCGGGCAGGCGCAGGCATACCGGCTGATCCACCTCGGGTAGCAGTCCGCGGTCAAACGCGACCCCCGCGAGCAGGGCCAGGTAGGTCTTTGCCACACTGAAGGTGAGGTCGGCGCGCCGGGGTTCGCCCCAGGTGACGAGCAACTTCCCGCAGTGCAGGATCGCGCCGGAGACCGGCCCGCGCGGCGCAACCGGCCCCAGCAGCCGGTTCCACGGCGGCGGATCCGCGGCATGCACGCCCCACTGGCCGCTGGTGTCGCGGCTCCAGGTGGTCTCGTGCGCGATGGCGAAGTCTATGGCGCTCCGCAGCGTGGCCGAGCGGGGATTGCCTGCGCGTGATGTCATTTGAACCTGCTCCCTGTCATGGCCCATTCTAACCGTCTGGCGCGCTAGCCCGTCGGCCTGAGCCGCAAGTCTACTTGTGGCGCGGGTCGAAGGCGTCGCGCAGCCCGTCGCCGAGCAGGTTGAACGACAGCACCAGCAGGAAAATCGACAGCCCCGGCCACACCGACATCCACGGCGCGTTGTCGATGTAGTTCTTCGCCGTGTTGAGCATGCTGCCCCAGCTCGGCGCCGGCGGCTGCTGCCCCAGGCCGAGGAACGACAGGCTCGCCTCGGCGATCACCGCGGCGGCGATGGCGAGCGTCGCCTGCACGATCAGCGGCGCGACGACGTTCGGGAGGATGTGGCGCAGCGCGATCCGGAGGTGCGAATTGCCTACCGCGCGCGCCGCCTCGACGTAGTCCTCGACCTTGACCGCGAGCACCTGCGCGCGCGTGAGCCGGACGAATATCGGCGTGGCCGAGATGCCGATCGCGATCATGGCGTTGGTGAGGCTCGGGCCGAGGAAGGCCGCGAGCGCGATGGCGAGGATCAGGAACGGGCAGGCGAGCATGGCGTCGGTGATGCGCGAGATCAGCGCGTCCACCCAGCCGCCGAGGTAGCCGGCGGCGAGCCCGACCGGCACGCCGAACGCGAGCGAAATGCACACCGACACCAGGCCCGCGAGGAGCGAGGCGCGCGTGCCCCAGATGACGCGCGAGAGCACGTCGCGGCCGATCTCGTCGGTGCCGAACAGATAGTGCGCGCTCGGCGCGTGGCGCACCGCGCTCCAGCTCGTGGTGAGCGGATCGTGCGGCGCGACCCAGGGCGCGAATAGCGCCAGCAGCACGAAGAACACGACGCAGCCGAGGCCGACCATCGCGCCGCGCCGCCGCGCGAGGCGCCTGAGCGCGCGCTGCGCCGGGGTGAGTTCGCGCGGGAGGGCAGTTGCGCTTAGTACGGCGCTCACGACTAGCCCCGCATGCGCGGGTTGACGAGGAAGTAGGCGAGGTCGGCGAGCAGGTTGAGCGTGATGTACACCGTCGCGGTGAACAGCACCACACCCTGCACCACCGAGTAGTCGCGGTTGAACACGGCGTCCACGATCAGCTTGCCGAAACCCGGAATGCTGAACACCGTCTCGGTCAGCACCGTGCCGCCGAGCAGCTCGCCGAAGCCGAGCGCGCCGAGCGTGATCACGGGCACGAGCGCGTTGCGCAGCGCGTGCTTCAGCACCACCACGCGCTCGTCCAGGCCTTTCGCGCGCGCGGTGCGCACGTAGTCGGCGGAGAGCACCTGCAGCATGGCGCTGCGCGTGTGGCGCATGAGCACCGCGGCGAACGCGTTGCCGAGCACGAAGGCCGGCATGATCATCGCCGCGAGGTTCGCCTTCAGGTCTTCGAACGGGCTGACGTAACCCGAGGCGGGGAGCCAGCCCAGCTTCACCGCGAACAGCATAATCAGGAGGATGCCGAGCCAGAAGTTGGGCGTGGACAGGCCCCACAGGGCGAACACATTGGCGGCGTAATCCCAGGCCGTGTCTTTCTTCACCGCCGATACGATTCCCGCCGACACGCCGAACACGATCGCGATCACGATCGCCATCGAGGCGAGCTGCACCGTCACCGGCAGCTTCTCCAGGATCAGGTCCACCACCGGCTTCTGGATGCGCACCGACTCGCCCAGGTCGCCGTGCAGCACGCCGTTCGCCCAGTAGAAGTAGCGCATGTACAGCGGCTCGTCCAGGTGGAACTTGGCGCGCAGATAGGCGATGACGTTGGGGTCGTGGTCCTCGCCCGCGAGCGCGGTCGCCGGATCACCGGGCAGTAGCTGCTGCAGCCCGAATATCAGGATGGAGACGAAGAACAGCGTCGGGATGATCGTCGCCAGACGTTGCAGCAGGAACTTGAACATCGGTGCTCCGCGAAACTATTCAGACTTGCATGCCCCGGCAATTGCCGCGCACGCGACGCTGCAAGGTTTTTATCCAAAACCATGTTTTTTGTACGGATGGTTTGTATCCGTACAAAAAACATGGTTAATTCAGGCCTCAAACCTGCGACCGTGGCTGTAGAAGGTGCTGCCTGCGCACAGAGACCGCTTGGATCCCCGATTGCGTACGGATAAAAACCATCCGTACGCAATCGGGGATCTGGAATAAGGTCAAAAGCAGTTTGGCTAGTGTGCGCACTGCGCACGCCGCGCCTTGTGGGCTCCTCAGTTGAACTTCAGGTCCTGCACCCGCACCAGCCCGTCGGGCACGGCGCGCAGGCCGCTCAGCTTCGAGGTATAGGCCCACAGCCAGTGGCGGTGGAACAGGTACACGATGGGCCGCTCCTTCGCCACCACCGCCGCGATCTGCTCGAACAGCTTCTGGCGCTGCGCCGCATCGGTCGTGGCGCGCGAGCGGTTGATGAGCTCGTCCAGCTCCGGCTTGCACAGGCCGGAATAGTTCAGCGGCTGTTTGCAGGCGTGGAAGCTGAACAGGTTGCCGTCGGGGTCGGCGCGGCCGCTCCAGGCGAGCATGTAGGCATCGAACTGCCCCTTGTCGGCAAGATTGAGCGAGGTCGAGAACTCGGTGGACTGGACCTTGACGTCGAAGCCGGCCTCCTTCGCCATCGCCTGCACCACCTGGGCGATTTTCTGCGCGTCCGAGGTCGTGGGCGTCATCAGCGTGAAGCTCGGATTGGGCACCCCCGCCGCGGCAAGCAGCGCCTTTGCGCGGGCCACGTCGCGCTTCGGTATCGGCACGTTCTTCGCGTACCAGGAATTATTCGGCGCCACCCACTGGTTGCCGACTTCGGCCTCGCCGTCCATCGCCACCTGCACGATGGCGTTGCGGTCGAGCGACAGCTCGAACGCCTCGCGCACCCTCGGGTCGCGCCCGAGCGGGTTCTTCTGCGCCTGGTCGCTCTTGCCGATGTTGATGGTGATGCCCTGGTAGCCGATCTCGACGATGCGCGAGATCTTGAAGCGGTTGTCGCTCTTCAGCCCCGGCACGTCGGAGGGCGCCATGCGCTCGATGAAATCGAGCTGCCCCGAGCGCAGGTTGGCCAGCCGCACGCTTGCATCCACGATGGGCAGGTAGACCACGCGGTCGAAGTGGATCGCGCCCTTGTTCCAGTAGTTCGGAAAGCGCTCGAGCACGATGCGGTCCTGCGCCACGCGCTCGACGAATTTGAACGGCCCCGAGCACACCGGCTTCGCGCCGAAATTGGCGCCTTCCGCCTGCGCCGCCTTGGGCGACACCATCATGCCGGCGCGGTCGGTGAGCACCGCCAGGAGCGGCGCGAACGGCGCCGCGAGGTTGAGCCTCACCGTCTGCGCGTCCACCACGTCCACGCTCGTCACCGGCGCCAATTCGCCGCGCCGTACCGAGCCCTGCGTGTTCTTGTGACGCTCGATATTGAACTTCACCGCCGCGGCGTCGAGTTTCTCGCCGTCGTGGAACGTTACCCCCTGGCGCAGCTTGATGGTGAGCGCCTTGTGGTCGGGCGACCAGGCGTAGCCGGTTGCAAGCTGCGGCACGATGTTGAGTTTCTCGTCGAGGTCGAACAGCTTGTCGCATAGCGAATTGAACACGATGCGGCCGACGAAAGTGCGCGCCAGCGTCGGATCGAGCACGTCGGGGTCCTCGGCGAGGCCGATGCGCAGCGTGGTCTGTGCCGCCGCCGCGCCTGCGAACAGGGCGAGCGCTGCGACGAGCGGGTAAATGACGGATTTCTTCATGGGGTTCTCCTCCTTGGGTTGTGCACGCGGGCTACTTTACCTCAACTTTTGCCTTAAGTCGTCGTCGGCCGGAAAAACGCCTGCAAGCGCGCTAGGCGCGCGTTTACAGGCGTTTCGGTCACGCCCGGAACGGCGTCCGCCGCCGCGCCGATTTCCTGCCAGAAATGGCAGGCCACCGCGTGGCCGTTTACCGCATCCAGCGGCGGCGCAGCGGCGGCGCAGCGCGGCCGCGCGTACGGGCAGCGCGTGCGAAAGCCGCAGCCCGAGGGCGGATCGATGGGGCTGGGCACGTCGCCCTGCAGGATGATCCGCCGGCGGCGCCGCGTCTCGCCCGGATCGGGCTCGGGCACCGGGATCGCCGACATGAGCGCCTGCGTGTACGGGTGGCGCGGGCGCGCGAACAGCTCTCTCTTGTTTGCGAGTTCGACGATGCGGCCGAGGTACATCACGGCGACGCGCGCGGCGATGTGCTTCACCACCGCCAGATCGTGGGCGATGAAAATGTAGGCAAGGCCCAGGCGCTGCTGCAAGTCCTGCAGCAGGTTCACCACCTGCGCCTGGATCGAGACATCGAGCGCCGACACCGGCTCGTCGCAGACGATCAGGCGCGGCTCGACCGCGAGCGCGCGCGCAATGCCGATGCGCTGGCGCTGGCCGCCGGAGAATTCGTGCGGGTAGCGCTGCGCGTGCCCGGGCGCAAGGCCCACCAGGCCGAGCAGCTCCGCCACCCGCTCCTTGCGCCGCCCGAGGGCGAGGCCGTGCAGCGCCAGCGGCTCGGTCAGCATCTGGCCCACGGTCATGCGCGGGTTGAGCGAGCCGTAGGGGTCCTGGAAAATGATCTGCAACGCGCTCCGGCGCGCGCGCATCGCGCCGTCGTCGAGCGCGTACAGGTCCTGCCCGTCGAAGCGCACCGCGCCCGAGGTCGGCTCGATCAGCCGCAGCACCAGGCGCCCCGCGGTGGACTTGCCGCAGCCCGATTCGCCGACCAGCGCCAGCGTCTCGCCGGCGGCGAGATCGAAGCTGATCCCGTCCACGGCGCGCACCGCCCCGGCCCGGCGCCCGAACAGGCCCCTATGCACCGGAAAGTGCTTCACCAGGTTCTCGACCTGCAGCAGGGGCGCGCTCATGCCAGCTCCAGCACGGCGACATCGAGCGGCGCCTTCCAGCACGCCGCGCGGTGGCCGCCGCCGGTGCCTTTGACTTCGGCGAGTAGAGGCTCGGCGCCGCGGCATTGCTCGACCGCGAACGGGCAGCGCGGATGAAAACGGCAGCCTGCGACCGGCGTCATCGGATCGGGCACCTGGCCCTCGATCGCGATCAGCCGCTGCTGCTCCAGATGCAGCTGCGGAATCGAGCCGAGCAGGCCGATGGTATAGGGGTGCTGCGGCGCGGAGAACAGCGCCGCGGCCGCGGCGTGCTCGACGATGCGCCCGGAATACATCACCGCCACTTCGTCGGCGAGCTCGGCGACGACGCCCAGGTCGTGCGTGATCAGCATGATCGCGGTGCCGGTCTCCTCGCGCAGCGTGCGCATGAGGTCGAGAATCTGCGCCTGGATGGTGACGTCGAGCGCGGTCGTCGGCTCGTCCGCGATGAGCAGCTTCGGCTCGCAGGCGAGCGCCATCGCGATCATCACGCGCTGGCGCATGCCGCCCGAGAGCCGGTGCGGATAATCGTCGAAGCGCCGCTCGGGCGAAGGGATGCGCACGCGCTCGAGCATTTCGAGCGCGCGCCGCTTCGCCGCCGCGCCGCCGATGGCGCGGTGGCGCAGGATGCCCTCGACGATCTGCTCGCCGACGCTGAACGCCGGGTTGAGCGAGCTCATCGGTTCCTGAAAGATCATCGACATGCGGTCGCCGCGCAGCTCGCGCAACCGATCGGCGCCGAGCTTGAGCAGGTCCACGCCTTCGAACAGGATTTCGCCGCCCGAGATGCGGCCCGGCGGCTGCGGCACCAGGCTCATGATCGAGAGCGCAGTGACGCTCTTGCCGCAGCCCGACTCCCCGACCAATCCCAGCGTGCGCCCCGGCTCGAGCGCGAAACTCACCCCGTCCACGGCGCGGAACTCGCCGTCCCCGCCGTCGATAGCGGCGAAAGTGGTCTGCAGATTGCGCACTTCAAGCAGCGCGCTCATGGTCCCGCTTTCTTGCCGCGCGCCGCGGTGTAGCGCTCGATTTCGGCTTCGATCAGCGCGCGGTCGGTGATGCCCGCGGGACGCGCGCGCGTTGGCAGACAGGCAATGAAAGGCTGGTAGCGCTCGAGGCTCTTGTCGTACAGCCGGCGCAGTTCCGCCAGCGGATTTGCGTGGTCGTCCACGCGCAGGCTCAACAGCGGATAGTCCTCTGCGCCGTGAATCAGCAGCGCCGCCGCCTGCTTGCCGCGCTTGTCGCCGCCTGCGGCGTCGCCCGCCGCCAGCGCCGCGATCAGCCGCTCGGCGAACGCAAGCGCCGCGCCGGCTTCATATGCGGCGGCGGTGTCGCGGATCACCTGCGGGCTCGCGAGCATGTTGCCGGCAACCGAGTAGCCTTCGCCTTGCAGCTGCCCGCACCACTCGATGCAGGCCGAGCCGGTATGCGCGGCGATCCGGCCGGCGGCGTCGATCATATGCAACTGCCGGTGCTCGCGCCCTTCGTCGGCAGCGATGAGCGAGGTCACCACCTCCGCCGGAGCGACGCCTTGCGCCATCAGCTCCAGCGCGCGCGCGCCGTAGAGCGGATTGACCAGCGCCTGGGTCGCGATGGCGCCCACGCCGCTGCGCACGTGCGGGCAGAGCACGCCGACCGCGAAGAACCGGCTCGCGATGGCAACGCCAAAGGCTTCGCTGCGATCGCGCGCGACTATGGACCAGGTCATGGGGCGTATTCTAACCGCCTGGCGCGGAAACGGCCCAACGGCGGTTGGCGCAAGGCAACGGAGCTGGCCTGTGATAAATTGCATTCCTGCAATCAATTGAGCGTAAGGCTCATGCCGCCGTCAAACACTCGAACAGAACTGCTGCGTTCAACATGAAAAACGTGATCGTGATCACCGGCGCGAGCCGCGGCATCGGCGCCGCGACGGCGCGTCTTGCCGCGGCGCGCGGCTACGCCGTGTGCGTAAACTATTTGAAGAATCAGGCGGCCGCCAAGGCCATCGTCGCCGACATCGAATCGGCCGGCGGGCAGGCGATCGCTGTCGCCGCCGATGTCGCGTCAGAAACGCAGGTCGTCGAGTTGTTCAAGACTGTCGACCAGCAACTGGGGACGGTCACCGCGCTGGTCAACAATGTGGGCATTCTGGAAACGCAGATGCGCGTCGACGAGATGGATGCGGCGCGCCTGAACCGGATTTTTGCGGCGAATGTCACCAGTTGCTTCTTGTGCGCCAGGGAAGCCGTGCGGCGCATGTCGAGCAAACACGGCGGCAGCGGCGGCGCCATCGTCAACGTCTCGTCGGCGGCAGCGCGTCTGGGATCCGCCGGGGAATACGTGGATTACGCCGCATCCAAAGGCGCCGTCGACACGCTCACCATCGGCCTGTCGCGGGAGGTTGCCACCGAGGGCATACGCGTCAACGCCGTGCGGCCCGGGTTCATCTATACCGACATTCACGCCAGCGGCGGAGAACCCGGCCGGGTGGATCGCGTCAAGGAGTTCGTCCCGATGAAACGCGGCGGGCGCCCCGAGGAAGTCGCCAACGCGATCCTGTGGCTGCTGTCGGACGAGGCCTCCTATGCAACCGGCACATTCATCGACCTGGCGGGCGGCAGATGACGCCTGACAAGGCTCATTTCATGAGCGCGCCCACCCTCGGCTGACCTTTTGAACCGGGTCGTCAGTCTGCGCAGCCATTGCGGCGGTACTGGATAAACGTACAGCTATCATTTATAGTTGCCCCATGGCAACTGTCTCCACCCTGGACACCCTGAACCCGGCGCAGCGCGCCGCTGCCCGCTATGGAGAACGCGCGGCCGGCAACGCGTTTCGCGCCGGTCCCCTGTTGATCATCGCCGGCGCCGGCACCGGCACCGGCAAGACCAATACCCTCGCGCACCGCGTGGCGCACCTGGTGCAAGAGGGCGTGAACCCGCAGCGCATCCTGTTGCTCACGTTCACGCGCCGCGCGGCGGTGGAAATGACGCGCCGGGCGCAGCGCATCGTGGGCGAAGTGCGCGAGGAAGTGAAGCTGCCCTGGTCGGGCACCTTCCACTCGATCGCCAATCGCCTGATCCGGCGCTACGCGGTGCGGGTGGGGCTGGATGCGAACTTCAGCGTGCTCGACCGCGGCGATGCGGCGGACCTGATGGACGTGGTGCGCCACGAGCGCGGGCTGGCCAAAGCGGAGAAGCGTTTCCCGCGCAAGGACACCTTACTCGTTTCGCGCGGCCACGGTGGAGAACATCCTCGGCTTCCCGGCGCAGTATTCACCGCCGGCCGAGGTGGTGACGCTCGAACAAAACTACCGCTCGATCCAGGGCATCCTCGATGCGGCGAACGCGCTCATCGCCGGCGGCGAGCGCCAGTACCGCAAGACGCTGCAGGCGAAGCGCGGCGCGGGCGGGCGGCCGCGCTACGTGACGGTGCTGGACGACCTGGGACAGGCGCAGTACGTGGTGACGCGCGTGCTCGAGACGCGCGAGCGCGGCGTGCCGCTCAGGCGCCAGGCGGTGCTGTTTCGCAGCTCGCACCATGCCGACGTGCTCGAGCTCGAACTCGTGCGCCGCAATATTCCCTACGTGAAATACGGCGGCCTGAAGTTCCTCGAGGCGGCGCATGTGAAAGACGCGCTCGCGCTGCTGCGCTGGGCGGACAATCCGAAGAACCGCATCGCGGCGTTTCGCGCGCTGCAGCTCATGCCGGGCATAGGGCCGGCCGCGGCGGCGAAATGCTTCGACGCGTTCGCGGCGAATGCGCATGCCTGGGCGAGCCTGAAAGCGTTCTCGCCGCCGCCCCTGGCACGCGAGGCCTGGCCCGCGTTCGCGGCGCCAATGCGCGAGCTTGCCGTACCCGAGGGGCCGTGGCAGGGGCAGATGGGGCGGGTGCGCGCATGGTACGAGCCGCACCTTGATCGCCTGCACGACGCGGCGCAGGTGCGCGCCGGGGACCTGCTGCAACTCGAGCGCGTCGCGCAGCAATTCGGCACGCGCGAGCGTTTCCTGTCCGAACTCGCGCTCGATCCGGCGCAGGCCTCGGGCGACCTCGCAGGCTCCCCCATGCTCGACGAAGATTACCTGATCCTCTCCACCATCCACTCGGCCAAGGGCCAGGAATGGGACGCAGTGCACCTGCTCAATGTCGCCGACGGCAATTTCCCCTCCGAGTTCTCGACCGGCCGTCCGGAGCTGATCGAGGAGGAGCGGCGGCTGCTCTATGTGGCGATGACGCGCGCGAAAACCGAGCTTGACCTGATCGCGCCGCTGAAGTACTACGTGACGCAGCAGTCGCGCAGCGGCGACCGGCACGTCTATGGTGCGAAGAGTCGTTTTCTCACGCGCGAAGTGATGGCCTGCCTCGAGCCGCTGACATGGGGCGAAGCCGACACGGAAGCGAGCCCGGCCGGGGGAAAACAGAAGGTCAATGTCGCCGAGAAGCTGCGCAGCCTCTGGTCCTAGATAGTCTGAAGCATTGCTTTGCGGGAATTCCCGCAGGACTTAGCGGCTCACGGCCAGCTTGATGCCGAAGCCAATCAAAAACAGACCGGCGAGCTTTTCCAGGGAACGAGAAATGAGCGGATTCGCGCGCAAACGCTCGGCCAAATAGTGGGTCAGCAGCACTGCCACCAGGCCGTAGGCAAAGGTCAGTGCGGCAATGCTCATCGCCATGAAGGCGAAAGTCTTCAGGCCCTGATGGCGGGTCGGATCCACGAACAAGGGAAAGAACGCCATGTAAAACACGATCGCCTTGGGATTGAGCAGCGTGATCATGAACGCCTGGTGCAGATAGTGGTGCGGCTTGATGTGCAGCACCGGCGCTGCGCCCGGTTTGGCCAACAGCATCCTGCCGCCCAGCCAGGCCAGGTAGACCGCGCCCAGCCACTGCACCGCATGAAAAGCGGCGGGGTATGCGCCGAGCAAAGCAGCGACACCGGCCACGGCCAGCCACATCAGGACCTGGTCTCCCAGGATCACGCCCAAGGTGGCCACCAAGCCGCCGGCGATCCCGCCCTTGCTGGTCGAGGTAATCAAGGCCAGATTCCCCGGACCGGGAATCAGCAGAAAAACAATGATGGCGACGACAAAAGCGCCGTAGTCGGTAACGCCGAGCATGGAAAATTTCCTTAAGGGCGAGGGTGTGAGTTTACCTTACCTTTTTTCACGGGTGCATGTTCATTGCCGCATGGTCGACGGGATGTTTGAGGCAGCACCGCCAAGCACTGCGGACTATGCCGCAAAGTTTGCAACTGTGGACAGTCAGTGTGTCCCCGCGTTGTGAAGTATATGATGGGTCGTAACCGGCGGATGGTTTCGCACCGGAAGCAAGCGCTGATTACAGCCTGGAATTGGAGTATTCGATGACAACACTACCGACAGCAGAGAAATGTGCACGCGAGATATTGGCAATTTTCGTCTGGCACTTTGGTTTGCTCGCAGGTGAAGTTCTGCGCCGCAATAGTTTTCTCACCATTTGGCCGCAAAGAGGCTACCGCCCAAAGGATTTCAAAGTGGGCTTGCAATTTGCAATTGAGAGCGGGTGGCTTGAGTTACTCCCCGGTGACAACTCGTATCGCTTAACCAGAAGTGGTTTCACCGACGGCTGAATTTGATGTCTTGAGGGACGCTACTCAAGCGGGCTTGGTCGATAACGGCCGGGGTGTCGCCGACATCAGAATCGGTCGTTTCCCGGCCGAAATCCGCCGCACCGGTGAATAGCGGCGGATGTCCGCTTCTCGGCCGATCCGGTCGTTCGAAAATTGCCGATTGCGCAATCAAATTAGGCCGTGTCGAGTGTCCGGTCCTGGAAAGCATGATTTGGCGCTACCGATCCGTTGCGGCCACATGATCGACCCGATATTGATAATCCGCTTCGCTTTCCGTGATTCTGGTCACAGCTGGCAGGTATGCTGTCGCCTCAGCGGTGAGCATTAATACCGGTAGAGGATAGACGCGGTGACTACGGCGCTGGCTCATCACGCAAGGGCTTGCCATTGTCCACAACTTGCACGGTCAGGACCTTGATCGGCATGTCACGGGCGAGCTTGTATCCAGAGTGGGGCACGCGTGAGCGCCGGCTGCACAAGCACAGGATTGAAGGGTTGGATCGACGCTTGTGCGCTTCAATTGATCGCACAGATCATCGCTAACTGCGTACTACATGCGCAGTGCTGTGATTGAAGTGCGCAGTTCTGCGATTGACATACGCAGAACTGCGCATATAATGCGTAGAATGAGCCGTCGTAAACTTTTGACCGCCGCGGATGTATGTGAAATTACAGGCTATTCTCGTAACCAGTTGAGAGGTGTACTAGACGAATTGCCTCCATGGCGAGATCAAATCGGGCCAGCCAGAGTAGCGCGCGAATTTAATGCACAAGACCTAATTATCTTGAGTGTTGTGCATGCATTGGAGACCACTTACGCTATTCGTAGAAACGCAATTGCCAATCTAATGTCTCCGCTGCGGGCCGCGTTAGCGGGTCCAAAGCCGGTAAATCGTGAGGCGAGGTTGCTTCTATCGGTCCTCCCTCCGTCGGTTCGTTATATCAAGGACGCTGAACTGGTCGGTGAAGGTTTGGTAGTACCGCTTCTGGCATTTTTTGAACGCGTAGATCACTACAGGCGATATGACATGCCAGGTGGCCATGTGGACCAAGCCGATCTGAAGCTAGGGCCCACCATCATCTCTAATCGAAAGAAACAAAGGATGGCATGACGCTTTCCGGCTCGATCCATATAAGGTGTGCTCAGAAGAAAGGGCATTCATGATCGCAACTAATCGGCTGCACAAAACTCTCGTCGAGTTTGGCTACAAGGCAGCAGACGTCTACGATGGGTATCAATTCGCGGCGGTTGACCAGCCAGATTTACCGGTGCGACAAACTGCGGTCGCTGCCTTTTTCGATAGTCCACCATCGTACCGCAATGCAGCGCTCGGGATTGTGCAGGTGCCCGCCGAAACGTCGGTCGAGAGCGCGGTCGAGGCTCAACGCTCTTTGGGCGCTCCTTTCCTCATTGCGATTAGCGAGAAGTCAGTTAGTGCCTGGAGTTTTACATCGCGAGGTCCAAGCAAGTTCGATGAGGCACCCGTTTCGGAATGGGCAAACTTCAGCGCCAAGCACTCTGGTATTTGGCGTGCAGATGCCGTACGGCGTGCCAAGGCAATTCATCTTCGGGTCGCGCGTCCCTCCCAGCAATTGCTCTTCGATCCGGCGACGCTCTTTACCATTCAAACGCAAGTGCAGTCGGCGCTGGATTCTCTTCTACGGAGTTTCATTAGCTATTTTGAGTCGGTACCGAATAGATCAGCACTTTCTCTTCACAATGACTACCGTGTGCTTTTTCCGTTGGTGTTTCGTTTGTTGGCGGCAAAAATACTTTACGATCGCGAGGATCGACGACTGGCAACAGTCGACCCGAAGAATATTGAAGACGTCATTGACGCCATAAGTAAGCTCTACTCGCTTGCCCCCCTTCCCATTCGGTGGAATGTCACAACTCGAGCGCAACTGAGTGATGCGTGGAAGACTTTGCTCCACGGCCTACATGTGCGCAATATCGCAGCAGACGACTTGGCCTTCGTCTACGAGAACGTGCTGATAACCAAGGAGACGCGCAAGGCCTTTGGTACACACAGCACACCTTCTGCTATTGCCGAGTACGTTGTCCGGTCTTTCAATCTTCCGAACGACGTGAACGTCGAATCGCTCCGGGTCTATGAGCCGTTTGCCGGATCATGCGTCTTTTTAACAGCGGCAATGCGCCGCTTCAAGGAAATGTTGCCCGCGGAATGGTCGCCCTCGAAGATGCACAAACATCTTGTATCGCGTTTCGCCGCGAGTGAAATCGATCAATTTGCATGTGAAATTGCTCGGCTATCCTTGATTTTGGCTGACTATCCGAATGCAAACGGGTGGCATATCAACAACGAGGATTTGTTCGAAGGCCAAGTGCTGACAAATCGTTTGGCTAGCGCGGATATGGTCATTTGCAATCCACCGTTTGAGGATTTCGATGACATAAATGGGTATGGCTCGGCTCACAAACCGGTTGTCGCGCTAACATCGATTCTGGAACGCTCGCCAGCCTATCTTGGGATCGTAATGCCTCCTGGATTTGGCTCTCACAAAAAATATCGTGATCTGGCCAAGAATGTAGTTGCGCAGTATCAGGATGTTGAGTTGCTTGAGTTGCCTGAAGGAACTTTTCGACGAGCCTCTGTGAGCGCAGTTGTACTAATCGCCCAAGATCCCAGGACAACTTCCACGACATCACTTACGACCGTTAGAAAAAGCACTGTCCACCGGACCCAACGCCAGACGTTTGAACAAACTCTTCAACCGTCAACAACGGAATCTATTCAGATACATCCGGTCCAAGCGCCCGGATTCACGGGGTTGACGCCTCTGCGCGACATTTGGGAATACCTTGGCCAAAACCCTCGGTTGGGCGATTTGGCAGATGTTCATCGGGGCCTTGAGTGGCGGGGGGATCAGCGACTGGCCAGTTCGTCCCGGGCAGAGAAAGGGTACCGGAGGGGATTGCATCGGATCGCTGAAAGTCTCGCGCAATTCCGCATACTTCGGACAACGTATCTCAACTGCCGTGAAGAGGCGCTGCGTGGAGGGGCTATACAGCACCGTTGGCAAAACCCGAAGATCGTTTGCAGCGCAATCCGAGTGTCGCGTGGGCCTTGGCGTTTGGCAGCGTGCGTAGACGAGCGAGGCTTGGTTGTGTCTCAGCAATTCTTTGGTATTTGGCTTCGGGAAGGCGTTCACTCCGAATTGATGTTGCCGCCGCTCGCGGCAATCTTGAATTCACCGGTCGCCAATGCATTTAGCTATATTCATGATCCGGAGAAGGGATTAAGAATTGAAACGATGAAGCAACTACCATTGCCGACTCAAGAAGTGGCGCGTGAAGTCAACGCTTTGGTGGAGGAATACGTATCCAACGCAGAGCAAGCCGGTCCTCTATTTCATTCCTCAAATCGGACATTGGCCGACATTCTTATGGAGATTGATGCGAAGATTCTAGCTGCCTACGACCTACCACCAAAGCTCGAGAAGGCGCTTTTGAAATTTATGAACGAGGGCGAACGTCCCTGCCAGCATTCGTTTGGCCCCTATCCGGGCGCAAATGAGTCAGGTGCGATACCGCTCAAGAGACTTCTCGCGAGGGAGGCTGCGGCTCCATCTGTAAAATTGGCGTGGGAACAATTACTAGTTCCGTTACCCGCGGAAGTTGCGGACGTCTTCGATGCGGTTTGATGCATGTATCTCCTAGATACGAGTGTCGTATCAAATGTAGTCAACGCGCGCCAACCTAAGCACCAAAGTGCTCGTGATTTTATTCAGCAGAACGCGCTTTTTCTCGACCAAGTGTACCTGTCGGCCGTTACGGTTTCAGAAGCGGAATTCGGCCTAAACCTGTTAAAGCTGAGACGTCCCGCAGTAGTCGCCGATCTATTAGCTGAGATCGAGAGACGTGTAACGGCCATGGCCATGATGGGGACAATTCTTCCCATAGATCGCCATGTAGCCCGTGAGCATGCTCGACTGCGAGCCGCATATGCTGCGATTAAGGTACCCCGGCAAGTGGCTTCCGGTACGTTTAAAAAGAAGCATGTCGAACTTTGGCATGAAGAAATACTTTCTTCCCAACTACAGATTAGTGAAAACGATATTTGGATCGCCGCGACTGCGCTGACACATGATTTGGTCCTCGTTACAGTCGATAGCGACCATGAGGACCTACGAAGAGCCTGTCCAGAGCTTCGTGTCCATAGGCTCTGAAACGCGTTAGGTGGAAACGAGTTCCAAATTGTTCCCTGGTCCGCTCTGGGTCGAAAGATTGAACTGGCTTTTCTCGGGAGCCGACGCTCGTCCGGGCAGTCCCTATTATCCCAACCAGCAGAGCGCAAACGGCAGCAATGGCCGAGAAGCGGACATTCATGACGATGTGGCTGCCGGTGTGCAGTGGGGCGCGTGCCGGCGGTCGCCTACCATTCATGACCGGCCTAAATCGCGAACGGAGCGTTCGCGCAGACCCGAGGTTTGGAAAATGATGCCGGACGTTTGACCGCGATACCGCCGTCGGGGATACTTCGGCGCATGCGCTTGAGCCCTGTGTCCTTGACGCCTTGGCGCATGTTCAAACAGCATCCACAGCGAGGAACCATGATCCACGAACTGCGTATTTACCACTGCATGCCGGGCCGTCTCGGCGATCTCAACAATCGTTTTGCCAACGTCACTCTCAAGATCTGGGAGAAGCACGGCATCCGCCAGGTGGGTTTCTGGACGGTCCTGATCGGGCCGTCGAACCATGTCCTGTACTACCTGCTCGAATGGGAGAGCCTCGCCGACCGCGAGCAAAAGTGGAATGCATTCTCCGGCGATCCTGAGTGGCTTGCTGCGCGGGCCAAGACGGAGGAGCAGGGGCCGCTGTTGCACCACCTCGAGAACTACATGCTCGCGCCCACAGCCTATTCGAAGATCAAATAAGCGGTCATAGGAAATTCGGCCATGCGCGCGGCGATCCGGCCGGGGCACAGCCGGTCGACTGGCTTGGCCCATCTGTCCATTCGTCGCGCATCGAGGGAGGCGTACACTGAGGCTCTGGACTAATCTGCATTTGGGTGCCTGGTTGCGCGTCGCGGTAAAATGGCAGGGACGCTGCATACGCGGCTAGCCGCGGTTCGGCAGCGTAAGTGTGGCAGATCTGGCAGTAAGGAGTCCCATGACACAGGTGTTGATCGTCGAGGACCACGAGGAGAACCGCAATCTCCTCAAGATGCTGCTCGAGGTCAACGGCTACCGGGTGACGGCCGCGGGCAACGGGCTGGAGGCTCTTGCCGCCGCGCGGCACGATCCGCCGGACGCCATCGTCTCCGACGTGCTGATGCCGAAAATGGACGGCTTCGCACTGTGCCGCGCCTGGATGCAGGATGCAGCGCTCAGGCCCATTCCGTTCATTTTCTACTCTGCGACCTATGTGCGCCCGGACGACGAGCAATTCGCGATGGCGCTGGGCGCGGTGCGCTATCTGATCAAGCCGCTGGAGGCAGAGGTATTTCTGCGGGAGCTGCGTGTGGTGCTGCAGCAGTGGGCCGGGCACGCCGCGCCCGTCCCGGCCGCGCCGCTGGATGACGCCGCGGCCCGCGCTCTGCACGAGCTGGCGCTTGCGCGCAAGATCGAGGACAAAATGGCGCAACTGGAGGCGGCGAACCTCAAACTGCGCGAGAGCGAGGAGAGATACCGGCGCATCTACGACAGCCTGCAGGATGTCTATGTCGAGACGAGCCTGGATGGAACCATATTGGAGATCGGTCCCCAGGTGGCGACGCTGTCACAAGGGCAATACAAGCGGGAAGATCTCATCGGCAGTTCAGCGGACGCCTTGTATGCCGATCCCCGCGACCGGGATGCCATCCTGCAAGCCATCAAGCAACGCGGCCGGGCTATCGACGTGGACGCGACCTTCAGGAACCGCGACGGGTCCCTCATTCCATGCTCGGTCTCCGCCACGATCGTACGCAGCCCCGATTACGAAGCAAGGTTGGTCGCTACCTGGCGCGATGTCAGCCGGCGTAAGTGACAATCATTGAGCATCGTCAAGATGCATCCTGGTTGACGGACTAGGCTGGGTGCAGGTGGCGCGGCCAATCGGGGCCGGCCGCCCGTCCATGCACATCCACAGGCTCATCGCCGACCAGGCTCTCGCCAGCCTGAAAACCTCCCTCGCCGGCCTGGCGCGGCCCGAGGCCGCGCGCCGGCTGCTGGAATTCGGGCCCAACCATGTCGAGGAGTTGGCCCGCGAGCATCTGCTGCTTGGTTTCGCGCGCGAGTTCACGCACTTCTTCGCCCTCATCCTCTGGGCAGGCGCGGCGCTCGCGTTTCTCGCCGAACATTTCGATCCCGGCCAGGGCATGGCCAGTCTCGGGGTCGCAATCGTCGGTGTCATCGTGATCAACGGCATTTTCTCCTTCTGGCAGGAATACAAGGCCGAGCGGGCAGTCGCGGCGCTGCGCCAGTTGCTGCCGCAGAAGGTGAAGGTGCAGCGCGACGGCGCAACCATCGAGATTCTCGCCACCGAGCTCGTGCCCGGCGACATCGTGCTGCTGGAGGAGGGAAGCTTGGTCCCGGCCGACTGCCGTCTGGTCGAGGCCTTCGCGCTGCGCGTGAACACCGCGACGGTCACCGGCGAGTCCCTGCCCAAGGCGCGCAATACCGACCCGAGCACGGAGGAATCGCCGCTCTACGCAAAAAACATCGCGCTCGCCGGCACCTCGGTGGTGTCGGGTCAGGCGCGCGCGGTGGTGTACGCCACCGGCATGCACACCGAGTTCGGCAGGATCGCGCATCTCACCCAGACGGCAGCCGAACCCAGTTCGCCGCTGCAGCGGGAAATCGCGCGGCTGTCGCGCATCGTCGCGGCTCTGGCCACGGGCATGGGCGTCGCCATGTTCGCCATCGGTGAAGCGCTGGGGCTGCCCACCTGGGAGAACCTGCTGTTCGCCATCGGCATCATCGTCGCCAACGTGCCCGAAGGCCTGCTGCCAACGGTGACGCTGTCTCTGGCGATGGCGACGCAGCGCATGGCCAAGCGCAACGCCCTGGTGCGCCACCTGCCCGCGGTCGAAGCGCTCGGCTCGACCACGACCATCTGCTGCGACAAGACCGGCACGCTGACGCAGAACCGCATGTCGGTGAAGCGCCTGTGGCTAGGCGGCGGATTCGTCGAGCCGGCCGATCTCGCGGCGCAACCGCGCCTCGCGCAGGATAACCGCCAGTTGTTCGTCAATGCCGCGCTGTGCCACAACCTGAATGAGGTGGACGAGCACGGCCAGCGCAAACTGCTGGGCGACCCGATGGAAGTGGCGCTGGCCGGCCTAGGCCGGCAAGTGATCGGCGACCTCGGCGGTTTCTCGCGCAGCGACGAGATCCCGTTCGACACCGACCGCAAGCGCATGTCGGTGCTGTGCCAGACGCCGCAGGGACGCGTGCTCTATTGCAAGGGCGCGCCGGAAACCGTGCTCGCGGCCTGCGACTTCGTCCAGTTCGATGCCGGGATTGCGCCGCTCGACGCCGCGGCGACGACGCGCCTGCTGGCGGCGCAGGACGTGATGACCGAGGCTGGCCTTCGCGTGCTCGCTTTTGCCCATTGCCAGATCAACGACGGCACGCCCGCCGAGGAGCGCGGCATGACGCTGACCGGGCTCATCGGGCTGGAGGACCCGCCGCGGCCCCAGGTGCCCAAGGCCATCGCGCGCTGCGCCAGCGCCGGCATTCGCATCATCATGGTCACCGGTGACCACCCGCATACCGCCCTGGCCATCGCGCGCGAGATCGGCCTGGTTAAAACCGCGCTACCGGTGGTAATCAGCGGCGACCAACTGCGCTCCCTGTCGCCAACGCAACTGCAACTGGCGCTCGATGCGAAAGAGATCATTTTCGCGCGTGTCGCCGCCGAGCAGAAAATGCTGATCGTCCAGGCGCTTAAACAAAAGGGCGAAATCGTCGCGGTCACCGGCGACGGCGTGAACGACGCCCCGGCGCTGAAAACCGCCGACATCGGCATCGCCATGGGCATCGCCGGCACCGACGTGGCCAAGGAAGCGGCCGACCTGATCCTGCTGGATGACAACTTCGCCAGCATCGTCGCCGCGATCGAGGAAGGGCGCGCGGTGTTCGAGAACATCCGCAAGTTCCTCACCTATATCCTCAGTTCCAACATCCCCGAGGTGGTGCCCTATCTCGCCTTCGTGCTCTTCAGGATCCCGCTGCCGCTCACCATCATCCAGATCCTCGCCGTCGATCTCGGCACCGACATGCTGCCGGCGCTGGCCTTGGGCGCCGAGAAACCCGATCCGGGCGTGATGAACCGCCCGCCCAGAGCGCGCGGCGAGCGGCTGCTGTCCTGGGGCCTCCTCGCCCGGGCGTATCTGTTCCTCGGCGTGCTGGAGGCGGCGGCGTCGATGGCCGTGTTCTTCCTGTTCTTAGACGCAGCCGGCTGGCACTACGGCGAACTGCCCGGCAAGACCGACCCGCTGTATCTGCAGGCGACCACTGCGTGCCTGACAGCCATCGTCGTGACCCAGGTGGCAAATGTCTTCCTCTGCCGCCACCCGCTGAAATCGTCGCTGTCGTTCAGCCTCCTCAGCAACCCGCTCATCCTGCTCGGCATCGCGGCGGAGCTGGGCCTGATCCTGTTCATCGTCTACACCCCGGCAGGCAACTGGCTGTTCGGCACGGCACCGGTGGGGCCGGAGGTCTGGTTGCTCGCGGTGGTGTTCGCGGCCGCGATGTGGGTCCTGGAGGAAGCGCGCAAGGCATGGTTGCGTCGGGGCGCGCGCTCTGGCGTAAACTAGACCGGGGGAACGGTCTGTTTTCGTGCAACTCCTTTCGCATCAGGACAGGTCAGTATGAGCGCAGAGAAACCAAGCAATATCGACCGCGCCGCGATCATGGATCACGCGCAGCGCACGGCCGAGCAAACGGCCCTGCGCAAGGTGCGCAAGACGCTGGATCGGATTGAACAGGCCGAATCCGCCGAACGCAGGACCTTGCGCAAGGTTCTGATCGTGTGCGCGCTATTGCTTGCTCTCGGGAGTTGGCTTTTTTGGGAACTCCTATTCAGCGACCGGGGCATGCCGAAGCCGCCGCCGATGAAGATTCCGCAGAAGCTGCAGCAACAGCAATGACGACATGCCGCGCGTTCGGAGCTTTCCCCCCATAGTCGATGCCAAGGCCCGCATTCTGATCCTCGGCAGCATGCCGGGGAAGGCATCGCTCGCGGCGGGACAATATTATGCGCATGCGCAGAACCTGTTCTGGCGCATCCTCGGCGACGTCACCGGCGCCGATTCGGCGTCGCCCTACGAGGCCAGAGCCCGGGCGCTGAAAGCCCGCGGCATCGCGCTATGGGACGTGCTCGCGTCCTGCGCGCGCGAGGGCAGCCTGGATTCGGCGATCGACGACGCGACCATACGGCCCAACGATTTCGCCGCGTTCTATCGCACGCATCCGCGGATTGCGCATGTCTTTTTCAACGGCGCCAAAGCCGAGGCCTGCTATCGCAAGCACGTGCTGCCGGTACTCGCGGGCGGACCGGCACCGCAGAGCTATCATCGCCTGCCTTCGACCAGCCCGGCCAACGCGTCGATATCGGGTGCGTACAAGCTAAGGATGTGGAAGCAGGCTCTGCGGCAAGCTCTGGCGGGGCGCTAACTTCGCGCTGACGCGGGCCGAACGCCGAGCAGCGCGGCGCTCTCAGCTATCTGGCATCAGTGCGCCGCCCGCGCGAAAGCCTTCGATCTCGGTCTGGTCGAAGCCCCAGTCGGCGAGCGCCTGCGCTCCGCCTTCCCCGCGGCGCGGCGCGCCGCGGCTAACGGCGCCCGGGGTGCGCGAGTAGCGCGGCGAAGGCGCGGGTTGGGTCACGCCGTCGATGTCGATGAAGGCGCCACGCGCTTGATTGTGCGGATGCTGCGGCGCTTCGGCCAGAGACAATACCGGCGCGAAGCACACGTCGGTTCCTTCCATTTCGCGGCACCACTCGTCCCGCGTCTTGCGCTTGAACGCGGCGGCGAAAGCAGCGCGCAGATCGGGCCAGCGCGCGAAGTCGAATTGTCCCGGCAGGGTGGCGGCATCCAGGCCCAGGCGCGATAGCAGTTCGGCGTAGAAGCGGCCCTCGATAGCCCCGATGGCCACGTGCTTGCCCTCGGCAGTCTCGTAGGCGTCGTACCAAGGCGCGCCGGTGTCGAGCACGTTGACGCCGCGTTGATCGCGCCAGTGGCCGGCGGCGAGGCGCCCGTAGAACATCGCCATCAGGCTGGCCGCGCCCTCGCTCATGGCGGCGTCGATCACCTGGCCCTTGCCCGAGGCGCGCGCCTCGAATAGCGCGCAGGCGATGCCGAATGCCAGAACCATGCCGCCGCCGCCGAAATCGCCCACCAGATTGAGCGGCGGCAGCGGCGCCTCGCCTTTGCGGCCGATGGCGTGCAGCGCGCCCGACAGCGCGATGTAATTGATATCGTGGCCGGCAGCCTGCGCCAGCGGCCCATCCTGCCCCCAACCGGTGATGCGGCCATAGACCAGGCGCGGATTGCGCCCGAGGCAGGCGTCCGGACCCAGGCCCAGGCGCTCGGTGACGCCGGGGCGGAAGCCCTCGATCAGCGCGTCCGCCTTCGCTGCCAGCGCCAGCACGGTCTGTATCGATTCGGCTTGCTTCAGATCGAGCGCGATCGAGCGCCGGCCGCGCGACATGATGTCGTACTTCGGTTCCACCGGCAGTCCCAGATCGTTCGCCTGCAGGCGATCCACGCGCAGCACGTCGGCGCCCATGTCGGCGAGCAGCATGCCGCAGAATGGCCCCGGGCCTATGCCTGCGATTTCCAGCACCTTCACCCCTGTCAGTGGCCCGCTCATTTTGTTCTCCTCGGCTTGGAATCGGAGCCAACATAGCAGATCAATGTTCGGCGTGGCAAAAAAATTGCACCCTCCCCGGCCTCGCCGCGCGCAAGCGCTTTCGACTGCGCTCGCAGAGCCGCGCATCGAGTCGGGACCGGGCGTCAGGGTGCTACAATCAGCGTTACTCATCGAGCCACCGCTCATCTAGCCACCGGAAGGCCCCCCATGGATCTCAATTACACCAAGGAAGAGCAGGCGTTTCGCGAGGAAGTGCGCACTTTCATACGCGACAATCTGCCGAAGGACATCGCCGACAAGGTGCTGCATCACAAGCGCCTGGTCAAGGACGACTGGGTGCGCTGGCAGAAAATCCTGTACAAGAAAGGCTGGGTCGCCCCCAACTGGCCGAAGGAGTACGGCGGCTGCGCCTGGACGCCGATCCAGCAGCACATTTTCGAAGATGAATGCGGCTACGCCGGAGCACCGCGCGTGATGCCGTTCGGCCTGGTGATGGTGGCGCCGGTGATCCAGCATTTCGGCAGCAAATGGCAGAAGGAGTATTACTTGCCGCGCATCCTGTCTTCCGAAGACTGGTGGGCGCAGGGCTATACGGAGCCGGGCTCGGGCTCGGACCTGGCTTCGCTCAAGACCCGGGCGCAGTTTGTAAAAAGCGGCGAGGGCGATCATTACATCGTCGACGGCCAGAAAACCTGGACCACGCTGGGCCAGCACGCCGACATGATTTTCTGCCTGGTGCGCACCGACACCACGGTAAAAAAGCAGGAAGGCATCTCCTTCCTCCTGATCAACATGCGTTCCCCCGGCATCACCGTGCGCCCGATCATCACCCTGGACGAGGAGCACGAAGTCAACGAGGTGTTCTTCGACAACGTCAAGGTCCCGGCCGAGAACCTGGTGGGCGAGGCGGGCAAGGGCTGGACCTACGCCAAGTTCCTGCTCGGGCACGAGCGCACCGGCATCGCGCGTGTGGGCGAATCCAAGCGCGAGCTGGAGCAGTTGAAAGCGGTCGCGGCCAAACAGTTGCGCAACGGCAAATCGCTGATCGAGGATCCGCGCTTTCGCGACCGCATCATCCAGGTCGAGGTCGATTTGATGGCGCTGGAAATCACGCTGCTGCGCGTGCTGTCTTCGCGCACCAAACCCGGCCCCGAGGCCTCCATCCTCAAGATCAAGGGCACGGACGTGCAGCAGGCGCTGACCGAGCTGACCATGGAAGCGATGGGACCGTATGCGCTACCCTTCCGCCCGGAGGCGCGCGACGCCGGCTGGCACGGCGAACCGGTCGGGCCCGATTATGCCGGTTCGGCCGCCGCGGTCTATTTCAATTACCGCAAGACTTCGATCTACGGCGGTTCGAACGAGATCCAACGCAACATCATTTCGCAAATGGTTCTGGGACTCTGATCATGGATTTCATTTTCAGCGAAGAACAGCAGCTGCTGCGCGACAGCATCCAGCGATACATCGGCAAGGAATACGGCTTCGAGGCGCGCAAGGCGATCATGGTGTCGAAGCAGGGCTTTTCCGACAAGGTGTGGGCGCAGTTCGCCGACATGGGCCTGCTCGGCGTGGCCTTCGCCGAAGCGCATGGCGGCTTCGGCGGCACCCCGGTGGACACCATGCTGGTGATGACCGAACTCGGTCGCGGCATCGTGGTCGAACCGTATTTTTCCACCGTGGTGCTGGGCGGCAGCCTGATCGACCTCGCCGGCAGCGAGGCGCAGAAGCAGGCTGTGCTGCCCGAAGTGGTGCAGGGCAAGCTGCTGCTTGCCGCCGCGCTGGGCGAACCGAATTCGCGCTACGAGTTGAACTGCGTCGAGACCACGGCCAAACGCGACGGCGGCGGCTACGTGCTGAACGGCCACAAGGCGGTGGTGCTGCACGGGGAGAGCGCGAACAAACTGATCGTGTCGGCGCGCACCGCAGGCAGCGCGCGCGACGCCAAGGGCATCAGCCTGTTCCTGGTCGATGGCAATACCTCGGGTGTGCAGGTGCAAGGCTATCGCACCATCGATGGCATGCGCGCGGCCGAGATCAAGCTGGCGAACGTCAAGGTCGGCGCCGACGGCGTGCTGGGCGAAGTCGACCAGGCGCTACCGCTGCTCGAGCGCGCGGCCGATTTCGCCGTGTCGGCGCTGTGCGCCGAAGCGGTGGGCGCGATGGAGGCGCTGAATGCCGCCACCTTCGACTACCTGAAGACGCGCCAGCAGTTCGGCCGCCCGATCGGCAGCTTCCAGGCGTTGCAGCACCGCGCGGTGGACATGATGATCCATTGCGAGCAGTCGCGCTCGCTCGCCCTTCTTGCCTCGGTAAAGGTGCAGTCCGAGGATCCGAACGAGCGCAAGCGCACGGTGTCGGCGGCCAAGATCCAGATCGGCCGCTCCGGCCGCGTCATCAGCCAGGAGGCGATCCAGATGCACGGCGGCATGGGCGTGAGCAATGAACTCGCCGCCGGCCATTACGCCAAACGCCTCGCCATGATCAACGCCACTTTGGGCGACGTCGATTACCACTGCGATCGCTTCGCCGGCGCCGCGTAGATCACCGAAGGCCGAAATTAGGCGTCTGTATTAGGAGGGGAGCCCTCGTGGGAGCGAGCTTGCTCGCGAACG
>ERZ1292633.1433-Hain-H41-02um-R1-1433-length-25793-cov-5_pt2 | contig 24768 bp, 21 predicted proteins | sample MGYA00564406_ERZ1292633 | MGnify/ENA primary metagenome ERZ1292633 (study PRJEB36523, sample SAMEA6512639) | groundwater metagenome | collected 2019-01-08 | study: AquaDiva: Metagenomics assemblies of 32 groundwater samples | reverse complement strand
CTCGGCCGCCGGCACGAGCGATCCAGTGGGGCCGCTCTCCGACGCTGACGTCGATCGCATAGCCCGGCGGGTGATCGATCTCCTGGGCGACAAGCCGGTCCGCGATGTCGCCTGGGAAGTGGTGCCGGATCTCGCCGAAGTGCTGCTGAAGTCGCGGATCCGCGAGTTGGAAGCCTCGGTGGAATAGGGCCCGCCCGGCGCGCCGCTGTGCGCGGAGCGCGGGTCAGTATCCGATCCGATGGACAAGCGATTCGACCCGAAGAGCTACGAGCCGCGCTGGCAACGCGAGTGGGCGGCGAAGGAGTACTTCGTCTCCGAGTCACCTTCCGAGCGCCCCCCGTACTGCATCATGATCCCGCCACCGAACGTGACGGGAAGGCTCCACATGGGGCACGCCCTGCAGTCGACGTTGCAGGACCTTCTGACCCGCTGGAGACGGATGCAGGGCAGGAACGCCCTCTGGCTCCCGGGCACCGATCACGCGGGTATCGCCACTCAGCTCATGGTCGAGCGCGAGCTCGCGGCCGAGGGGTTGACGAGAGAAGCGCTCGGCCGCGAAGCGTTCCTGGCCCGAATGTGGTCGTGGAAGGAGCACTATCACGGCAACATCCGGCGGCAGCTCGACCTGCTCGGGGCCTCGTGCGACTGGACGCGCGAGCGCTTCACCCTCGACGAAGGGTTGTCGCGCGCGGTGCGCGAAGCGTTCGTACTCCTGTACGCCGCCGGGAAAATCAAGCGTGGCGAGTATCTGGTGAACTGGTCGACGGGTCTCGACACGGCGATCTCCGATCTCGAGGTCGAAATGCGGCCGGTGCGCGACAAGCTCTGGCGCGTCGCCTACTCACTCGAGGGGAGCGACGAGCGGCTGACGGTCGCCACGACCCGGCCCGAGACGATCCTCGGCGACACAGCTCTCGCCGTGCATCCGGAGGACGAGAGGTATCGCCACCTGATCGGGAGGCGCGCGATCGTGCCGGTCGGCGGCCGGTCGATCCCGATCGTGGCCGACGAGTCGGTCGAGCGGGAGTTCGGGACCGGGGTCGTCAAGGTGACCCCATTTCACGATCTCGCCGACTTCGAGCTCGGCCGGCGGCATGAGCTGCCGGGATTGACCGTTATCGACCGGCGTGGACGAATGACGCCGGCTGCCGGGCGCGACTTCGAGGGCCTCGACGTCGACGCGGCGCGCGAGCTCGTGCTCGAACGCGCGCGGTCAGAGGGCGCCCTGGTCTCGGAAGAGGACTATCAGCACAACGTCGGTTTCTGCCAGCGCAGCGGCGTGCGAGTCCAGCCGCTGGTCTCCACGCAGTGGTTCTGCGACGTCTCGGAGATGGCAGCCGCGGCGCTCGCCGCGAATCGCGACGGCCGGCTCGAGCTGGTGCCAGCCTCGTGGGGCAAGACCTGGGAGCACTGGCTCGAGAACATCCGCCCCTGGTGCATCTCGCGCCAGCTCTGGTGGGGCCACCAGATTCCCGCCTGGTACGACGAGGCCGGGAGCTGCTTCGTCGCGCGCACGCGGGAGGAAGCCGTGCGGTTGGCCGGAACGGAGAAGCTCACCCAGGATCAGGATGTGCTCGACACCTGGTTCTCTTCGGCGCTGTGGCCGTTCTCGACTCTCGGCTGGCCCGACGCGGAGTCGCCCGACTTGCGGACTTTCTATCCGACGACCGTCCTGGTGACGGGTTTCGACATCCTGTTCTTCTGGGTCGCGCGCATGGTAATGACGGGGCTCCACTTCACCGGCGAGTGCCCCTTCTCGAGAGTCCATCTGACCGGCCTCGTGCGCGACGCCGACGGGGTCAAGATGTCCAAGACCAAGGGCAACGTTCTCGACCCCGAGGATCTGGTGAACGAGTACGGCGCCGACGCCGTGCGCTTCACGCTGGCGCTCCTCGACAGCCCGGGCCGCGACATTCCGCTCGACCCCGACCGCATGGCCGGGTACCGCGCCTTCGGCAACAAGATCTGGAACGCGACGCGCTTCGCACTTTCGAAGACCGGAGACACTGAGATCCCGGGCGACCTTCCGTTTTCTGATCTCGAGCTTCCTGAGCGATGGATTCTCGCGCGACTGTCTGAAACGGCGAGTGCCGTTGACGGGGAGCTCGAAGATTTTCGATTCGATCTCGCTTGCGTTCATCTCTATCAGTTTTTCTGGAGTGACTTCTGCGACTGGTATATCGAGATGGCGAAACCGGCTCTGGACTCCCACCAGTCTCGACCGTTCGTCAAGGAAGTTCTCCTCGCGACTCTGGACCGGTCGCTAAGACTTCTGCACCCGGTCATGCCTTTCATCACGGAAGAGCTCTGGCAGAGGCTGCCAGGCCACGAAGCGATTCACCGGGACACGATCTGCCTGGCGGCCTATCCGACGGCGCAGCGCGACTGGGAGCTTGGCGAGCGGGACGGGGAGCGGATGAGGAGTCTCCGCGAGGTCGTGATGATTGTTCGCAACGACCGCGCGGAGAGGAAGCTTCCGGCCCGTCGTGCCGCCAGGTTGCATCTGCGGGCAGCGTCGCCGGAAGCCGACTCGAGTCTGTTGACTTACCTTTCTTCGAGCGAGGCTGGAGCCTTGCTGAAGAGTCTGGCTGCGGTAGATAGCGTTACCGATGATCCACCTCACGTAGGCTTGACGAACAGGCACGTCAGGAACGGAATAGAGATCACGCCCGAGTTCGACGGATCCAATGAAACGCCAGACCTGATGCGCATTCGCCAGGACCTGACGACAGTCGAAACCAACCTGGCCCGAGCCCGGTCACGGCTCGCAAGCGAATCATTCACGTCGAAGGCGCCTCCGGAGGTTGTTGCCGGCGCGAAGAAGAGCGTCGAGGGACTCCGACTGGAGCGCGATCGCCTGATCGCGGCCCTCGGGATGAGCGTGGAGAGCTCATGACTTCGGTGAGCGATCTCGGTCGCGACTGGGCCGCGCGACGGAAGAAAGTCGTTCCGAACGAGTTCAACGTGATCTTCGTGTCGAGCCTGCCTTCGACCCAGGCGCTGGCACGCACGCTCGTCGAGCAGTGCGTGCACGAGGATGAGGGGCCATTGCCGTTCGTGATCGCCGCCTTGGAACAGACACGAGGGAAGGGTCGGCGAGACCGCGTCTGGTCGAGTCCGAAGGAGGGCGGCTTCTACGGCAGTCTGGTGCTGCCGGTCGCGGGCCCCGAGCGGTTACAGGAGTTGCCGGTCCGCATCGCCGTCGCGCTCGCCGAGCTGGTCAACGAACGGATCGGCGACAGGTGCCGGGTCAAGTGGCCGAACGACCTCGTCGTGGGTCGCAAGAAGCTCGGTGGCATCCTCGTTGACGTCGTGACCCCCCCAGCGCCCGCCGAGATCTGGGCGATCCTCGGCATGGGGGTCAATCTCCGTACGCCGCCGGTCGGGGACCGGACGCCGGTGACCTCCATCACCGAGGCGGCCGCGGTTCGGGACAGCCCACGATTCAACCTCGCCGAGCTGGTTGGCGATGCAATTGTGGCGATCTGGAGCGCGCTCCACTCCGAACGCCAGGACTGGATTGAACGATTCGTGCGGCTGTCGGTTCATCGACCGGGGGATCCGCTGCGCTTTCTCGCCGGCGACGAGGAGATCGCGGGTCGATTCTCGGGATTCGACGAGAACGGGTTCCTGCTGCTCGACGAGGATTCATCCGGAGCCCTCCGAACCGTCCGCAGCGGGGAGGTCTTCGCATGGTAGGGCCGGCGCTCGATCGTGAGCTCCTGGTCGTCGTCGACGTCGGCAACACCACCACGGTTTTCGGGGTCTATCGCGGCGACGACCTCCTCGCGAGCTTCCGGCTCTCGACCGACAAGGAGCGGACGTCGGACGAGTATGCCGGGATGCTCTTGCCGCTCCTTGACCGCGCCGGCGTCGATCCAGCGGCGGCCTCGTCGGTCATCGTCTCGTCGGTGGTGCCGCCACTCAACTCGACACTGTCGCGTCTTTCGCTCGACCTCTTCGGGCGCCAGCCCATGTACGTCGAGCCTGGAATTCGGACCGGCATGCCGATCCGCTACGATCATCCGGCGGAGGTCGGCGCCGACCGGATCGTGAACGCGGTTGCGGCGCGCGAGCTCTACGGTTCGCCGGTCATCGTGGTCGATTTCGGCACCGCCACGACGTTCGATGTCGTCAATGCGGCGGGCGAGTACGCCGGCGGAATCATCTCCCCGGGAATCCTGATCTCGGCCGAAGCGCTCTTCGCCCATGCCTCGCGCCTCTATCAGGTAGATGTGCGGCGACCGGCGGAGCTCGTGGGCCGCAACACGGCGAGCGCCATGCAGGCCGGCATTTACTATGGCTACATCGGTCTCGTCGACGGCATCCTCGAGCGGTTGTTGAGCGAGCTCGGACCGGTGCGCGAGATCGTGGCGACGGGCGGCCAGGCGGAGCTCATCGCGTCCGGCTCGCGCTATCTGCGCAAAGTCGAGCCGCTGCTCACACTCACCGGGCTCAAGCTGATCCATGAGCGGAATCGCGCCTGATCCGCCGCCGTCAGCCGAAGAACACGCCTACTTTCAGGCCATCGAAGAGGCGTTCCTGAGGCTGCGCGGCAAGGCAGTGCTGCTGTCGGCCTCCGACTGGCAAGTCGCCCGGGCCTGGCAGCGCGCCGGCATGCCGCTGGAGCTGGTTCTCCAGACCATGACCGAGCTCTTCGCGCGCGCCCGGGAACGCCGGGGTCGATCGATCTCGGCGCTGCGTTACTTTAAAGCCGCCGTCGCGACGGCGTGGGAGGAAGTTGAGTCGCTTTCAGCCGGCAGCCGGCGCGAGCGGCTGGAGCCGATCCGCATCGGAGAGCGTCTGACCCGATTGGCGAACGCGCTGCCGATGGGGCTCGCGGGCCGCGAGCGTTGGGGGAGGGCGCTGACCGAGCTCCAGGGCGAGCTCGAAGAGGTCGAAGCTCGCCTGGCGGCCATGGATCCGGCGCTGCTCGAGGAGGCCGTGGCGGCTCTTCCTGCAGCGGCGCGCGGGGAGATCGAGCGCCAGGTCGAGACGGCGCTCTCCGGCTTGCGCTCGCGACTGCCACGGGAGGAGCTGGAGAGATCGCGCGGCCACCTCCGCGCGCAGCTCTTGCGGAGGCAGTGCGCGCTCCCGTTGTTGTCGCTCTTCGCGCCTGAGGCGCGCGATCCGGAGACCGGCGCAAGATAGCGGCGTCTTTTCGCGTCCCTGGAGAGTACGTGATTCTCCGACGCGCTCCAGCGGCCGTTCCCGCGGCCCTTTTCGTGGCGGGGGTCGCGGCGTCGAGCGCGCTTGCCACGGCGCCAATCGGCCTGGCGCTCGTGGGTGTCGCGGTCGCCCTCGCCTGGGGTCGCCGCGCCGGGCTCCTCGTTGCCGCGCTCTTCGCCGGGCTGGCCTGGGGACGCCTGTCGCCAGAAGCGGACCTGTCCGGGCATGCGCCCGCGCGCGTCAGCGAGGTCGCGGGGACCGTTCGGGGGCCCTGGGTCGTGGACTCCGGAACCGCCCGCACGACGCTCGCCGTGCGCGTCGTTCGTCAGGGAATGCGGCTCTGGCTGGCGCCTCCGGAGGTGACGATCGAGCTCCCAGAGGCAATCTTGCGCCCGCCTCCGGGAAGCACGGTGCGTGTCCGGGGTGAACTGCGACGAGCCGCGGGTTTCGAGAATGAGCGGCGATCGTTGCCGGGGCGCTACCGCCTGCGCGTCAAGTCGGCGCACTTCCTGGAACTGGAGTCGCTGCCCCATCCGATGGTGACCGTACTGTGGAAAGCTCGCGGCCGGGTCGAGCAGTGCCTGGCTGCGAACGCGCCACACCATCGGGGGGTGCGCTACGCATGGGCGCTGCTGTTCGGTGAGCCTGCCGCCCTCCCGGACGAGATGCAGCGGGCGTTGCGTCGCTCCGGGCTCGGCCATCTCGTCGCGGTCTCCGGGATGAACGTCGCTCTGGTCGTGGCGGCGACGTCGGCTTTCGCGGCCTTTCTGGTTCGGCGCGCGCGGATCGCGCTCTGTCTGCTCGCGATTCTGGCGCACCTGCTTCTGGTCGGGGCGGTGCCGTCTCTCGCCCGCGCCACGGTCATGGCGGTCTGCGGCTTCGCGGCGCTCGCGCTGTCGCGGCCGCCGGTGGTTCTTCAGGGGCTGGCTCTCGCCTTCGCGAGTCTCGTTGCCGCCTCGCCCGGCCTGCTGCGCGACTTGGGGTTCCAGCTCTCGTGCGCCGCCACGTTCGGGCTCATCGCCTGGACACCGTGGCTCGTCGGTCGCTGGCAGCGAGGTCCGCGAGCGCTGCGTCTGGCGCTCGCGGCGTCGATCGCGGCGCAGCTCTCGACGCTGGCGCTGTCCGCCGCGAGTTTCTGCGCCGTGTCGCCGGCGTCGCTGATCCTGAACCTGGTCGCCGTCCCGCTCGCGGCATCGCTGCTCGTCGTGGCGTTTATCTGGATCGGGGCCGCGCTCTCGATTCCTGCGCTGGCGGGATTCCTCGCGCTGCCTCTCGACCTCCTGGCGGCGCCGTTCGCGGCCCTCGCCTGGCTTCCGGCGGGGCCGTGGCTGAGCGTTCCGACCAGCGGTAGCTTCGCGAGTGGGCTCGCCTTCTGTGCGGTTCTGCTGCTGCTCGTCCTGCCTCCCCGGGGCATGAGAAGAGTTGCCGTGCTCGGCCTGGCGCTCGCCTTGCTGCAAAGGCCGGGTCGTGGCGAGAGCGATCTCGAGCTCGTCCTGGCCGATGTCGGTCAAGGCGACGGGATGTTGTTGCGCAGCGGCGAAAGCGCGTGGCTTGTCGATGGCGGCGGCGTGCGAGGGCGCGATCTGGCGACACAGGTCTGGCTCGCCCTCCTGGCCCGCCGGGGCATCAGCCGACTGGAAGGCGTGATCGTGACCCACGCCCACGCCGATCACTGCGGGGGTCTGGTGGATGTCGCGGTCCACCTGCCGATCGGCGAGGTGCTGAGCTCGCATCCCTCTCGCGATTCGAGCTGCCTGCGGCAGCTCCTGCGCTGGAGTCGGACCGGGTGGCGCGGGCTCGCCACGGGCGACCGCATTCAACTTGGCGACATCGAGCTGCGCGTTCTGGCGCCGCCCCGTGACGCCACGAGCGGGGAGGGAAACGGCGACTCCTTGGTGTTGCTGGTGGAGGGCGGCGGTCGCCGCATACTGCTCATGGGAGACCTCGACGGCGGGGAGGAGAAGCGCCTCGCGGAGGAGCTGCGCGGGTCGCCCTCGGTCGACGTGCTCAAGGTCGGGCACCACGGCTCCTCGCGCTCGACCGGGGCGGACCTGCTCGCGGCGACGCGTCCGCGGATCGCGATCGTGTCGGCGGGCGCTCGGAATCGGTTCGGGCATCCGGCGCCTGCCGTCCTCGAGCGGCTTCGGAACGCGGGGACCCGCGTCTATCGTACCGACCTCTCGGGCGAGATTCGCCTGCGCTGGCGATCCGGGGGCGCTCTGCGCGTGGAGCTGCCGGCGTCGCCGCGAACCGCGTCCGATCCTTAAGCCGCTAAACTTCCGGATCGTGGTTTCCGAGGTCATCGCCGTGGTCGGTCCGACGGCCGCCGGGAAGAGCGCGCTCGCTTGCCGGCTGGCCGTCGAGCTGGGCGCCGAGATCGTCAACGCCGACGCGCTGCAGGTCTACCGCGGATTCGACATCGGCACCGCGAAACCCGGAGTCGCGGAGCGACGGGCCGTGCCGCACCACCTGATCGACATCCTCGATCCCGTGGAGCGCTACTCCGCGGGGGAGTTCGCGCGGCGCGCCCAAGAGGCATTTGGGTCGATCGCGAGTCGCGGGCGACGCGCGATCCTCGTGGGTGGGAGCGGTCTCTACCTGCGCGCGCTCTGGTCGGGGATCGCGCCCCTTCCGGAGGTGAATCCGGCGATTCGCGCCGAGCTCGAGGAGCGACTCGTTCGACAGGGGCTCGAGGAGCTCTCTCGGGAGCTCGCGCGCGTGGACCCGATCGCGGCTCGTCGCCTGGGAGCCAGAGATTCGCAGCGCATCCGGCGCGCGCTCGAGGTGCATCGGGCGACCGGAGTGCCGCTCTCCGAATGGATCGCGCGCTCTCCTTTCGGCAGTTCGGCGGTCGCGATGCGGAAGATCGGATTGACGCTTCCGAGGGCGGTTCTGTACGATCGCATCGACGCGCGAGCGCGTGAGATGATGAGTCGCGGTTGGGTCGCGGAGGTTGAGCGGCTGCTCGATTCCGGGGTGAGCTCGGAAGCTCCGGCATTCCAGGCCATCGGCTACTCGCAGCTGGTGGCGGCTCTCGAGGGTCGAGTCGGAATGGACGAGGCGCTCGAGCAGCTGATCCGGGCGACCCGGCGATTCGCGAAGCGGCAGGAGACCTGGTTTCGGCGCGAGGCCGGCATCGAATGGTGGGACGCTCGGGATGTTCAGGCAGGGTTCGGAGCGATCATGAAAGCCGTTCTTGAAAAGAACGGCAGGGGGGCGGATGAATAAGCCGAGCATCAACATTCAGGACGGATTCCTGTTCCAGAGCCTCAAGGACGGCCGTCCGATGAGCCTTGAGATGATCACCGGCAAGCATCTCGAGGGGAAGATCCGTCGCTTCGATCGTTTCGCGGTGGTCGTCGAGGTCGGCGGCCGAGAGGTCCTCGTTTACAAGCACGCCATCGCGACGATCGCTCACGCTGGCGATAGCTAGCACGGAGCGGGGGCTTGGGGTCGTCGCCACATTTTCGACCCGGCCTCGCTGCGATCGCGTCCGCCGCTCTGCTCGCGGGCTGCGCGAAGCCGCCGGCGCCAGGTCCGCCCGTGCCGCGCGTGGCCGAGCAACTACTTCCGTTTCTCGCCGACCCGGCAGAGGACTGTCCTGCAGCCGGCGATCTGGCTGCGGAGGCCTCGTCGATCTCGCGCCGGCTCCGGCTGAGCGGCGATTCGACCTGGGCGCTGGCCCGCGCGGCGGAGCTTCGGGAGCGGGATCCAGCCTCACTCGCGGCGCGCGTGCTCCGGGCACAGGCGCTGGTCGTCGCCGGGCGAGCGTCCGAGGCGTTCGCTGGACTCCAGGGATCGGATTTCTGGCTCCCGGAGTGCCTTCCCTTGTCCTTGATCTACGGTCGCGCCGCCGAAGAGGCGGGAGAGCTCCTCGAGGCCTATCTGCGCTATGGCGCTGCGAGCGCGCTCTCCGAAACCGCCAGCGCCCGGATGACCGCCCTGTCGGCGGCGGCTATCGGGCAGGGCAGGCGTCGTTTCCTCGACGAACTGGCCAAAGGGCATGTCGAGCGAGCGGCGATGACGGCGGAGACCCTGCTGCGGCTCTGGCCGCAGAGTGAGGCGGCGCTGCGCTCGGAGATGGAGCTCGGCGAAGCACTTGGAGACGCGAACAGGGAGCTCGCGGCGGTGCGGGCGCTGCAGGTGGCGGCGCCCGACGACCCGGCCCTCAAGCGGCGTCGCGGCCGGCTCGAGATCGAGTGCGGAGATGCCAGGACGGGGCTACGACTGATCGAGGATCTCGCGGCCCAGAATCCCCGGGACGCGGGACTGGCCGCGGAGCTTGCGCGGGCCCGCTTCGAGTGGCGCCTGCTCAACGCGCCCGAGCCGGTGCGCCGCCTGCGCCACAAGCCGGGAATTACACGCGGCGAGCTCGCGATGCTGATCTACTGGATGGTGCCGCAAACGCGGACCGCGAGGCCCGTGGACGGAAGGATTGCTTCGGACGTGCTGGAACACCACGGGCGCGAGGAGATCGTGCGCATCGTCAATCTGGGCGTGATGTCGGTCGACGAGACTCTTCATCGCTTCGCGCCGGACGCTCCGCTTCGCCGCGGCGAGGCCGTCGCCGCGCTGGTCCGCTTGCTGCGGATCGTCGCGGGTCCGGCGTCGTGCGCCGGTGACCGTGAATCCGGCCGGGAAGGAATCTGTGCGGCGGCGCAAGAGTGCGCGCTCGCAGCGGACGCCGCTGACTGCCAGTCCGGCGCGGCACTTTCGGGGCGGGACGCGGTCGACCTTCTCGCCGCTACTCTCGACCGGATCGGGAGCGACTGATGCTGACCATTCCGAACCTGTTGTCCATCCTGCGCATGGGGCTGATCCCGATTTTCGTGATCGCGGTGCTCGACGGGAGGACAGGAAGAGCGCTCGTCTGCTTCGCGCTCGCCGGCGTCACCGACGCGCTGGACGGCTTCATCGCGAGATTCTGGAAGCAGCAGTCGGTTCTGGGTGCTTATCTCGATCCGCTCGCCGACAAACTGCTGCTGGTGTCCTCCTACGTGGTCCTGGCGATCCCGAACCTGCGCGCTGGCCTGGTCATTCCCGCCTGGATCACGGCGCTGGTCATCACGCGTGACGTCGTGATCGTCGCCGTCGCGCTGCTGCTGCACCTCGCCGCCGGTGTTTCGCGCTTTCCACCCTCGCCATTGAGCAAGGTCAATACTGCCGTCCAGGTGGGAACAGTGCTCGTCGTTTTGCTTTCCGACCGCGGACCCCAAATCGAGGCGGTGGCGTCGATTCTCGTCCTGCTCGTCGCCGCCCTGACCTTGGGCTCCGGCGTCGAGTACGTCGTCCGGGCTCACCGTATGGCGGCGCAGAGCGGCGCTTCATCGGACTCGAACGAATGACGGACTTCGTCCACCTCCACCTGCATTCGCAGTACAGCCTTCTCGACGGGGCGAATCGCCTCGACGACGTGATCCATGCCGCGGCGAGCGCCGGAATGCCGGCGCTCGCCCTCACGGATCACGGCAACCTGTTCGGCGCCATCGAGTTCTACGACCGCGCGAAGAAGGCCGGCGTAAAACCGATCGTCGGCATCGAGGCGTACGTTGCGCAAGGTGCCTTGAGCGAGCGCAACCCCGCGCGATCGAGCAGCAACCACCTCGTCCTTCTGGCGTCGAACGAAGCCGGCTACCGCAACCTCATCAAGCTGACGACACGTTCGTATCTCGAGGGTTTCTACTACAAGCCGAGGATCGACCATGAAACGCTCGCTCGGCACTCCGAAGGGCTCATCGGGCTCTCCGCCTGCCTCAAGGGCGAGATCAACGAACGGCTACTCTCCAATCGCGAGAACGAGGCCGAGCTGATCGCGCGCCGCTACATCGAGATGCTCGGGCAGGAGAACTTCTATCTCGAGCTCCAGGACCATGGCATCGCCGAACAGCGCGTCGCGAACGAGGCCCTTCGCCGCCTGGCGCGCAAACTCGGCGTCGGGCTGGTGGCGACCAACGATTGCCACTACCTGAGGCAGGACGATGCGTTCGCGCACGACGTGCTGCTTTGCATCGGAACGCAGCGGACGCTGTCGGACCCCGACCGCCTGCGCTATGCGAGCGACCAGTTCTATCTGAAGAACGTGGACGAAATGCGGCGGTTGTTTCCCGACGATCTCGCCGCGATCGAGAATACCGTGGCGATCGCGGAGCGCTGCAATCTCGAGATTCCATCGGGAGAATTCCACCTTCCGGAATTTCCGATGCCGCCCGGAGAGGCGGTCGACGCGTACTTCGCGAGGGTCGCCGAGACCGGCCTCGACGAACGGCTCGCGGAGATGTCGGCCAAGGGACGCATCGACGGGCGCTTCACTCCCGACCAATATCGCGAGCGTCTGCGATTCGAGATCGCGGTGATTCAGCGTATGGGGTTTCCCGGCTATTTTCTCATCGTGTGGGACTTCATCCGCTTCGCGCGCGAGGGGCGAATTCCGGTGGGACCCGGGCGTGGCTCCGCGGCGGGGTCGCTCGTTTCTTTCGCGCTTCGCATCACCGACATCGATCCGATGCGCTACGACCTCCTGTTCGAACGCTTCTTGAACCCCGAGCGCGTCAGCCTGCCGGACATCGACATCGACTTCTGCATGCGGCGGCGGGGCGAGGTCATCCAGTACGTGAACGAGAAGTACGGGCGCGACCGGGTCGCGCAGATCATCACCTTCGGGACCCTCGCCGCGAAGGGCGTGCTCCGCGACGTCGGACGGGTCATGGGACTTCCCTTCGCGAAGATGGACCGCGTCGCCAAGCTCCTCCCGGACATGACGAAATCGCTCGCCGAGGCCGCGCGCACCGTCGACAGCCTGGCGGCGGAGGTGAGCCGGGATCCGGAGATCAGGCAGGTCGTGGAGGTCGGGAGCCGGCTCGAAGGCCTGACCCGCCATGCTTCGGTGCATGCGGCGGGCGTGGTGATCGCGCCCTGCCCGATCGATGAGCTGGTGCCGCTCTACAAGACCAGCCGCGACGAAGTCACGACGCAGTGGGACATGAAGGCGGTCGAGCGGCTCGGCCTCTTGAAGATGGACTTCCTGGGACTGAAGACCGTGACCGTCGTCGACGACACCCTGCGCGCTCTCGCGCATGGCAGGGTCGTGCTCGACCTGGATGCGGTGCCGCTCGATGACCCGCAAGTCTTCCGGCTTTTCTGCGAGGGCCGGACGAACGGCATCTTTCAGTTCGAGTCGAGCGGCATGAAAGACATGCTGCGCCGGGCGCAGCCGTCGAAGTTCGAGGATCTCGCGGCGTTCAACGCGCTCTACCGGCCTGGCGCGCTTTCCGTGGGGATGGTCGACGAATTCATCCAGCGGAAGCTCGGCAGGAAGAAGGTGCACTACATCCTTCCTGAAACAAGGCCGATTCTCGAGGAGACCTACGGCGTCATCGCTTACCAGGAGCAGGTCATGCAGATCGCGGTCACGATCGCCGGATTCACCATGGGCGAGGCCGACGTCCTGCGCAAGGCGATGGGAAAGAAAGATCCGGTGGCGATGGCGAAGCAGCGCGAGAAGTTCGTCGCCGGCGCCGCGGGTCGGGGTTTCGCGAAGAAGAAGGCCGAAGATCTCTGGGAGCACATCGAGCCTTTCGCCGGTTACGGTTTCAACAAGAGTCACAGCGTCGCCTACGCCATGCTCGCCTACAAGACTGCCTACCTGAAGGTCCACCACCCGGTGGAGTTCATGGCGGCGATGATCTCGAGCGAGATGGGCGTGACGGATGAGGTCGTCAAGTACGTCGGCGAAGCGCGCGGGATGAAGATCACGGTCTTGCCTCCGGACGTCAGTTCGAGCGAGTGGTACTTCACCGCGGCGGGTCCGGACTCGATCCGCTACGGGCTCGGCGCGATCAAGGGAGTCGGCGAGTCGACCGGAGAGTCCATCCTGGCCGCTCGCCGCCGCGTGGGCAGATTCTCCGGACTGGCGCAGTTCCTCGCCGAGGTCGAGCCGCAGGCAATCAATCAGAAGGTCCTCGAGTCGCTCGTAAAGTCCGGCGCGTTCGACGCTTTCGGCTCGTCGCGAGCGGCGCTCCTGGCTTCTCTGGCGGCTTTCTCAGAGACGGCGCAACGCCGCCGGCGCGAGCTCGAGGAGGGGCAGCACAATCTCTTCGGAGGCGCCAGCTCCGTCGCGCAGCCGGTTCAGAAGATCACCGAAAGCAGCTGGAGCGAAACGGAGCGGCTGCGAGCCGAAAAGGAGGCGCTCGGATTCTACCTTTCGGGGAACCCCCTGACCGAGTTCGAGGAGCCGATTCGAAGACTCGCGACACGCACCACGGCCGAGCTCCGCGAGGCAGGAGACGGGGCGAACGGAGAGGCGGTCGTCGCGGGTATCGTGACCAGGATCTCGCGTATGAAGATCAAGAGCGGGACCAACGCTGGCCGCGTGATGGGACGCTTCGTACTGGAGGATCTGACGGGAGGGCTCCATGCGACTCTCTTCGCCGACAAGCTGCAAAGGTTTGACGCACTGCTCCAGGAAGACGCGATCGTTCTGGTTCGCGGCCAGGTCCGCGAGCGCGGGTCGGAGATGGAGATCACTGTCGACGAGATGGAGCCGCTGCAAAAGGCGCTCGAGCGACTGGTCACTGGAGTGCGCGTGGCGCTCTGCGAAGCTCTGCCGCCGCCGCAGATGATCAAGTTGCGCGACCTGTTGGCCGACCACCCGGGAAATTCCGCAATCGAGTTCGAGCTCCGCCTCGCGGATACGAGCGTGCGCATCGCTCCGGAATCGCGATTTCGGGTCGACCCCACGCCCGATCTCTTGCGGGCCATCGAGGAGATCGTCGGTGCTGGATCGGTCGTGCGCCTGGGTGTCTGAGCGCGACGACGGGAGAGGCGCCCTGCGAGTCGCGACGCCGCGGTCGATCAGAATACCGGAAGGCCGCGCGCGCTCGATTCTCGAGCTCGCCTGCGGGGCAGGAGTGGATGCCAGCTGCACCGTCTGGTGGGTCGGAGGAGGTGTGCGTGATCTGCTGCGAGGCGAGGGAAACCTCGACCTTGACCTCGTGGTCGAAGGCGACATGGACGCCTTCCTGGATGCGTTCGTGGCGCGGTCCGGTGGTGCTGTCGTTTCTCGCTCGCGCTTCTTGACCGCGCGGTTGCGCCTCGCGGGAGAGCGGCTCGACGTGGCGAGGGCGCGCCAGGAGCGCTATCCGGCGCCAGGCGCGCTGCCGGTGGTCGCGGAGGGGACGGTCCTCGACGACCTCGGGCGGCGTGATTTTTCAGTGAACGCAATGGCGATCTCGGTGGCTCCTGAACTCGGAGCTCGATTTCTTGATCCTCACGACGGCCGGCGCGACCTGGTCGCGCGACAGCTCCGGATTCTGCATCCCGGTTCGTTCGAGGACGACCCGACGCGCATTCTGCGGGCCATCGACTTCGCGGCTCGCTTCGGATTCGCGCTCGAACCCGGAACCGAGGCAGAAGCGCGCTCTATCCTGGCGGCCGGCGGACTGCTCCGGCTCAGTCCCCGCCGGCGTGGCGCGGCGTTGGAACGGATGCTGGGCCGACCACGCACCGCCGTTCTCGCGCTCGATCTCGCGCAGGAGCTCGGTGCCCTGCATGCCATCGACACCGGCCTCCGTTGGGATGCCGAGACGAGGTTCAGGCTGATCCGCTCGCTGTCCGCGCTCGAGCGCGAGTCCGGTGCCGCCGCCGCGGCGACGAACTGTTTCCTCCTGACCGTCCTGATTCTTGCCGAGAACGATGATTTAAAGCTCCCTGCTCGGCTGGCGGGCTCCCTGAGTCTGCATCGAGGGAGCGCGACGATCGTGGCGGAGCTCCGCGAGCGCAGCGCGGAAGCGATGCGGCTCGGGCCCCGCTCCAGGGCGAGCCATGCGCATCGCTGCCTGCGATCCCTGCATGAAGTCGAGCTGGCGCGCCTCGCGGCGCTTCGAGAGGACCTTGAATCATGGGTTCGACGAGAGAACGAGACCATGCGGCCACTGCGCTTGACGATTTCAGGTGACGACTTGCGTCGTCGCGGCGTCGTGGAGGGACCCCATCTTGGCCGAGCCCTCCTGCGGACGCTGGATGCCCGCCTCGACGGAGAGATAGCCGCCACGGGCGAGCTCGCTTTCGCGCTCGCCGTGGCGAGCGAGAGCCGGTCAGAATCATGATCCGCCCCGGTGTGGGTGTGCTTCTGACGGCGTTCGTGAGCCTGGCGGGATCGTCTGCTTTCGCCGACGAGCGGTCCACGGAGCTCTTACGGCGCGACTGTTCGACCCAACTGGGCAGGAACGAGCTGACCCTCTTCGCCAACGGGACGATCCGCCTGCGGGAGTGGAGGGGAAGCGACAAGACTCTGCGGCTTGCGGAGCTCGGGCGGGACGAGCTGGATGCGTTCCTGCGCCGAATCGGCGATTCCGATCCCGGGGAGCGCGAGGCGATACCCTCGGGAGTCACGGGGGACTGGGTGGAAAGCTGCGTGATCGAGCTCAGAGTTTCGGGAACGAGTGAGCGCACTTTCCGCTACGGTCGCCTCGACACGCACGAGCTGACCTTCGCGGCCTTTCTGCGCATCGTCGACGAGCTGGCGGCGATCGCGGCCGAGCGGGCAGCGGAGTCGCCCCTTCCCGCCGGCTACGACCCCCGACGTGGAGACGTGTTGGTGCGCATCGACGGCGTCGAGTTCGAGGTCGTCGGCTTCACGGTCGACGGCAACGGCGTGGAATTGCGCGGGCGTATCGACCCGCTGACGATCTACATACCGAGGTCGGAGCTCCGCCAGCTCTTCAACCGCCTCGCGAAAGTCGGCCCTTGAAGGAGCGGGGCTTGCGGGTGGGTGGTGGAGAGCTTCGCGGGCGCCGCCTCGACGTGCCGCCCGGGATCAGGCCCAGCGAAGGAAAGGTCAAGGAGGCGCTGTTCTCGATCTGGACCGACCGCCTGGAGGGCGCGACCTTTCTCGACTTGTTCGCCGGCAGCGGCGCGGTAGGTCTCGAGGCGGTGAGTCGTGGCGCTCTCAGTGCGACGTTCATCGAGGCGCATCGCGGCGCGGCGACGATCCTGAAGCGGAACATGAAGCACCTGCCGGACGCTTCCTGGAATCTGCGCATCGAAAGCGTCGAGCTGGCTCTACCGGCGCTCGCCGCGGCCGGTGCGCGCTTCGACCTGATCTTCCTCGACCCTCCCTACTCCCGGGCCCTGGACGAGGAGCTCATGACCGCGTGCGCGGTGGTGCTTGCGGACAGCGGAAGGATCGCCGCCGAGCACGACGCACGGGCGAAGCCGGGGAGGGAAGTGGCTGCGATGATCAGAATCGAAACGCGGCGATACGGAGAATCGGCGTTGAGCTTTTATGGCAAGAGCTGATTCCGGACGGCCGGAACCGACGCGCTGCCCTAGGGCGGTGGAATGGGCCGGGTGCCGGTGTCGTACCAGATCCACTCGCGGTTCTCTTCCCTCTGGGCGAAGAACCTTCCGAGTCCGCTGTCCCACTTCTTGAGCGCGATCCGTCCGGTGGCCGGGGTTTCGACGCGCACTTCGATGATCTGGCCGCTGGGGTCGGTGAAGCGGTAGGCGCCGACGCGATCGACCGATCCGTCCGGGTTGAAGATGGGGCCGAGATTCGCCGGGACGTTGTCCCAGCCGTCGATGGCGTTGGGGCCGTTGGGGACGCCGTCGCTGGGGCCGCGGAATTCGACCCGGCGAGGAAGCCGGACCTCCGAGGCGAGGCGGCGGTCGGTGCTGTCCTCGACGCCGTCGCGATCGAAGTCCACGAACGCCACCAGCCGATTTCTGGTCGAGTCGTAGTTGACTTCGACCGGCGCGCTCAGCTTGATCGCTTCCAGCCGCGCGACCTGCATGAGAGTCGCCGTCTCGCGTGCGACGCCGGTGAGCCGCATCCGGTTGAGCATGCCGAGCAACGCCGGAATGGAGATCAGGAGGAGGATGCTCATGACCGCGACGGTCACGAGAAGCTCGATGAGCGTGAACCCGCGCTGAACGTCGAGCGCTCGGTCACGCCTCATCATGGGGACTTCCATGAATTGATTGTACACCCGCCCTCCGGGCGGGTCTGTGAGCAGGGCCGAGCGTAGCACTCCCTCGCTTCATCGCAATCCTAAGGGCCGGAAACGACCGACTCGACCCAATCGAGGAAGGGGCCTGGGAAGAGCCCGAGCGCGAGTATCCCGGCCGCGGAGATCAGCGCGGCGGTTCTCCCGCCGAGATCGAGACGGAGGCCGGCCGGCGCGGCGATCTCGTCGCGCATGAAAAGAATGTAAATCACGCGCAAGTAGAAGACGATACCGATCAGGCTCGCCAGGATGCCGACCAGCGCGAGCGCCAGGTCTCCGTGCTGGATGGCGTGGAGAAAGATCAGGTACTTGCCGATGAAGCCGGCGGTGGGCGGGAGTCCGCCAAGAGAAAGCATGCAGACGGCGAGGCAGCCCGCGAGCAGCGGCATCCGGTTGCCCCAGCCGGAAAGCGCGGCGATCGCATGCTGCTCGCCGGGTTTGGCGTAGAGCATCGAGACCAGAGCGAAGGCGCCGCCGTTCATCAGTACGTAGGCGAAGAGATAGACGAGAATCGGGCGCCACGCGGCGGGACCTGGCGAGGCGAGCGGGATCAGCAGGTATCCCATGTGGGCGATGCCGGAATACGCCAGCATGCGCTTGATGTCGCGCTGCGCGAGGGCGCAGAGGTTTCCGATCAGCATCGAGGAGATGGCGAGGATGCTGATGAAGCCCGACCAGTCGCCCGCCGTCGGGGACTGGGCGACGAGCGTCACGAGGCGCGTCATGACGACCGCGGCGGCGGTCTTCGGCGCCACGGAAAGGAACGCGACGAAAGGCGACGGAGCTCCCTGATAGACGTCCGGCGCCCAGGCGTGAAACGGCACCAGGCCGAGCTTGAAGCCGAAGCCGCAGACGAGCAGGAGAAAACCGAGCAGCACCAATCCGGCGGATCCGCGGCCGCTGGCGAGTCGATCGGAGACCAATCCGAGGAAGGTGGTGCCGGTCTCGCCGTAGACCAGGGCGGCTCCGTAGAGAACGAACGAGCTGACGAAGGCGCCCATCAGGAAGTACTTGATCGCCGCCTCGGCGGATACGGCCTCCCGACGGTGATAGGCGGCGAGCCCGTAGAGCGCGACCGAGAGCAGCTCGAGCGACACGAAAATCGTGACGAGCTCGACGCCGCGCACGAGCAGGAGGAGTCCGGCGGCGCACCAGAGTAGCAGCGCCGGATACTCGCCGGACAACAGCCGTTCCCGTTCGAGATAACCCTGAGCGGCGAGCAGCCCGATCGCGGTTGCGAGCAGGATCGCGAGACCGAACGCCGTGGTGATCGAGGTGGTCTCGATGAGGCCGTGGAAGTGCGATCCCGAGGTAACCCGGAGCATGAGGTATCCGGCCCCCACGACGCCGGCGAGCGCCAGCGAGTTGAACAGCCGACGTAACGCCGGGGCGAACGCCTCCAGGAGAAGCAGGATCGATCCGACGATCGCCAGGGAGATCTCGGGGGCGAGCGCCAGCCAGTCGGCGCGCGGCAGATCGAAGATCGGATTCAACGTGAGAGCTCCGCGCCGCCCGCCGGGGTGCCGGCTTCGAAGGTCACCCGGGGGTCGCCGCCACCACCGCGATCCACGAGCTCGACCTGCGCCGAGCTAGGAAGATCGCGTCGCGCTTCAAAGGCTGCCAACACTCGAGCCAGGGCGGGGCGGCTCGGTTCGAGAAAGCGGTCTGGCGCGACGCCGATCCAGAGCATGAGAATGCAGAGCGGAAGGAGCGCCGCGGCCTCCCTGAGGGAGAGGTCAGCGAGCCCACGATTCTCATCCTTGGTGACAGGCCCCCACAATGTCTCCTGCAACAACTTGAGGAGATAGATGGCCGCCAGAACCACCCCGAAAGTGGCGATCGCGGTCGCCCAGTGGAGGCCGCCGCGCCACGAGCCAAGGAGAATCATGAATTCGCCGACGAATCCATTGAGGGCCGGGAGCCCGACGGAGGCGAGCGTCGAAAAAACCAGGGCGACGGCGAACCAGGGCATGACCGCCGCGAGCCCGCCGAACTCATCGAACTTCTTGGTATGCCGGCGGTCATAGAGCATGCCGACGAGCAGGAAGAGCGCCCCGGTGGACAGCCCGTGGTTGACCATCTGCAGCAGCGCGCCCTGCCAGGCGACCAGATCCCAGGCGAAGAGCCCGAGCATCACGAAGCCAAGGTGGGCGACGGAGGAGTAGGCCACGAGCTTCTTCATGTCGAGCTGTGCCCAGGCCACGAGCGCCCCGTAGACGACGCCGGTGACGGCGAGTCCGACGACCCACGGGGCCAGCCGGTCGGCGGCCTGAGGAAAGAACGGAATCGCGAAGCGGAGAAAGCCGTAAGTGCCGAGTTTCAAGAGGACGCCCGCGAGGATCACCGAACCGCCGGTGGGCGCCTCGACGTGGGCGTCGGGCAACCAGGTGTGGAACGGGAACATCGGAACCTTGATCGCGAACGCCAGCGCGAAGGCCGCGAAGAGCCAGAGCTGCTGTTGCAGGGGGAAATCGAGCTGCAGGAGGTCCTCGTAGCGGAAGCTCCAGACGCCGGTGATCTCGCCGTAAGACCAGGCCATCCAGAGGATCCCGAGCAGCATCAGCAGGCTTCCGGCCATGGTGAACAGGAAGAACTTGACCGCCGCGTAGATGCGCCGCTCGCCGCCCCAGATTCCGATGATCAGGTACATCGGGATCAGCATGACCTCCCAGAAGACGTAGAACATCAGCAGGTCGAGGCTGACCAGGGCGCCCAGCATGCCTGTCGCGAGCAGCAACATCGAGGCTGAGTAACCGATCCAGCTTTTCTCTATCCCCTTCCACGAAGCGAGGATGACGATCGGCATGAGCAGGCCGGTCAGCAGCACCAGCGGCAGTGAGATCCCGTCAAGGCCGACCTCGTAGAGAATCGCCACGGAGGAGAGATCGATCCACTTGACGACCGGGTCCCGCGCCACCATTCCGGTGGAGCTCCAGTGGCTCGCGGCATGAAGGACAATGAGAGCGAGCTCCACCAGCGTCGCGGCCAGCGTATAGACCTTCACGCTCGTCGCGCTGGCGCGGCGCATCAGCAGGAGCGGCAGCGCCGCGATCGCCGGAAAGAAGACGAACCGGGTGATCGAGTCGCCGAGCAGGAGGTCGAAGAAGTCGGGCGACATCAGAAGATCATCCACCAGAAGAGAGCCAGGGCGCCGGCGAAGAAATAGAGCGCGTACTGGCGGACATTTCCCGTCGTGGTGAAGCGGCCAAGATCACCCGTAAGCTCGGTAAGAAAGGCGACGACGTGCAGGCCGCCATCGATGATCACCGTATCGATGACCTTCCAGCAGAACCTCGCGAGGCGCGCCAGGGGCCGGACAAACAGCCGATCGTAAAGCTCGTCGACGTAGTACTTGTTCTCGAGCAGGCGATAGAACGCCGGCGCCGCCTTCGCGATCGACTCGTCCGCGGCCACGCCGCGGCCGCCACCCCAGGCGCGCCGGGCGATCAGAATGCCTGCCAGGGCGATGCCGATCGAGGCCAGGATCAGCGAAATCTCGGCGGTATGCGAGAGCGCGTGCCCGGTCCCGCCCTCGCCGGGGATCGTCGCGATCACCGGCGAGAGGAAGTGATGAAAGAGATTGCGATCCTCGGTGCCAGCGAGCTCCCACATGCCCGCCGGGATTCCGATCCAGCCGGCAGCGACCGCGCCGACGGCGAGAATGATGAGTGGCACGGTCATCGACTTCGGCGACTCGTGTAGGTGGTGTTCCTGATCGCGGGTGCCGCGGAACTTGCCGTGAAAGGTCAGGTAGACGACGCGGAACATGTAGCACGCGGTCAAGCCGGCGGTCAGCAGCCCGACCGCCCACAGGACGAAATGGCCGCCGGCGAAGGTCGAAGCCAGGATCTCGTCCTTGCTGAAGAAGCCGGCGAGCGGCGGGATCCCGGCGATGGCGATCGTGCCGATCAGAAACGTGCGATAGGTCGCCGGCATGTGCGACTTGAGGCCGCCCATCTTCCGCATGTCCTGTTCGCCGCCCATGCCGTGAATCACCGAGCCGGACCCGAGGAAGAGGAGGGCCTTGAAGAAGGCATGGGTCGCGAGGTGGAAGATCGCGGCGATGTAGGCGCCGACGCCCGCCGCGAGGAACATGTACCCGAGCTGTGAAACCGTGGAGTACGCCAGCACTTTCTTGATGTCGTTCTGCGCGAGGCCGATGGAGGCCGCGAAAATGGCCGTGAGGGCTCCAATCACCGCGACGAACAGCAGCACTCCTGGCGCCAGCTGATAGACCAGGTTGGTGCGCGCCACCATGTAGACGCCAGCCGTGACCATCGTCGCGGCGTGGATCAGCGCCGAGACTGGCGTCGGTCCAGCCATGGCGTCCGGAAGCCAGACGTAAAGCGGGATCTGGGCGCTCTTGCCCATCGCGCCCACGAACAGGCAGAGGGCGACGAATCCAGCGAGCGACAGACCCAGGCAAAAGGGAGCCCGAGCGAGCTCGAGGTTCGCGAGGATCGCCATGTTGAGCTTGTCGTAGTCGAGCGTTCCGAAGCTCGCGAACAGAGCGAAGAGCCCGATGAGAAAGGCGAAATCGCCGATCCGATTGACGATGAACGCCTTGCGCCCGGCCTTCGGCGGCACATCCTGGTCAAAGTGGAAGCCGATGAGGAGGTAGGAGCAGAGTCCGACGCCCTCCCAGCCGATGAACATGACCACGTAGTTGTTGCCGAGCACGAGGAGGAGCATCGCGCCCATGAACAGGTTGAGGTAGGCGAAGTAGCGGCGGTATCCGGGCTCGCGCGCCATGTAGCCGGCGGAGTAGACGTGAATCCAGAAGCCGACGAAGGTCACCACGAACAGCATCACCGCGGAGAGAGGATCGAGGAGGAACGCGAAGTCGACGGCGAGGTCGCCAGCCGTCCAGGGGTAGAGGAGAAGCTCGAAGGGCGCATGGCCCGGTCGGTGCAAGAACTCCCACAGGCACGCCAGTGCCACGAACAGTGAGAGCCCGGGGGCGCCGACGCCAATGGCGGTCGCCAGCCCTTTGTGCCGATTCCGCACCAGCAGCCCGTTGACGGCGGCCCCGAGGAAAGGAAGCGCCGGCACGAGCCAGAGATAGGGCAGGAGGCTCATGGCGTCACCACCGCATCAGATTCATGCGGCCGACGTCGATCGTGCGCCGCAGGCGGTAGATGCCGATGAACAGCGCGAGGCCGACGGCGGCCTCCGCCGCCGCGACCGCCAGGGCGAAGAACACCAGCATCTGCCCCGTGCGATCGCCGAGCAGGCGCGAGTAAGCGACGAGGGTCAGATTCGCCGCGTTCAGCATGAGCTCGATCGACAGGAAGACAGCGATACCGCTGCGACGGGTGAGAGCTCCGAACGCTCCGATCGCGAAGAGCGCGCCGGCGAGCAGCAAGTACCAGAGGATCGGGACGCTCATGGTACCTCTCCGGGTTCACCCGGCCCGGGCCGCTTCGCGATCCAACTCGCTGCGACCACCGCGACGAGCAGCAGGAGACCGATGATCTCGAACGGCAGGAGGTAGGTGCTGAACAGCTCGCGGGCGACGGCGCGCAGGGAGAAAGCCTCCGCGTCGAGCGGCGGAGTCGGCGCCGTCGCGTAGGCGGCCCAGAACAGTCGCATCGTGGCGCCGGCGAAGATCGCCGAGCAGATCGCGGCGCCCCAGGTGAGGCCGGGCGCTCGGGAGTGGATCGTGCGTTCACGCCGCACGTTCAGCAGCATGATCACGAACAGAAAGAGCACGAGGATCGCGCCGGTGTAAAGCAGGATCTGCAGGGCGGCGAGGAAGGGCGAGCCGAGCATCAAAAAAAGCCCGGCTGTCGCGACCAGTGTGACCACGAGGCTCATCGTCGAGCTGACGGGATTGCGGTGGAAGACGACCAGGATCGCGGAGCCGAGCGCGGTGCCAGCCAGCAGCACGAAGATCGCGAGCTCCATTCTCAGACCTTCCCGGCCACGGCGAGAGCGGCGATGGCGATGAAATTGACGAGGGCCAGCGGCAGCAGGACCTTCCACCCGAGTCGCATCAGCTGGTCGTAGCGAAACCTGGGAAACGTCCAGCGCACCCAGATGAAGAAGAAGAGGAAGGCGTAGGTTTTCACCATCAGGACGGTGAAACCGACGAGCGCGGTCGCGAGCCCCGTTCCGATGAGGTCGCCGACGCCGGGCAGGCCGGCGATCCAGGCGCCCACCGAGGTGATGTCGACGAACGGGATCGTCCAGCCGCCGAAGTAGAGCGTCGAGGCGAGGGCCGAGAGAATCGCCATCGACTGATACTCGCCCATGTAGAAAAGCGCCATCCGCAGACCGCCGTACTCGGTGTGGTACCCGGCGACGAGCTCGGACTCGGCCTCGGGCAGGTCGAACGGCAGGCGGTTGGTTTCGGCGAACGCGGCGACGAGAAAGACCAGGAACCCGAGCGGCTGGACGAAGACCCCCCAGGCGGGAATGGCGCCGAGAAGAGTGTGGCCGACCTGGTGTTCGACGACGCGCGTGAGGTTCAGGGAGCCGGCCGGGATGAGCGCGGCGAGCACGGACAGCGCGAGTGCGAGCTCGTAGCTGATCATCTGAGCGGAAGCGCGGATGCCGCCCATCAGGGACCACTTGTTGTTCGAGCTGTAGCCAGCCAGCACCAGGCCGTAAACGCTGAGGCTGGCGAGGGCGAGGAACATCAGCATGCCGTTGTCGGAGTCGATGACGACGAGCGGAAAGCTGTGTCCGCCGATCTCGACCACCGGACCGAACGGAATCACGAGGTAGGTGAGGAGCGAGGCCACGAAGCCGATCGTGGGGGCCAGCAGGAACAAGGTGCGGTCGGCGCCGGCGGGGTTCACATCCTCCTTGAAAATGAATTTGAGAACGTCGGCGATCGCCTGGAAGAGTCCGAGCGGGCCGAGTCGGTTCGGCCCCAACCGGTCCTGCATGAACGCGGGGGCGCGACGCTCGAGCCAGAGCATGATCGGCGTCACGTTGATCAACGTGAACAGCCAGACGCCCATGAGGGCGGCGGTGGCGAGAACGGATGGCGTCATGCTGCCGGCCTCAGGCACCCGTGGATTCATGGGCCGCGGCTCTGGTCAGCGGAGCACCGAAGGGCGCGATCGAGTCGAATCGGAGCCCGCTGAACTCCGGCACCTCCTCGCTCACCAGGTCAAAAACCGTGGCCGCGGTAACCGCGGCCCATTTCGGTTCGATGTGCGCCAGGAGGTCGGCGAGGACATCAATCGCGGAGCGAACTTGCGCCGGCGACGGGAAGGCGCGCACGAAACGCTGCACGCGCCAATCGACGTTGACGAAGGTTCCCTCGCGCTCGACCGGCGTCGCCGTGGGCAGAACGACGTCGGCGGCGCGCGCCAGCGGCGTGTCTGCCCAGCCCATGACGGCAAGGAACCTGGCCTCGCGGAGCCGCTCGATGACCTTCGCGTCGTGCGCGGCGCGGCCGAAGTCGCTGTCGAGGACGAGGAGCACGCCGCACTTCGCGGCGTCGTGCTCGAGGAGAAGTCCCTCGGCGTCGATAGCGCCGTTCGTCGGCACCAGTCCGGCGAGCTCGGCCCCGCGGCGATTCGGCGCGGCATCCCGGCCCGTCACCCCGCCCTGCGGATTCGGAACGTGGCGGGGCGTGGAGCTG
>ERZ1292633.1540-Hain-H41-02um-R1-1540-length-24776-cov-6_pt1 | contig 24776 bp, 17 predicted proteins | sample MGYA00564406_ERZ1292633 | MGnify/ENA primary metagenome ERZ1292633 (study PRJEB36523, sample SAMEA6512639) | groundwater metagenome | collected 2019-01-08 | study: AquaDiva: Metagenomics assemblies of 32 groundwater samples | reverse complement strand
TCGGTCATCAAGCACGGCTCGATCAACCTCGCCTACGAATCGCGCCGCATGGCCATCCCTGACGCGGTGTTCCTGGGAGTCTCCAGCTTCGACTACGAACGCTGCGAGATGAACGACGACGTGAAGATCGAGCTTGACGCCACGGACATCAAACGGGCCAAGCAGATCGCGGCCTACCCGTGGTTCGCGGAAAAGAAACCCTGGCAGCGCGAAATCAAAAAAATGCTCGCCAACGGCTTCAAGATGGAGGTCGAGGCCATGATCTCTAAGGACCTCGAATATCTCACCGGCGAATATGTCCCCATGAAGCTCAAGGACAAGAAGCAGTGGTTGGACTAAAAGCGTTTAACAGAACCCCAAGCGGGAGCGCGGGGCCATCTTACCGAAGCCGGATAACGACGGGCCGGTCGCTTCCGCTCCCGGTTCTGTTAGAGGCTCTATGGATCAGTCGTGGTCGGCCCCAGACAATCACCGGCCGATTCGGTCGGCGGCGAGAACGCCGACTTTCGCGAGTTGCGGCAGTGCTACCGCATCTTCGAGGAGTCGAACAGCCGTCTCGGCGTCTACCGGCCGGGAGAAGTAATAGCCCTGGGCGAAGTCGCATCCCACTCCCCTGACTTGATCGAGTTGGTTCGTTGTTTCGATGCCTTCGACGGTCACTTTCATCTTCAGGCTGTGGGCCAGCGTCACGACGGCCTGCACGACGGCGGCGTAATTGCGGTCGGTCCCCATGGTCGTCGCAAACGCGCGATCGATCTTGACGGTGTCCAGAGGGAATCGGTGCAGACAACTCAGCGAGGAGTACCCCGTACCGAAATCATCCAGGTGCAGCCCGACGCCCAGCTTCCTGATACCGAGCAAGCGGTCGGCGACCCTTTTGGCGTCCTTGAACATCGTGCTTTCGGTGATCTCCACGACGAGTTGTCGCTCGGGAAGGTCGTGTTCGTGCAGGGCGTGCTTGATGGCGTCAAGAAAACCGGCGTCGAGAAGCTCTCGTTGCGAGAAATTGACGCTCATGGATACGGCCTGCTCTCGGCGCGAACAGGTTGTCATTCGTTTCAGCGTTCGACAGGCTTCTTGCAGCACCCAGCGCCCGATCGGAACGATCAGGCCGCACTCCTCGGCGGTCGCCAGAAACTCGTCCGGTGGAATCGTTCTTCCGTCCGTATGCACCCACCGAAGAAGCGCTTCGAACCCGACGATATCGCCGGTCGGCAGCGCGACGATCGGCTGGTAGACCAGATGGAACTGTTGCCTTTCGACCGCGCGACGAAGATCGTTTTCCATTTGCAGGCGGAGCGTTGCGCTCGCGTGCATCGTCTGATCGAATACGGCATACTGGGCCTTGCCGGCGCCCTTGGCCCGGTACATCGCGGTGTCGGCGTCGCGAAGCAAGTCATCCACGCCCTGGTACCCGCAATTGCCGAAGGCGATGCCGATACTGGCGCTCACGGTGACCTCGTGGCCTTCGAGCTCATAGGGTTGACTGACACACTCCTGGATGCGCTCCGCGACCAGTGCGGCGTCGCGCGGGCTGCGAATGCCGTCCAGAAGAATGACGAACTCGTCACCACCGATTCGGGCCGCCGCGTCTTTTTGGAGGCGAACCACCGTGTCCAGGGCGCGAAGACAGGCCTGCAAGCGGCCGGCTACGGCGATGAGCAGCTGATCGCCGACGGAGTGCCCGAGACTGTCGTTGATGAGTTTGAAATTGTCGAGATCAATGAACAACACGGCGAAGAGGTAATCCGTTTGCCTTGAATAGCGAAGGAGGGCGTTTACGAGGCGCTCTTTCAGGAGCGTTCGGTTGGGGAGGTGCGTCAGGCTGTCATACAGCGCCGCGCGGCGTAAACGGTCCTCGGCTTCATGCCTGTCGGTGATGTCCAGAATGATGGCGACGAACACCGGAGACGCGCTGTCTTTTGAAAGCTGCAGATGAACTTCGACCGGGTACGTGGTTCCGTCCTTGCGTCGATGAACGGTTTTGAATTCGACCTTCTGAACCTCGCCGCTACGCAGCGGGCGAACCAACTCGGAGAAGGAATCCCTGGTAAACTGGGGCTTGAGGTCCAGCGGCGTCAGCTCGCGCAGTTCCTCCTCCGAGTAACCGAGGTTTTTCCGCGCTCCGCGATTGACCCGCAGGAAGCGCAATGACTCGGCGTCAAAAACATAGATTTCATTCAGAGAATCGTCGAGGATTCGACCGAACTTGGCTGCGGTCTCCTCCGCGTTCTTGCGCTCCGCCATCTCCGCGGTGAGTCTGTCATTTGCGGCCTGGAGCTCAGCCGTGCGGTCTTGCACTCTGGCTTCCAACTCGTCCAGCCTGACGCGGGCCTGTCGCGTCAGATGCCATTTCTCCGTCAGCGCGCAGGCCAGTTGCCAGACCTCCGCATTGTCGAACGGCTTTTTCAACAGGAGCAGTTGGTCGGTGTGGCCGAGCCGTTTCACTATGCCGTCCCAGGAGTAGTCCGCGAAGGCCGTACAAACGACGATCTGAAGTTGCGGATCGACCGACCGGATTCGTTCGATCGTCTCCAGTCCGTCCCACCCCGGAGGCATCCGCATGTCCACAAAGGCAACCGCATAGGGACGCCCCTCGGACAGGGCCTGAGAAACGCGCCCCAACCCCTCCTCGCCTTGAAAGGCGGAGTCGATCTCGTACGACAGCGTCGCGGTCCCTCGCTGGGCGCCGCCCAGTAGCTTGGCCCGCAGTTGGGCACGATCAGCGTCGTGCTTCTGCCCCGCCAGAATCTTCCGGTAATCCTCGTGAATCGACGGGTTGTCGTCGATCAGGAGCACGCGACGGTTCCGCTGTTCGTCCGGAGCGGTCATGCCGTGACCTCCGCGACATGCAACGGAAGTTCGAGCGTGAACGTCGCCCCCTGACCGGGACCGCCGCTTTGGACGGTCAGGCGGCCGCCGAGCGACTTGGCCGCGTTGGCGCTGTTGTGCAGCCCGAAGCCGTGCCCTTCCTTTCGGGTCGTGAAGCGGTGGGAGAACAGCTTGGCGAAATGCTCCTTCGAAATGCCGACGCCGTTGTCGCTGATTTCGATGCAAACGCCGGTCTGTTCTGTTGTCGGCCTCGATACGCGCACCGTGATCCGCTGCTCGGCGGCGGGGCATTCGTCCAGTGCATACTTGGCGTTGCTCAGCAGATTCACAAGAATCTGCAACACCTTGTGTCTCTCGGTCATGATCGGCGGCGTCTCCTCGTACTCTCGGATGATCTGGATGTTGCGACGTTCCATCGCCGCGACGTTGATCCGCAGCGCGTCCTCGGTCAGGTCGGCGATGGACACTTTCTCGAGCGCACCGGTCACGTTAGCATAGGACTGCTGGGTGCTGACTATCTCGGCGACATGTTCGACGTTCTTCGTCAGCGATTGGAGTTCGGCGAGCACGACCTGTTGCTCGGCCGCCAGGTGCCCGCCCAGTTGGGCCAGAAACGTCGGAATCAACCTGCCCTTTTCGTCGGAGGACATGAACGCGCCCAGATCGTCGGCGTGCTCGCGCATCAGGCCGATGACGTCGTTCAGGTCGGCCACCTCGAGCGCGTTGACCGTGTCGACCGCGCGGCGGGCCGAGACGTTGACGCTGTTGAGAACATTGCCCACGTTGTGAATGACGCCGGTAGCGATCTCGGCCATGCCCGCGCGGTGCGCCGTGTCCAGAAGTCGTGCCCGCGACTCGGCCAACGACTTCATCATGCGATCGAATTCGTCGGCGAGGGTGCCCACCTCGTCGCCGCGGCGCATGGCGATGGGTTTCGAAAGGTCGTCGGACTGACCGACGGCGATGGCATGGCTCGTCAGGCGGGTCAACGGTCCGACGACGATGCGCTGCAGCGCCGCCCAGATGAGCAAGAGGATCGAAAGCCCGGCCGCGAGGTCGGACGCCAGCACGACGTTCATCGCGGTCCCGCCGCGCGCGGAAATGTCCCGCGGGATTCGGGAGGTCATCAACAAGGCCGGCGATCCGTCGATGTCGTCGAGGACGGAATAGACTCGCAGAGCCTTGCCCTCCTCAATCTCGCGCAGGCTCAACGCGGCGCCGGACGACAACTCCGCCAGGGCCGACGCGGCTTCTGAGGGCAGGGTTTGACCGGGAATTTGCAGCAGGTCCATGTCCACGTGGGTGCGCTCTGCGATACTCTTGATCTGCCCTTCGTCGAGTAGCTTCCCCCTTACCATGGTGCCGCGCATCGGCCCCTTGTTGTCGGTGGTTAGAATCCTCCGGGATACGACCAGCATCGGCCCGTGCTCCGTCAGCATGACGCCTTCCACGGCGCCGGTCAGGTCCTTGAGGTTGAACAGCGGGCTTTTCAGGTCCAGGCTCGGCCGTGAAAACGCCTCAAAAGTCATGGGCGCATCGGCGGAAAAATCATGCGCGCCGGACCAAACGGCGCGGCCGTTCAGGTCGTAAAACCCAACGAAATTGATGTGGTTGTTGGTAAACATCGTGGGAATGAGATTGGTCTTCTTGTAGTCCTCATTCTCGTCCACGATGAACTGATAGGTGTCGTCCCACGACGCCCAGTCGCTGAGAGCGTACGAAAGGAGCTGGAGCTCACGTTGGATCGCCTCCGCGCATCGATCCTGGTCCTTGGCGGCCTCGTCGCGCTCCAGTGATTTGAAGTTGGGGAAGACTACAAGGCGCTGAACGGCCTGCGCGGTGCCCATGTGCGCAACGAACACGCAGGCCAGCAATAGCAAAACCTTGGCGCGAATCGACATAGCTACTCGCCATCCAGCAAGAACATGATTATCAGCAACGCCCTCGCGGACCCGTGCGCCGGCGCCGGCGTGGCTCTAATGAGCACAAAGTGACGATCGAGATTGCTCCAGGCGCCGCGATCGTATATCGGCGTGAAAGTCACGAAAGAATCGGAATCCGGTGTTGCCCAACCGGCGACTCCACACGTGTTTCGTGCCCAAATCCGCCGGATATGCAGTTCTTTCGAGTGTGGCTGATGAACGGCGGTATTCTCGGAACACCGCCGGCGCGCGGACCGACCGTCCCCCCTCACCGAAGTAGTCGGCGCGCACGTCCGATAGATTGGAGACCTTTCTGACGGGCGCGGGTTGTCGATTGACCAGAAGGAGTGTGAACGCTTGTTGACCGTTGAGATTTGTCACTCTCTGTTCCTTCTGGCTTTCTTCGCGGCGCAGGTTGCGCCCGCGCCGGAGTCGCCGGATCCGTCCGCTCCCCACGTCGGCGAAGAGTCAACCAGTACAGAGGACCTCGAACCATCCGAGCCATACAGACTGCGCACAACGGAACGTCTTACGGGAGACTGGGGAGGGACGCGCCTGTGGCTGGAAGAGAAAGGCGTGGACGTTAGTCTCTCGCTGACCACCATTTACCAACAAAATGTGCACGGCGGCGTGCGAACGCGAAACGCCCATCGCGTCAGCGGCAGCTACGATCTGGAGTTGACGTTCGACCTTGAGAAGACGACCGGCTGGCACGGCGCCACTGCTTACATCTACGGGCAGGGAGGCTGGGGCGACGGCATCAGTGAACTCGGATACGTCGGCGATATGTTCAGCGTCAACACCGACGCCACCGGCGACCGCGCGATCGACGTTCTCGAATTCTGGATTGAACAATCCTTCCTTGGCGACAAGTTGCGCGTACAGGTAGGCAAGATCAACCTGACGAATGAGTTTCTGACCAATGCCTATGCCAACGACGAGACGGCGCAGTTCCTGAACTATGCGTTGGTTGTGCCGCAGCAAGTGCCGATCCCCGGCGACGCATGGGGGCACCTTGGGGCCCAAGCCGTTTTGTCGCCCACGGATTGGCTCTACCTGTCAGCCGGCGTTGCAGACGCCCAGGCCGACTACCGCGAAACCGGACTGAACACGGCGTTTCACGGCGAAGATTATTTCTTCGGCATTTTCGAGTTCGGATTGACCCCGACGCTGTCCACGACTCGCGGAAACCATTCGGGCAACTACCGATTCGGCGTATGGTACGATCCGCAGCCCAAACCGAAGTTCTTCGACGACTCCGACGAGTTCGCAGGCCCCATTCCCTACAAGCGAGACGACGTGGGCTTTTACACGAGCTTCGACCAGTTGGTGTTCAAAGAAAACCGTGATGACGACGACAAGCAGGGAATCGGCGTGTTCCTCAGGTACGGGTTCGCGCACGCGGAAGTCAACGAATTGGAACACTTCTGGAGCGCCGGCGCCCAATACCAAGGGTTGCTTCCCACGCGCGACGAAGACGTGATCGGTTTCGGCGTGGCACAGGGGATCGTTAGCCGCTTCGTCGATCGGATCGGGGAGAAACCACGCCGCGAAACCGTTCTGGAACTTTACTACAACGTCCAGGTCACGCCTTGGTTGAATGTATCTCCCGACTTGCAGATCATCCTCGATCCCGGCGGGCGCGGCGACGGCAGCGACGCCTTCGTCGCCGGATTGAGAATCCAAGCCTCGTTCTAAACCGTGTCGCGGGCTGGTGAGAGGCGCTAGTTCCATCCCCGAATCCGCCTCGCCGTTCGCGTGAAATCCTTACCTCGCCGGTTATCGCCCCATAAGCCTGCTTTGTTGCTTTGCTTGACCCGAACCATCTCGTTGATTCACGGCCCCGGGCGTCCTAGCATTCTCAGGGCTTTTTTTCAGCATGTTCTGGAGCCACTCGAACCGCTTGCGGTATCCGGGGTCGAGGAGGGGTGAGAGGCATGAATGCGTTGCGACAATTGTCTCCCGTGGCGCTGCTCATCGCTGCGTGTCTTTTGTCTCTCGGCGGTTGCCAGGCAGTCGATAGAATGCCGGCGCCCGACCGCGTCGTTGGGTTTGGTGGCCTATCGAAGCTGTACCGAGAGTCCACCGCCCCGCACAGACGCGCATTTCGCAAGCCGATCCGCGATAAGCGCGCCCGAGCAATGCCCTTGCTGGCCGCAAAGGCAGGACGGATGGCCGACGATTCACGCATGCTACCCGTCACCCCCGCCGTGACCGATGCCGGCCAAACGATCTCCGCGAAAGAACACGACGCCGTTGCGGGATTTCGGGATTCGCTACGGAGCCTGGAAGCTGCCGCACGACGAGGCAACGTCTCCGCGGTTCGCGCCGCCTACATGCACGCGGCACACCGTTATCGGTTGCTTGAGGACGACAGCGCCATGCCATCGACCGATCGTTGACCTTCCGGCCGCGACGCCTTCGTCGCCGGACTGCGGGTCCAGGCTTCCTTCCAGTCGTGTTGGACGAGTGTCACGCGCAGACGCTCAACGACCATACGCCCATGGATTCAGAGGCGCACCGTTCAAAGGGCGTTGACGGTCGAATCGGACGGCGTCAGATACGAGACGCCTCGCCGATCCATTTCCGACAGATGATCGAAGCAGAACTGTGACCACGTCTCCATTTCGTCGCGGGCTTGCTGCAATTCGTCCGTGCCGAGGAAGTCCAGTTGCGTCATCATTTGCTCACGCTTGCGTACGGTCGGCGTCGCTAGCGACCAGTAGTGAACCACGCCCAGATGCACCCGCCCAACTTCCGTCGAATCGTCGTTGAGCAGCGCGACCACCCGATCGGTGTGCGGCCCGTCCAGCGAAACCTCCTCCGCGACTTCGCGCTCGACGGCCGCGCGGTACGTTTCGCGAAAGTCGCCGCTGAACAGCGGCATGTCGTCGGCCGGGTTGATGTGCCCGCCGATGCCGATCGAGCGGTTGCCGACCAGCCGCTTCTCCCCCGCCTGCTTGCCACGCACATAGCTGAGATACTTCCCGCCGGCGGCCACGATCACATAGGGAATCAACTGCTTGTACGTCGGATCGGTTTCGGCCTTGGATCGCGGCATGAACCGCGGCACGCCTGGCGCGAAGATGCACGAAAGGTATCGCTCCACATCAAACGTCAGGCCCTGAAACATCCCGGCCTGCTCGATGACCCGCCGCTCTACGACCAAAACCTGCTCCTCCTGGGCCATTCGATCACTCCTTCGCCAAATCATCCAAGGGGTTCGTGCATGCTTTGATGCGGCTTCCGCATTGTACCGTTTCCCGCCGGATCGACCACCATGGCCGCTCCGGCGGAAGGTGCATTACCGCCGACCGCCCCGTATAATTCCCCAAAACCCAAGACCGCAAAACAGGACGACCTCATGCACGACCTTCGATCCTCTACCCCGGCTCGCCACAACGACCTTGGTTCAAGCGACGATTCAGCTTCTCGAACGTCACGGGTGCGCAAGTTCAACCTAAACCGCGCGCAGATCGTCGATGAGAACTTCGCCGAGTTCATCCGGTCGCTGACGACAACGGATGGCGAGGACGGCACGTCCGCGCGGGCTGAAGCCCGCGGCTCGGGGGCGGCGAACAGCGACACCGTCATCGACGCCGACTCCGGCCTCACCGGTCACGACCTCATCGAGCTGTTCGAGTCGCAGATCGTCACCCGCCACCAGGACCTCGAATCCCGCGCCATGCGCGCCCGCAACGAAGGCTTCTACACCATCGGCTCGTCCGGCCACGAGGGCAACGCCGTCGTCGGACGCCTCACCCGCCACACCGACATGGCCTTCCTCCACTACCGCAGCGCTGCGTTCATGGCCGAGCGGGCACGCAAAGTTCCCGGAATCGACATCACCCGCGACACGATGCTGAGCTTCGCCGCCGGCAGCGAGGACCCCATAGCCGCAGGCCGACACAAGGTCCTGGGCAGCGTGCCGCTTTGGGTCCCTCCACAGACCAGCACGATCGCGAGTCACCTGCCCAAAGCGGTTGGGGCTGCGCTTTCTCTGTCGCGAGCGCGGCGGCTGGGCGTCGAAATCGGCCTGCCGCCCGACAGCATCATCGTCTGCTCCTTCGGCGACGCATCGGTGAGTCACGCGGTGGCACAAACCGCTCTCAACGCCGCCGCCCGCGCCGCCTACCAACACCTGCCCGTCCCGATCCTTTTCGTCTGCGAGGACAACGGCATCGGCATCAGCGTCGAAACGCCCGCGGGCTGGATCGAAGCCGCGTACTCGAACCGACACGGACTTCGTTTTTATCAGGCGGACGGACTCGACCTGATCGACGCACACCGTGTCACGAAGCAGGCGGTCGATTACTGCCGCGAGCACCGCGCTCCGGTGTTCCTGCACCTCAAGACCGTGCGTCTCCTCGGCCACGCCGGCAGCGACCCGGAGACGGAGTATCACTCATTCGAACAAATCGAGGCCGCGGAGGCCAAAGACCCGTTGCTCGCTAGTGCCATGATCGTGACACAACTCGGCCTCATGGTTCCCACGCAGGTGCTCGATCTTTACGAGCGCATCCGCGTCAAGGTCCGAGGCGCCGCCGCCTACGCCGCCAGGACGCCGAAACTCGCCAGCGCCGAAGAGATCATGACGCCGCTTGCCCCGTACAACCCCGACGCCGTCGCGACCGAGGCCGCTCGCAAGCCCGACCCCCAACAGCGAATCCGAATTTTCGGCGGCGAGGACAAACTTCCTGAAAAAGGCCCGCCGCGTCACATGGCCGTCAACATCAACCTCGGCCTGCACGACCTGCTCATCAAATATCCCGAAGCGATCCTCTTCGGTGAAGACGTGGCCAAAAAGGGCGGCGTCTACCACGTGACCAACGACCTCTTCGCCAGGTTCGGCGTGGGCCGCGTCTTCAACACCCTCCTCGACGAGACGACGATCCTCGGCCTGGCGATCGGCGCCGCACACGTCGGCCTCCTGCCGATCCCAGAAATCCAGTACCTCGCCTATTATCATAACGCGGAGGACCAGATTCGCGGCGAAGCCTGCTCGCTTCAATACTTCTCCAACGGTCAATATCGCAATCCGATGGTGATTCGCATCGCCGGCTGGGCCTATCAAAAGGGCTTCGGCGGACACTTCCACAACGATAACAGCATCGCCGCCCTTCGCGATGTGCCGGGCCTTGTCATCGCCACGCCCGCCCGCGGCGACGACGCCGTGAAAATGATGCGTACCTGCATGGCCCTCGCCAAGACCGACGGCCGCGTCGTTGCCTTCATCGAACCCATCGCCCTCTACATGACCAAGGACCTGCACGAACCCAAGGACGCCCTGTGGTCGTTCTCCTATCCGCCCCCCGGCGCGTTCATCCCGCTTGGCGAAGGCGCAGTCTACCGAAGCGGCGTCCTCCAATCAGAACCCGGAGCGCAAGCGACGGGCCAATCCGAGCCGGAGGCGGCGGCGATGTGGCGAGCCGCGCCGGAATCATTAGGCCAATCCGAGCCGGGAGCGTCAGCGACCGGATCGCCTCCCCCCTTGAAAAGGGGGGACACAGGGGGGTCTCCATCAGTACCGCGAGTGACAGCGACCGGATCGCCTCCCCCCTTTCCAAGGGGGGACAAAGGGGGGTCTTCATCAGTACCGCGAGTGATAACGAACGGTCCCTCCGAACCCAGAGCGCGAGCGACGGGCGACCGGTCGCACCGCCGCGGACTCAAATCGCCAAATCGCCCAATCACCCAATCACCAAATACAACCGCCCGCGACGACCTTACCATCCTCACCTTCGCCAACGGCCTGCACATGTCCCTCCGTGCGGAAAAAACGCTCCGCGAGCAGCATTCAGTGAACGTCCGCGTCGTTGATCTCCGCTGGCTCAACCCGCTCAACGAAACCTTCATCATCGAGCAATCCCTCGCCACCGAAAACGTGCTCGTCGTCGATGAAGGCCGCCGCACCGGCGGCGTCGCCGAGGCCGTCCTGGCATTGCTCTGCGAACATTGCGGGTCGCAGGTCCGAGCTGCGCGACTCAACGCCCGCGACACCTACATCCCTCTCGGCCCCGCCGCCGACTATGTCCTACCGCGAGAGGCGGATATCGTGCAGGCCTGCCACGCTATACTTGAGCGGCGTCCTACGGAATAGCCGCGCTATAAGAGTTCAGGCATCTGCAATGGGTTGATCGGGTGGGGGTTGGAGTGTTCTGGTTATCAGGTAGGCTGTCAGAGCGTCGGCGGTCATTTTGGTCGGGTCAAGCCTGCGGCCCTGCGTTGATCTTTCCTTGATCCACTGGTCGGCCGTGCCCGCCGATTGTAGAATCGTACCACCCGCTTGCACGATATCACTGAGGCCGCAAATGACATTCAACAAGAGCCGAGCAATAGAACTTCTCAAACTTGGGTCGGGTCTTGCAGATGCTTGTTTCCGCGAAGGTCAAGAGGAAGCGATCCGCCATGTCGTGGAAGGTCGCGGCCGGCTGCTGGTGGTGCAGAAGACCGGCTGGGGCAAGAGTTTTGTCTACTTCATCGCCACCAAGCTGTTGCGCGAAGCGGGAGCAGGACCGGCTTTGCTCATTTCGCCGTTGCTCGCGTTGATGCGCAACCAGATTGGGGCGGCGGAGCGGATGGGCGTGCGGGCGGCCACCATCAACTCCGACAATCAGGAGGACTGGCAAAGCGTCGAAGCAACGATTCTGCGGAACGAGGTGGACATCCTGCTGATCTCGCCTGAGCGGTTGGCCAACGAGCGCTTTCGCACCGAAGTGCTGGCGGGCGTCGCGGCGCGGACCGCGTTGCTGGTGATCGACGAAGCCCACTGCATCTCGGACTGGGGCCACGACTTCCGGCCGCATTACCGCTTGCTGGAGCGTATTGTGCGTACGCTGCCAGCGAATCTGCAACTGCTGGCGACCACGGCGACTGCGAACAACCGGGTGATGGACGATTTGCGGACGGTGCTCGGGCCGGATCTCGACGTTTCGCACGGCGACCTGAACCGACCTTCGCTCACACTCCAGACGATGCGTTTGCCCAATCAGTCGGAACGCCTGGCCTGGCTGGCCGCGCAGGTCGCCGCCATGCCTGGCCACGGGATCATCTACACGCTGACGGTGCGCGACGCGGTGCAGGTCGCCGATTGGCTCAAGTCGCGCGGCCTGAACGTGGAATCCTACACGGGAGAAACCGGCGATCTCCGGCCCGAACTGGAGCAGGCCTTGCTGAATAACCGGGTGAAGGCGCTGGTGGCCACCACGGCACTGGGGATGGGCTTCGACAAGCCTGACCTCGGTTTCGTGATTCATTACCAAACTCCGGGTTCCGTGGTGGCCTATTACCAGCAGGTAGGGCGTGCGGGGCGCGCGCTCGACGCAGCTTACGGTGTGCTGCTCAGCGGCGAGGAAGATACGGACATCACAGACTACTTCATCGAAAGCGCTTTCCCGACGCGGGCGGAAGTCCGCAGTGTGCTCGAAGCGTTGGAGGCAGCGCCGGAGGGTGTTTCGGTTCCCGAACTGATGGCAAGGGTAAACCTCAGCAAGGGCCGGATCGACAAGACTATCGCGCTGCTCTCGCTCGAATCTCCGGCGCCGATCGCCAAACAGGGCACGAAGTGGCAACTGACAGCGGCGAATCTGAGCGAGGCATTCTGGGAGCGGGCGGAACGACTGACAGAACTGCGGCGCGACGAGCAACGGCAGATGCAGGAGTATGTCAACCTCAGGTCGGGGCACATGGGATTTCTGATCCGTGCGCTCGACGGTAATCCGGGCACAGTACTTGCGCCCGCATTGCCGCCGCTGCCGACAACCACGGACCCGGCACTGGTTCGTGAGGCAGTGGCGTTTCTTCGCCGCACCAGCCTGCCCATCGAGCCGCGCAAGCAGTGGCCTGCGGGTGGGATGCCGCAGTATCGTGTCAGCGGACGAATTGCCGCAGACCTTCAGGCACTGCCCGGCAAGACGCTTTGCGTCTGGGGGGATGCCGGATGGGGCAGTCTTGTTCGACGAGGCAAGTACCAGGACAGACGCTTTGCGGATGAACTGATCGAAGCCTGTGCGGCCCTGCTGCGAGAGTGGAACCCGCAACCGGCACCCGCTTGGGTGACGTGCATTCCATCGCTTCGACACCCCCATCTGGTGCCGGATATCGCCCGGCGACTGGCGGCAACTTTGAAACTACCGTTTCATATGGTGCTGGAAAAGACGGTCGACCGACCGGAGCAGAAGACCATGGCCAACAGTACCCAGCAGGCGCGCAATATCGATGGTTCCTTGGCGATCTGTGTTCAGCCGATGCCCGCTGCCCCTGTTCTGCTCGTGGATGACATGGTGGATTCGCGTTGGACGTTGACCATTGCGGCCTGGTTGTTGCGATCACATGGCAGCGGCGAGGTGTTCCCTCTCGCGCTTGCGCTAACAGGACACGAGAAATGAGCACGTCACTTTCACCCAACACGCAGGCAATCCTGTTGCTGACGGCACCATTGATTGCGGGGCGCAGCGAGCTTTCATCCTATTTGTTGACGCCGGGCGAGTACAAGCGGCTTACGCGATTCCTTCTCGACAAGCAACGCCAGCCGGCTGATCTGCTCGCTTCCGATGCGCGGGAATTGCTCGGTGAGTGCCAACAACTCATCGACAGCGACCGCCTCAAGCGCTTGCTGGCCCGCGGCTTTCTGTTGAGTCAGGCGGTCGAGCGCTGGCAGACACGCGCGATCTGGGTGGTGAGTCGCGCCGATACCGAGTATCCGAGGCGGCTGAAGGCGCGTCTCAAGGATGACGCGCCGCCGGTTCTTTATGGCTGTGGAGAAGCGGCGATTCTTGATACGGGCGGGTTGGCTGTCGTGGGCTCTCGCAATGTAGATGATACGTTGCTCGAATACACCGAGGGCATTGGCCGGCTTGCCGCCAATGCGAGGCGCACCCTCGTTTCGGGCGGGGCGCGCGGCATCGACCAGGCCGCCATGCGCGGTGCACTGGAAACCGGCGGCAAAGTGGCGGGGGTCTTGGCGGACAGCCTCGAACGGGCGGCCATGAACCGCGAGCACCGCAATTTCCTGATGGATGGGCAACTGGTCTTGGTCTCGCCCTATGATCCTGTGGCCGGGTTCAACGTGGGCAACGCCATGCAGCGCAACAAGCTGATCTACGCGCTGGCTGATGCGGCGCTCGTCGTCAGTTCGGATTGCGAGAAGGGCGGAACCTGGGCCGGCGCGGTCGAGCAACTGGAGAAGCTCCGGCTCGTGCCGGTCTATGTTCGCTCAAACGGGGAAACCGGCAAGGGACTGGACGCCCTCCGACGCAAGGGCGCTTTGCCCTGGCCCAATCCGGAGACTCCGGAGGCCCTGGCGGAGTTGCTCACGCTTGAAGTGAGTCCAAGGAATGCTGCACCCGGACAAAACGAACTCTTTTCTTCGGTTCGCGAGGAGCCCAAGCCGGCGTACGACACCCCGCAGAGTTTGCTCCCGAGCGATGACTCCGTCGCACCACAGTGCTTGGAATCACCCTTGGCGCCTGCCGATGAACTGGTTACCAAAGTGCGCGAGTTGCTTGAGAAAATGAAAACACCGAAGACCGATGCTGAGGTGGCTGCTGATTTGCACGTGTCGAAAAGGCAAGCGAAAGAGTGCCTTCAGCGATTGGTTAAGGAAGGTCTGATAGAAAAGCATTCAAAGCCAAAGCCTGTAAGATATGCGCCGAATGTACAATCCTCTTTCTTGGAATAGAGGAGCCTCCGCCCATCGACTGTTGACCAGTTCAATGACGAGGTGGGATGATTATGCGCAAGCTGCTTGCCGGAGTCGTAATCGTTGCCTTCGCGATCGGGTTCTACGCGTACCGACATGGCGGCGCGAGCACCAAGGTCAAGAGCGAAATGCTCCGCCTCGTGGACGATTTGAATCTGTCGCCGGAGCAACACGAAGCCGCCCGCCGCATGGTCGAACTTCACCATGAGGCCGCCTATGGCGACGCACTGGACATCTCCCGCGATCGCGGTCAGAAGTTTGACGCCAGGCTCTATCAGGAAGTGCTCTTCCGCCGCATCATCGACCAAGCCCGGCAGGACGGCGACGCGGACCTCGCCGACCGACTCTCCGCCCAACGAAACGACATCCAGCTCGTCGTCACCGAGCAGTAGCGCGTCCGACCGTCACGAAACCATGTCGCAAAGAAAAGCCCGCCCGCGCATCTTCCGACGCACGAGCGGGCCCGTGGTGTCATCCTTGACCCGCACAACCCTCAGCCCGCTGCGGCGAGCGCTACTTCCGCGTGCAGGCGATCTCGAGGTTCATCCACTCCTTGCCGTCCGGACCGGTGTCGTACATCTTCATCACCTGCTTGTCGTTGTTGATGATCTCCGTTGTGGACCGACCTTTCTTCTTGGTCATCGACATGGGATCGAAGTTCTCACCCGTAAACGTGAACGTCTTGCCCGACGCATCCGCCGTCCCGGTCATCGACCACGTTCCCGTACCCAGCGAGTCGATCCAGTACGAATGATAGAACTTTTGCAGCTTGTCGTAGCCGGTGATGCCGAACCCTTCAAACGGCATTTTCATGGCTGTTCCCTTGACTTCTTCGGCCATGTAGCGCCCGCCGAGAATCCACTTCCGCTCAACAGTAGCCGTCGATTCATCAGGCGGCGCGCCCGGCTGCGTCCAGAACTTCGTCGTGCAGGAAAACGCTCCGACCATCGGCTTGAGCGCCTCATGCTCTTTACCCGGGGCAGACATCTCCTGCATCATCTTCATCATGTCGTCCGCGCCCGGTGCGCCGCCCTTGTCGCCGCCGATCGTCGGCTTGTCGCCGCTCGGCTTGGCCGCCGGTTTCGCGTCCGCGGGTTTCGTATCCGCCGGCTTCGCCGCCGGTTTGTCACCGGCGGGCTTCTTCTCATCCTTCGCTTGTGCGAATACGGCCGCGCTGCCCGCCACCATGCACACGCAGAATGCCGCCACAAATACACTCAGACCTGCCTTCATTGTTCTCTCCTTTTTCTTTGTTTGCGGTATCGAACCGAAACTGTTGACGCCGGCCGAGCCGAACGATCGGCCAACCGGCGGCGAATCATACCCGCACGACCGTTATTTGGGAAGTGTTCGGGTGTTGAAATCTGTCGGTCGGAAAACCAGCCCCGCTACCCTTCCGGTGAAAACCCGTTTATCAGAGATCGGACATCCTCGAAATCCACATCCGAGTCCCCGTCCGCGTCGAAAACACGGCAATTCGAGCCGATTGCAGCGCCGGGTCCAACGAAACAATTGCCCAGTTTTCCTATATCATCTAAATCAACATCGCCGTCCAAGTCCGCATCTCCCGGCAGTGCATTGCAGACAACGGCATCAACTCGGAACTCGTCGATCGCGGCCTCGGTGAGCGAATCATTCGGATTGTCAGAAGTGACGAATCGAACGCGGAGTTGCGATCCACCGACGAACGGAAAGTCCGAAAGCCGCAGCGTGTGCCGTTCCCAACCGGAAGTGTTGGCGGCCATGGTTTCCGCGAGTGCCCATGTGTTTCCGTCGTCGCGCGAAAGCTCCACCGTCAGCACGTCAGGCGTCCCCTCCGGCATCCCCAATGCCGTGTAGAACCATAAGAAGTAACTGACTTCGACCTCCGCCGTCGTGCCGAGGGCGATCACCGGGGAAGTCAGTATCACCGGGCCGCCATCGACATCGCTTGTCCACGGACCACCCCCGAAGTGTTGCCCGGTCACGAAGCAGTTTCGGCCCGCGTCGGGTGTTCGGTCGTAGGCGGGTTGGATCGGGATCCCGCCCGAGAAAGTCCCGGCGGGTGGGACTCGGGTCCATGCCCCGGGGGTGGGCGCGCCTTCGGGGAAAGTTTCCCAGCCTCGATCCTCTTCAAAGTCGTCGGCGAAGATGGGAACCGAGGGATCGACGCTCGCCGTGTAAAGGCGAGTCGGCGCCGCCGCGGGATCGAACGAAACCAGACCCGATTGCGCCGCCGCCAAGAGGAAGTACTCGATCGTCGTGCCACACGGGACCGGCGGCAGCGGCACGGAGTAGAGACCGCCGCCCAACGCCTCCAATCGTACCGTTCCGTCGAAGGCACCGGGTGCTGTTCGATAGACCAGTTCCGGCGAGGTCGGGTCCAACTGGCCGGCCACGCTTGCAATTCGGATCGTGAAACGCGTGGTCCGGAGCGGCGGAATCGTCTGCGGAATCGGATCGACCGGCTCATAGCGAAGAAGCGGCGCGGGCGCGGCTTTGAGTGCACTTCGCGCATTGACCCGCCCGGCCCCGAAGCGATCGTCGCGGCCGGGATCGCCAAGATCGTCGGCGGTGTCCATGAGGACTTGCCGAACCTGCCCGGCGTCCAACTGCGGCGCGTAGGAGCGAATCAGTGAAGCGATGCCGGCCACAAACGCCGCCGCAGAAAACGAATTGTCCGTCGCCCCATAGCCGTATCTGTCACTTGCCGATGCCGATGTGGACCAGATGTGTTCGCCGGGGGCCGACAGATCCACTTCCGGTCCGTGGTTCGAGAACGCCGCGAGCAAGTCCTGATTCGTCGTGGCCGAAACCGCAATGCAATCGCCGAAGGCCGCCGGATACGCGACAATCGCCTCTTGGGTATGCCCGGCCGCCGCGATCACAAGGCTATCACGACCGTAGGCATCGCTCACCGCATCCGCCAAAGTCTGATCGAATTCGAAGAGTTGAACAAGGACGAGGATGATGTCCGCGTGCTGATCGACGGCCCAGACGATTCCCTCCGCGACCGACTCCGGCGTGACCGAGACACCCTGGGCGACGCGAACGGGAAGCAACAGTACACGGTCGTTCAGACCGGCGATGCCGACGCCGTTGTCTCGCGCCGCGGCGATGATTCCGGCCGCCCGAGTGCCGTTGGTTCCGGTGTCCAAAGTGCTATAGGGGTCGCTACCGGCAAGCGACGACGCATACGACGACACATATCCGTCGAGAAGGCGGTCGGCGAACTCTTCGTGCGGATTGATGCCCGTCCCGACGATCGCGACGACCACGGGCCTCGCCCCAGCGTGGATCGCCCACGCGCCAACGGCATCCACATCCGCGCCCGCAATTCCTTCGGATCCCTCGATTACTTGCCCGGTGTTTTGCAGACCCCATTGCAGTGCGAAGTCGAGGTCGTCGGGAACGCCCGCGCCCGCATCCTTATTGAAGAAGGCGGGAATCGTCGCAAGCAGCAATCGAAGTCCGAGCGGGTGACGAATCTGAGTCATAGGGCAACCCCTCTGAAAGAGTCGCGCTCCATACGAACGGGTGGTCAATGATGCTCCGCACGAAAACGGCGGAATTGTAGCGAGGATTGACCGCGGAGGGTAGTGCCTGCGGGCGATATTTACATGCGTTGAGGTTTTTAAAGCGTCTGACAGAACTCCAAGCGGCTCCCCTTTACGCGAAGCGTCAAGGGCAAGCGCGGGGCCAAGCTGGAGCAGAACCCCGACCGGAAGGGAGGGGCCAACTTTCCGAAACCGGATGACGGGCCGGTCGCTTCCGCTCCCGGTTCTGATAGAGGCGCTTACTGCCCCTATGCAGCGCAACGATTTGTTCCAATGCCAGTTATGGCAGTGAAGATGGCAGCAAAGGGCGGTCAAGGATTGCGGATTTCGAAATTTCTCGCGGAAATATCTTGATTCGGACCCGGCGATTGGTTAGGCTGTTGTCGGCTGGAGAGAGAGTTGGAGTCTAACCGGTGGATACCCGGTTCGGATTCGTCTCTAGCTGTGCAGCGATCGCTGACTCCAACACGAGAGCTGCGTCGCGCACCGCCACGCTGCCACCAGTATCCCCACCGTTTCGACCCAAGCCCACCGACTCCGGTCACGTACCCTTGTCAACGCTTCGCTCATGGCCTTGCGATCAACGACGCATCACTCCGGACCGCTGTGGCCCACTAACCATTGAACGTATGATTCTTGTGTTCACATCGCCATGCCGGTTTATCCCGGCGCACAAGGAGATGTCTTATGTACGCGCTTCGATCTTTCGTTTCTCGTAGGCGTTTGAGCGGTCGTGTAGTCTCTTGGGGATGTGCGGTTGTTCTGTTGTTCTCTGGCGGTGCTCCCACATACGCTGGCTACTGTTGTGAATGGACCGAGGTCGGCATAGGAGCCTGCCCAGATGGGCAGGTTGGTGCCCACTGCAATGCCGGGGGAACACTTTGTTGCAGTAACGAAATTGGGCGGACCACTTGCACGGAAACGTGCGAAGGCCTGTTCTACGAAGGCAAACAATGTAACACGAGCACGTTCGTTTGCGATACAGGGCAAACTGGCATTCCAGCTGTCTCAGAATGGGGGCTTATTGCGATGGCCTTGCTCGTGCTGATGGCGGGCACGTTGCTATTTCGATCGCACGAGATGTCTCACCTGCCCAAATCGAGGTTCATCAGAACGGCGGCGTAGAGCTTGTCGATCACGTCTTCGGATGCGTCGATGGTGATCTCACGGGTCCGGCCGTAACGCCCCTTCGAGCGTGGTAAAGCCTTCTCCGCTTTGGGGGAGCGGGGCACCCTCACCCCAACCCTCTCCCTGTGAGGGAGAGGGAGTTCATGCTCGGCGGGGAGGTAGCCGAAGGCCCGGCCGGTCGGCGTACGAAGCCCGGCCCGTCGCCTTCAAGTTTACCCACCATTCGGTTGTCGTGCGTAGCGGTGTCCCGGCGGGACACGCTGAGAATAGCTCAGCCATTCATGGCTGGGTGGAACGCCGGCGCTTAAGCCGAGTCCCGTAGGGACGGTTGAACGATTCAATCGTCCCTACGGGACTCGAGATGAAAAACAACTCGCTTTCCCAGCGTTGAAACGCTGGGCTATTGTCATCCGTCCCTCAAGGGACGGGCCAAAGACGTAGGTAAACTTGAGCCGTCGCCTCAGCGGTCGGGCTTGTTAATGGATCGGCCGCAGTTCGGCGGCGAGGGGGACGCGACCGAGAAGGGAGCGACGCAACCAAGGTTCCTGCGCGTCACCCACGAGGGGTGACGCTACATCACCCACGAGACGAGGCGTCACCCACGAGGAGTGACGCTACGTCGGCAGAGCCGCCTTGGACGTGGACAGGCATTGTTCCATTCTGCAGGAGGGCCGCGTCCAGCGCATCGACCAAACTGCGAACGGTGAACCATTGCAAGGGCGTGGGAAACGCTTCAATGCCGGCTGCTCGCGCTACCCGGATGCGCACGGTATGGGGAGCGTCGTGGGGCGGGGTTTGACGGGACCAACCGCGAGCGCGCGACGGTCTCCCGGCCTGGTCAACATAGAAATGGCACGCGACCGGGTCGGGGCTGGCCGTCAGGAGGGTGCCCGCCCCGCTTGTCGTCGGACCGGGCACGACCTCGACCTCCCGCCACTGTTCCGGTTTGATGTCGACGGCATCGGTGACCAGCGAATGCGCAAGAGCCGTCACCTCCCCGGCCGTAAGTGTATGTGTCTGCAGGGGAGAGGAAGGGTCGAGATAATGCAGGAGGGCTGCGGTGCTGGTCATGGCGGCGGCGAGGCAGCCGAGGGTTTTGAGCATCCGAGCGTGTTGATTCATGCGCTTTGGAGGGGGCGAAAAAGGCCGTTCGATTGTCGCGCCGCCCGGGTTGGCGCCGTCTCGTCCGCGTGCCGCACGTCGGCGGTTGACCGCACACCCGAACATTCATCGGCGGAAGACACGACGATACTTTCGCAATTCTATGATTACGCGCGCTCAAGGCAAGGAACGCGAGCAAGTGACAGCGATGCGCGTGAATGAAACGATGAATTGCGTGTGATGGGGGCGGCCGTGTTGCAAGTAATCGACAGGCGCCCGCGCGCCGATTATTTGCCACAATAGTCGATCATCCGCGCGATCTCGCGACGAAGGTCCGCGCGCGAAACGATGCGGTCGACGAACCCGTGTTCGAGCATGAACTCGGCCGTCTGGAACCCCTCCGGCAGCTCGGCGTTGATCGTGTTGGCAATGACCCGCGGACCCGCGAAACCGATCATCGCCTTCGGTTCGGCGATGATGATATCGCCGAGGCTCGCGAAGCTCGCGGCCACACCCGCTGTGGTCGGATCGGTCGCCACCACAATGTATAGTCCGCCGGCCTCGTCGAGCCGCGCCAAGGCCGCCGCGGTCTTGGCCATCTGCACCAGCGAGATCATCCCCTCCTGCATGCGCGCCCCGCCCGACGCGGTCACCATCACCAGGGGGAGGTTCTCGTCGATCGCCCGCTCGATGGCCCGCGTGACTTTTTCGCCGACGACCGCCCCCATCGAAGCCATGATGAACGAAGGGTTCATCACGCCGAGGATGACGGGGCGGCCGCGAATGAACGCCCGCCCCACGACGACGGCGTCGGATTCGCCGGTCTTCTCCTGCTCGCGCTGAAGACGTTCGGAGTAAGGGATGCGGTCCTTGAATTGCAGCGGGTCGGTCGATCGAAGATCCTGGGCGAACTCCTCGAACGACCCGGGATCGACGAGTTGTTCAATGCGCGCCCGGGCGTCCACGCGGCGGTGGTAGCCGCACTCCGGGCACACGTGGAGGTTCTCGATAACCTCCTTCTCGTAGACCATGTGCCCGCACGCATCGCAGCGAGCCCACAGTCCGGGGGGAACGCCCTGTCTTTCCTCAGCCACGCGCTTCCCTCCGGCCCGGTTCAGCCGACTTCCGCCATCCCTATCAGTCCGTCGAAAAACACCGAGGGCTCTTGTTACCATGTAGCGCCACCCCTCGTGGGTGGCGCAGAACTCATACATCGTCGCCCACAAGGGGCGACGCTACAGTGGGCTGCTATCCGCCGGCCGCCAGTTGATGGAGCCGTTTCATGGCCGCCGGGGGATCGGGCGTGCCAAAGATCGCCGTTCCGGCCACAAACGTATCGGCCCCCGCCCGGGCGGCCGACGCAATCGTATTCTCGTCGATCCCGCCGTCGATTTCCAATCGCTGGTCGGGGCGGAGCCGCCGCCGAAGTTCGGTTACCTTCGGCAACACCTCGGCGATGAACTTCTGCCCGCCGAAGCCCGGCCAAACGCTCATTATCAGAACCAGATCGACCGATTCGAGGATCGCCTCGATCGCACTGACCGGCGTCGTTGGGTTCAGGCACACGCCCGCCGAGACGCCGAGCCTGTGGATAAGCTCGACCAAGGCCGCCGGCTTGTCGGCGACTTCGATGTGGAAGGTAACGTGGTCGCAGCCGGCCTTTACGAAAGCCTCGGCGTAGCGCATCGGCTCGGAGATCATCAGGTGGGCATCGAAGAACAGCTTGGTCCGGGGTCGAAGCGACCGGATGACCGGCACGCCGAAGCTGATGTTGGGGACGAAGTGCCCATCCATCACGTCGAGGTGGAGCAAGTGTGCTCCGGCGGCCTCGATCGTGGCCACGTCGTCAGCCAGACGCGCAAAATCCGCCGAAAGCAGCGACGGGGCCATGCGGATCGCCGGTGCGGCCAGTCCAAACGCGGGACGCGATGATGTTGGTGTTGCAGCGATGGTCGTGACGTCCACTGTCATGCGTCGTCGAGGATTTCGATCGGCAGGAATGGTTTTCCTTCCAGGAACTCCAGCGACGCACCGCCGCCGGTGGAGATGTGCGTCATCCGCTCGGCCATTCCCAGCTTGTCGATCGCGGCGGCACTGTCGCCTCCGCCGACGATCGAGACGGCCCCGTGGTGCGTTACTTCGGCGATCGCAGTCGCCATCGCCAGCGTTCCCGAGTCAAACGGCGGCGTCTCGAATACGCCCATCGGACCGTTCCAGACGATGGTTTTGGCGGTCAGGATCGCGGCCCGGAACGCCTGAATCGTCTTCGGGCCGATATCCAGTCCCATCTTGTCCGGGGGGATCGACGACTCGCAAGCGATTGTGGCCACGCCGAGCTTGATCTCGGCTGCAGCAACCGAATCAACCGGCAGCCGCAAGCGATCGCCTGCCGTCTTGCGAAGCTCGCGCGCGGTTACAAAGAGGTCCGGCTCGACGAGACTCCGCCCTACATTCATTCCGTCGGCTGCCAGAAAAGTGTACGCCATTGCCCCGCCGACGAGGATCGAGTCACACTTGCCCAGCAGCGAACGGATGACGCCGAGCTTGTCGGACACCTTGGCCCCGCCGAGCACGCAGACGAAGGGTCGCTTGGGGTTCGCCAGGGCCTCGCCGAGAAACTTCAGCTCGCGTTGGACGAGGTATCCCGCGACGCGAGGCCTGCCCGCCATCAGTTTCGGCACGGTCAACATGCTTGCGTTGTCACGGTGGCAGGTGCCGAAGGCGTCGTTGACGTACACCTCGCCCAGCGCGGCGATTTGCCTTGCAAATGATTCCTTCTGTTCCTTGAGTTTCGGATCGGCGGCGGCCTTCTTGTCTTTGATCGTCTCGGCGGGATGAAACCTAAGATTCTCCAGCAGGCACACCTCGCCGTCGCGCAGTTTGCCGACCGCTTCGGCGATTTTCGGCCCGACGCAATCCGGCAACAGCGTCACGTTCTTATCGAGAAGTTCCGACCATCGTTTGGCGACCGGTGCAAGCGTGTACTTGTGCTTGTGCTCCGGTTCTTCGTCGGGTCGGCCTAGGTGGCTCATCAGGATCAATCGCCCGCCGCCTGCAATGAGTTTCTTGATCGTCGGCAGCACCGCCCGAATGCGTCGGTCGTCGGTGATCCGCCCGTCGTCGTCGAGCGGAACGTTCAAATCCAACCGCGCCAGCACGCGCTTGCCGCGAACGTCGATGTCGTCGATGGTGCGTTTCATCCGCTTTTCCGCCGCGGTTCATCGCGACGCCAATCGTGAAATTCGAGGATCGAGAAGCTAGAAGATAGAATTGAGAAGTTAGAAGGAAGATTCGCCTGAAAGTCTTGGGCCTTCACGCTTCTCACTTCACAATTCAATCTTATCCCAGCTTCGCCACGCGGGCGATCAAGTCGGCCGTCCGGCACGCGTAGCCCCACTCGTTGTCGTACCACGAAACGACCTTTACCATGTTTCCGCCGGCGCCCGGCATGGTCATCGTGCTCTGCGCGTCGATGATCGAGCTGTGCGGATTGCCGATGATGTCCGAACTGACCAGCGGATCCTCGCTGTATTCGAGAATGCCCCGCATCTTCCCCTCGGCCGCGTTCTTCAGGGCCGCGTTCACTTCGGCGACCGTCACCGACCTCTTGAGCATCGCGACCAGATCGACGATCGATCCGTCGGCCACCGGCACGCGAAGGGCGAACCCGTTGAGCTTTCCGTTGAGTTCGGGGATGACCTTGCCGACGGCCCTGGCCGCTCCCGTCGTCGTCGGAATGATGTTCACCGCCGCGGCCCGTGCCCGCCGCGGGTCCTTGTGGACGAGGTCCGCGACGTTCTGATCGTTGGTGTACGCGTGGACCGTGGTCATCAACCCCTCGACCAGCCCGAACGAATCGTTGAGCACCTTGGCCACCGGCGCGAGGCAGTTCGTCGTGCAGCTTGCGTTCGACAAGCACGTTTGCGAAGCCGACAGCTTGTCGTCGTTGACGCCGAGCACCACCATCAGGTCCGGCTCGTCGCTCGCGGGGGCGCTGAGGATCACCTTTTTCGCCCCGGCCTTGAGATGGTCGCCGTATCCTCCCTTCTCACTGCTGCGCTTGGTAAACACTCCGGTCGATTCGAGCGCCACCTGCACGCCGAGTTTGCCCCAGGGAAGATTGGCCGGCGCTTTTTCGCTCAGAACTGCGATCTCTTTGCCGTTGACGATCAGCGACTTTTCGGACGACTCGACCGTTCCACGAAATCGCCCGTGAACCGAGTCGTACTTGAGAAGCTGTTTGAGCGTCGCCGGATTGCTCAGGTCGTTGATGGCCGCGACCTCGAATTCCGCCGGTCGACTCGCCAGTACCCGAAACACCAACCGCCCGATCCGCCCGAACCCGTTGATCCCGACTCGCACTGCCATAATTGTTCACTCCGCCGCTACGATCCGCCACGCGGACCCTGACAATCAACCCGCGTGCCAACCTACGAGTTCGCCCGATTCCGGTCAAGAATCGAAGTTTTCGCAGTCGGTTTCCCCTGCCGGCTTGGGAGCATCCCAAAAAAGGTGGCGGCGTGACGGTTTCCAAGTCATTCTGAGCGCAGCGAAGAA
>ERZ1292633.1264-Hain-H41-02um-R1-1264-length-27648-cov-6_pt2 | contig 24785 bp, 14 predicted proteins | sample MGYA00564406_ERZ1292633 | MGnify/ENA primary metagenome ERZ1292633 (study PRJEB36523, sample SAMEA6512639) | groundwater metagenome | collected 2019-01-08 | study: AquaDiva: Metagenomics assemblies of 32 groundwater samples | reverse complement strand
GATCACGCGGGCATCGCGTAGGACCGCTGCATGCACTTCTTCCTCGGCCACGCGGCTCGCCGCACGGCTCTTCAAGTAGTTTTCGTAATTCGTGCGGAGCGCGGGCAACAGCGACTGCCGATGGACATCGCGGAAGTACGCGTAGATCTCGCTGCGCTCGGCGAGCGAAAAGCTGTCGATCGCGGCAGTACCCTGGCCGCTCAAGCAGCGCGGCATCCACAGCTGCTCCCGGTCACCGGGTCCGTCGTACAGCAGGGGCTCGCCTCCGCGCAGGGTCATCCGGGCGCGCCGCTCGGTGGCGTCGACGACGAACCCGATCGCGACTGGTTCCAGCGAGGAGCAGATGCGAGGAGCAATTTTCTCCGCCGTGCGACGTTGCTGCCCGATAAAAAAGTTAATCGATGCGTTGTCGTCCACGAACAGCTCGTGGCGCCGACCGAAGTCCGCCGGTAGCTCTTCGGTGTCGTCCACGTCTTCGGAGCCAGCGACAACACCAGCAGAAGCGGCTTCTGACACAGGAGGAGGCGCCCGACCCTCCGCGTCGTGCTGTTCCGCCGGCGGATGTGGCCTCTGATGCACACCGGGAGGCAGGGGATAGACGACACCGCGGCACCAGTTGACGAAATGCTCCCGGCGGTGCCGACGTAGAGCTTCGAGACGCGAGTTGGCGGCGCCTCGGAGCGCATGAAGCCGTTTCAGCTCGCCGTTAAGCGTTAGACACTGAACGCTACACTTCGCCACCACGCGAGGAGGCACTGTTCGAAGGGCGATATGTCGGCAGTGGGGGCATTGCTGCTCCGCTATTTCTTTCTGCTTGTGCAACGACACTTGCTGGCCCTCCAGCGCATGGATCTCCCCAACGACGCGGCGTTCATCTTCGTCGAAACGTTCTTGCAGCTTTTGCTCCCATTGCTTAAGAAATGCGTCACTCATCCCCGATCCTCCATCCTCCACTCGCCTTTCCGGTTCCGGCTGGAACAGCGGATCGTCGAAACGATCCGCGAGTTCTTGAACCGCGCGTTGGACGGCTCCCCACCACGGTTCTACACTCGCCAAGGGGCGACACGTGGCTTTTGCGGTCTCCCAGGGCGAAAATTGTTGCATCATAGGAACTTTACTGCGGCCGCCGAGGCGAATTAAGCGGCCTTTGTTTTCCAGCAGCGATGGCTCACGCTCGAGTAGGTCGTGTAGGAATGAGTCCAAGGCGTGGTTGGTGTAGCACATCACGAGAATCGGAGGCGCTCGGCGTCCCGTGTTCCCAGTTGTTTCGACATCATTGACGACGAAGTCTGATTCGGCCCTCAACGGTTTGGGAGAGTCCGTGTCGCGCTCGAGAAGCAAACAGCGCAAAGCGGCCACGCCAGTGTACGTCTTCCCGGTTCCCGGCGGCCCCTGCACAATGGCGATCGACGATCGCATGACGTGGTCAAGCGCCGCCGTCTGGGACTCGTCGAGGGTGAGCGAAACCCGTAACGCCCGCATGCGATTGGTAACGTCCTCTGTCAAGGGAGGCGCGGCCCTTGGGGGCGCGGGCGCGTTGCAGCTCAGGACATCGCGGAACGGGAGCTTCCCGTCGTCCAGTTGCTGCAGCGCATCAGCTACCGGGCCATAGGCGTCCCACACCATGTCCGTCTCCACGGCGGTGCACGACTCGCTGGATAGGACCAACTGCCAGAGTCGCTCGTGGTGCGCACCCGTTCCGTCAGGCTGCCATAGGATCCGAAAGGTCACGAAGCCCTGAGCGACTTGAGACTCCTCGCGCTGCGCGACGGCGCCGATCCAGCGGACACGTACATCACGTTCCGCAGGAGGAGGTGCCACCGCCGTCAGAAACACCACTACCTGACCGACGTTCAGCCGCCTGGAAAATTCCCATTGAATGTTTCTTGGCACGGTCATATGGACCACCACGGCGGGCTCGGTCCAAGGGCCAGCGGCCATCGCAAGTACGCGCGCATTTTCATACAGCCGCAGTCCGGCAGGTCTCCTTGGGACATTTCCTTGTTGCTGATCGCGAGTCAACCACGTGGTTGCCTCGGCAATAGCGTCCAGGACAGGGCCGACGTTGTCCGCGCGCAAAATGTGAAACAGACTCCCAAGGTGACGTTCCCACGACTGGAAGGGAGACGACACCACCACAGGACGCGGCCGGTGCAGTCGGCGAGGTATTGGGCGCATCTCGACCGCACCGTTCGCCAATTGACCACCACGGTGACTCGCCACCTGAAGCTCCGCCGCCAATTCCGCCGCATCAGGCAGCGTGGGAATACCCCGGTAGGGGTCGTTGGCAGCCCCTACCACGGTTCGGGGTTCTTGGACGAAGCGGTGCGGCGGTTCTCCCTCCTGGGTTGCTGGGGGATGGCCGCCGGACAGTGGGGTCCCATTTTTCGACGTGGGGATGTCACGTCCATCATCATGGTCCAGAATTCTACCTCGTACCCGCAGCGACGCGGTCAAATCGCGAACGACGAGTTGCCAACTGTCGTCGACTTGCTGTGCTTGCCTCAATTCACTCTGCGCCTCTTCGGCAACAAGCACCGTGACCACATCGGCGCCCAACTCATCCACAAGCTGAGCCGGCGTCATCCACGAGCGGACCACGTACAGAATATGGAACACCGTCCCCAAGAGCGCGCGTGATTCGACCGTTGGTTTGAGCAAACTACGCAGCAGCAGCAGCTCCGTGATGACCGACCTTGAGCGCACCACCTCGGTGACAACGGCGGTCAATGCAAGGCGGTGCCGTTCCGTGAGCGAGTCGAAGCCCTCCACGGCGTGCCATGCTGCCGGTGATTGAACACGATTGGCGGGATGCCGGCGGAAGTGCGGGTGTGACAGGAATCGCAACAGCGCAGCGGCCACGCTTTGGTCAGAACTGCACAGTCTGCACAGTGCCGCGATGTGGCCTGCCGCAGTGGGCTTACCCAGCCATTCGAGCGCCTCTTCTGGGCGGCACGCGTCAAGATTACTGAGCCAGCGCTGCCCGTCCTCTGGCGACACGGTGCTTGGTGGGGGCGCCGAGCGAGGAGGTGCAGTATCGTTCGAGACTGCGGCTCTCCCACTCGCGGAACTGTCATCGAATGCGTATCCAGCCGCTGCGGCTCCGTCGTGCAGAAATCGGCAGTTGGGACGGCTGCACGATCCACGGTTTCGAAACTCATAGCACACGTTGCGCTGGTGCGGTCCGCCACCACCTTCGGGGTAGCGCCCACCGCCTCGCATAAATGGGTCGGAAAGCGGGTGAAAAGCTTTGTTTCCCCCCCCCCCCGCGAGTTCGAACAAGGTAACATGTGGGGAAGGAAATGTCTCGTCAACGGTGTCGCTCACCAAACGCCAATCGTCGTAAAGTAAAAAGGAATTGATGATGACAAGGCAGCATCGGGGGAGGGATGATGGGTCGTGACGCACACGTCCCACCAAGAAGTTCGCGCCTGTTGTACCTGAGCGGACACTCTTGGTGCCGTTGGCGCCGATTCTTCTTTGTGGGGGACGAAGCTTTTTGCTTGGGCCGGTGCCGGCCTCCTTTTGGTATGCTTCGAGTTGCTCATTGCCGAAGAAAGATAAGAGTGATATTTCTTTTGCTTTGCTTTCTCTCTCTGTAAAGAGAGTCGAGGTTAGGTTATTTGCTCCCCAAAACATAGCCTCGTCGGTGCCATCTTCGTATGTTTCGGCGCAGGAAAAAAATGGAAGGGGAATCGACAAGTCAGACGTAAACGCCACAAACCGGCTGACCGAATGAGCGTGGGATGAGTTGCTTGTGTGACAAATGGTGGCGAGGCAACTTCTCCTTTTGGGTGGTGTCACACACGTGCAGCGCTGCCGAAACAGCCTACCCCCGCATCCCTCGGCGACTCGGCGACGGAACAAAAGAAGAGAACAATCTCACCTCACCGGAAATCCAGGTGGTTGGACTTGTGGTCCGACAATTGGCGGTGCCAGCCACAAAGAGTGGTTAGATTGACGCGGGTATTCACCCGCCGACGGCGATGCAAGTGTCCCTCGGAACCTTGACTTCGAACTGAACTACAAAGGGAGACGTGCGGGGCACGAAAGGAGGGGAAAGAAATCACGTTGGGAGGAGGATGATGGCTGCTCAGCTGGACAGGTTACAGGCGCACTACCACGGCAGCTGCACCTTTGGCATCCCAAGCAAAAACCGAACGAAACGTAACGAAACTGGACAACAAAAAGAAAAACTAGGGAAAGGAAAGGGTGCTACCAATATATGGAGCCGTTCTGCGTTTGTAGGCGCAAAACACACACACACACAACGTTACCATGGCGAAATCAAGTCGATCAAAACGAACGGCCACTCGCACTTCGCTGGTAGAGCGAAAACGCGCTGGCCATTTGCATTATGAACGTGCTGTTCTCGTATCGGGTCATGCCATCGAAAGCGCTGGTTGCTTCGCAGTTTGGACAAGGCCACGTCGTTAGTGATGTCCTCCCCGACAGAACCAATTGGGCGACGTGCGCATCCAGAGTGTTGGTATCTAGAAGGCAACCACAGCGAAGTCTAATGAATGTTGCATCTGGATTTTCGTCAAGCTTTGACATTACCATTTGACGCTGGTCTTCCGTCAAGTCGCCGCACATCGAACAAAGGCAAAGGCATTCGCTGCCGCGTGGCGCGTAGCAGGGGTGACCGCAGCTTGGCTTCAAACTGCATTTCACACGGGCATGAAAAGGACGACGGGCAGTGACAGACGAAGAACGGCTTTGCTGCAAACTGGCGTGACCTGCTCGGGCAGACAGTAACCGTACCATCATCGAAACACCTCCCGGTAGTCGTTGCAGATCTGGGTTGTTGAACCATGGTTTCGAAAACGGATGCCCGATCATCACGAGGTGCTGCGTGTCGGGCGTCAGCGCGTTGAGCAAGTGCGCCTCAAAAATCTCTGCAGCATCCACCGCGATAACCGTGTCGACACCTGAAGCGCCAAGAGCCTCACGGTATTCAGAAACGCCCGAGGCGGTGCTAAAAATAAGTGAAGCGCTACGGAGCGTCCGGACGCTCGCCGGGTGTCTAGAATCATCCCCGTGAATCCCACATTGCGCCGCCGTGTTTTCGAGTGAAAACTGCCGACCGCGGCCGGTGGACCGGTCACCCAATCTAATAAGCTGGCCTGCAATTTCCAACGCTGGCACTGCATCGATGATCTGACTTAAAAGCAAGTCAAGGCTGTCATTTCGCTGACTAATGATCAAAATCGGCGCTTGCCGCCGACAAACGGTGGTCAAGCCTTTCTCGGCTAGCAAATAAGAAACGACAGCGACGATGAATTCGTACGTGTTCTCCTGTGAAACTAACGTGCGGTCTGCCACCACGATCGCGACTGACGACGAAACGATGTGGTCGAATGCTCTTTTCTGGGATTCTGACGAAAGGGAATCGCGACGAGAGGCAACTAAGAGGGCTAAGAGGGTTGCCTCCGCGTCCATGTTAGGCCTGTTCTGCCGCGGCGGAGCGGGTGCATGGCCACTGAGCACATCGAGGAACGGCAGTTCCGCGACTTTTAATTGCTCGAGCGCTCTGGCCACCGGGGCATAGGCATCCCATATCATGTCCGACTCGATAGCGGTCCATGACTCCGTGAAAGGCACCCAGGGTGATTCCGCCTGCCAGATCATTCGCACTGCCACCCATTCGAACGAATCGGGGCTTCGCGCGACGACGCCCACCCATCGAACTCGCGAATCGTTCTCGTTGAAAAATACAAGCACACGGCCGGTCCTCGGCAGGGGAGAGAACTGTAGCGAAATCATGGAAATGAGCACGGTCGGCTCGCCTGCTGGACTGGCTGATGCTGGCACGTTCTTCATCGAGACGTTTCCATATCGACGTACGGTCGACCCAGGGGGGGCCGTGGGCGTCCACCCTGCATTGATGATGGCTAGGAGCGGGCCGAGTTTATCCTCGTGTAAAATATGAAAAAGACTCGTCAGGTGAGAGTTCCACCAGCGAGGCAACGACGCTGCGCGACGAATCACCGCGCCTCTTGGGCCGTTGCGGGATAGGTCATGTTCGCGCAGCGACGCGGTCAAATCGCGAACGACGAGTTGCCAACTGTCGTCGACCTGCTGTGCTTGCCTCAATTGACTCTGCGTCTCGTCGGCAACAAGCACCGCGATCACATCGGCGCCCAAGTCATCCACAAGACGCGGACCCGGCGTCTTCCACAAGCGGATCAGGAACAGAAGCTGGTAAACGGCCACCAAGAGCGCGATTGAGTCGACCGTTGGCTTGAACAAACCGCGCTGCAGCAGCAGCTCCGTGATGACCGACTTAGACCGCACCACCTCGGTGACAACGGCGACTAAAGCAAGTTTGTGCGGTTCGGTGAGCGATTTGAATCCTTCCGCACCATACTCTAGGGACAGGCCTCGGGCGCGGTCATACCGGCGGAAGTGCGGGCGTGATAGGAATCGCAACAGCGCCGCGGCGGCGCTTTGGTCAGAACCGCACAGTCGGCACAGTGCCGCGATGTGGTCTGCCGCAGTGGGCATACCCAGCCGATTGAGCGCCTCTTCTGGGCGGCAAGCGTCAAGATTACTGAGCCAGCGCCGCCCGTCCTCTGGCGACACGGTGCTTGGTGGGGGCGGTGGGGGTGCCGCAGTTTCGCGTGGAGGCGGTGCAATGATGTGAGAGGATGCATTTCCTGGCGCCGGCAGGTGAGACGGGAACGTCTCATTTCCATGGTTTTTCGACCGAGCATTAGACCATCCATCATCACACACATCGTCGGCAGGCAGTCCTCTTCCGGTCGTGCAATTTTGGTTCTCGACAAATGCTCGGCACAGGGTGTCGCGGCCCGTGGTGCGTTGTGGACACAGCTGAGACGCATTCACTCCTCCTCCGGCGCAATCTGTCGCGGGGCAAGGATGGATCGGACTCCGGGCATCGACGGCGCCTGGATGGGCACAACGAGGCTGGCAGGGGAGAGCGATGCCACTCGTAAGGTTCGCATCGAGGGAGAGAGGACGAGTATCGCCATGTAGTGATGATGAAAAAGACGACATGGGATAGACTGCTCGGCAGCCGTCACTGCCAGTGCTGTCGGACGGTTGTACAAAAGGTTGGGTTGGGTTCAGCCGATTGTGATCTCGGTTGTGTAGTAATGTGTTGATCGCACATAAAAAAGATATTTATCTAATGGCCTCACAATGATGTCGGGACCGCGGGCAACGCCACCATGTGGTATGGGGGAAAGGGGGTTGCCACGACTTCGTGCGACTCACACAGTGTGAATTAACTCTGGTCGAGTCATGAAGACACAAACGAATGGCAGTCGTGTGTTTTGAATCGCTGAGGCGAGCACGGCATACAGTACGTCGGCTACGTGACTCCGATCGGCGTCTTTTCCACAACCTGTGGTTTCATCGGCGACACTGAAACTGCAACCTGGGGGGCTGAAGGGAAGAAACAACACGCCAACCTTACGTCACGGCTGCAGCGTTCAGACGCGCGGGGGAGCGAGCGATGGATGGGGTGTTCTCCGCGCATTACCCACGCGGAAGGCGTTGTTTCCCCACCTACTCGTCCCCTTAGCCAAGAAGGGATGCAGTGAAGGGGGGTGTTCACAGTGCGCCGTTCGTGGTGGCGAACGAAATACCAAAAAATAAATAATACTTTGTGTTAAATGCTACGGGGCGCGCACCAAAACGGGGGGCGGTGCCCCCGTAGAGGTCGGAGCGGCGCAATGATGGACCGTGCCGTTCGCCTCACGTCGCAAAGTCCATCTAGGAGCGCACAAAAAAACACAAATAAATAGAAACCAGGACGGAGACGCCAGCTCTCCATCTACAACTCCTCTCGGCGGTCGCCATTCTCGCCGCCGAGGTCTCCCTGATCCGGAATCACGTCGTCAGCACCAGCGTCGGCGGGCGGCGTTTGCGGGTTGGGCTGCTTCTTCGTCGGCTTCTTTGCCTTCTTCCCGCTGTTTGAAGACGACTTCGATGACTTCTTCGTCTTCTTCTCTCCACTGCCCGTCGTCGAGTCTTCTTCCCCGGTCTTGGCCTTGCCGCTCCCTGACGGCTTCTTCTTGGCGGCCTTCTTCACCGGCACGCTGCCGGCCTCGTCAGTCGAAGCCGCATCATCTCCGAGCGGCAAGTCGTCCGGCAGGCCGTCATAGGCGCCGTCATAGGAGGCGTCGTCGCCTCCACCGGCCGCAGAGTGCGCCGCCGGCTTCTTCGTAGCAAGCTGCGCCTTCCTGTGCGCCTCCCAGCGGTCGAGGACGGCCTTCACGGAGGGCTCCGACTTCAGCGCCTGCAGCTGCTCAACGTACATGTCCTTCGTGGTGCTGTCGTACGACCCCGTGTCATCCATCCATTCACTCGTCTTCGCGAGCGCCGCGCGGACACCTTCCTCTTCCGTCGCGGACATGAATTTGAGCTCCCTCAGTTCGGTGTTCTCTAACATGCCCTCGTTCTTCGCCCAGACCAGAAAGGTGTCGAGGTCGTTCTTGGCACCCGCCGTTTCGCGCTTCACACGGTCGGACTCGGCCCACACTTTCAGCATGCTCTTGATGAAGTCCGAATCCTCGGTGGCCAACGGCCGAGGGAAGGCAAACGACATGGTCACTTTCGTGAGCGGCACGAACGACTTGGACATCTCCTCGGTCAGCGTGGGCACCATGCGGTAAGTCTTGATGGCGGCGAGGCGTTTCGCCAGCAGCGACGCGCGCGCGTCCGCGGTGTCCGTGGGGTCTTCGACCTCCGTGCCGTTGCTGCCAGCCGCCGTTCCATTGGTCGCTGGGGCATCGGCGGTCGCGTTGTCGGCTGACTCAGTGGCGTTGTTGGCCGCTGTCGCTGTGGCGGCCGCTAACTTTGCGGCTTTCGCCTCATCGCGGCGCTGCATCGCCGTCTGGTGCTCCAATTGAGCGATTGCGCGCTCCCCTTCCAATTCCGCATCGGTTAGGTTCTGCTTCACTCTCTTGGTCGTGTTGACCGCATAGGTGATGCGGACCTCGGCCTCCACGAGGGAAACGAGCCCGCTCTCGGTGGCCTTGACTTCAATGAACACGACGTGGGAGTTGTTCGGATGGTTCAGTGGCGGCACCGCGGGGGTCGATTCCCCAATAGGGGTAGGGGCGTAAAAGTTAACGGTTTTCAATGCGTCGGCAATACCGTCGACGTGGATGGTGAAGTCGTGCACCGCGGCGGGAGAGCCCAGGACGGCATCAGGGCTGCTGGCCCGGTAAACCGCGAGGTCAAACGCTTCCGTCCGGTTGAGGGAAATGCTCTTGCGCTGCCCGATGGTCGAACCCACGGGGAACAACGGCCGCAGCGTCGGGGCGGCACCCGTGGTGCTTGGCGACAAGGAGAAGCCCACGAAGGACTGAGAGATGTCCAATGGGAAGATGTTCTCCACAACAAGGAACGACTTCACACGGAACCGACCCGAGACGACGCTCGCGTAAAACCCCGCGCCGTAGGCAGCGGCTTCATCAGCGTTCAACGTACGGTCAATCGCCTTCCCACGACCAGCCGATAACGAATCAAGCAGACGAGGAATGCGACCGGCACCGCCCATAAGCTCCGCCGCATGTAGCTCCTCTGGCTTGATGCCCGCACGTTGGAGCGCCAGGGGAAGCAGAGCTGCGGCGCGGTCAAACAGCGGCTTGCACTCCTGCTCGAACTCCTCTCGGGTGACGCGGGTGTTGAATTCGCGGTCCGGGGCAATGCTCTCCACCGTGGCCGGCGTAATTTTGTTGACGCTGAGGGTTTCCTTGATCTTGTTGGCCGCGCGCAGCAACGAAATAATCGCCTTGCGGTGTGGCAGCGTCGATCCACTGAGGACAGGCTGAATGGTGGGTTTCATCGCCGCCACCGCGCGGCGTTCGAGCAGCTTTGCCAAACACGCGTCCAAGACGCGGCCGCTCAAAAACGGGTCCGCCACGATGGCGCGCGTGGTCATCGTGCCGTACGCCTCGCTTAACTTCTGTTTGACACCGCCGGACTTCGCGGGCGCCGGCGGCGGCGAGAAGGTGTACACACCCACCTCGGTGCGGGTGGACCCCATGTCAAAGATTAACACGTGCACCGTTTCGTTGCCAAAGCCGCGGTTTTGGAGGCCGTATTGCAGCGCCGTGGCGGTCGTGGAGTGCATCAGGGCGACGACGTTGACGCCACCTAGCGCCGCGCTATCGATGAGCGCCTGGCGTTGCCGAGCAGTGAAGAAACTTGGCACCGTCACGACCGCATCGCGGATCTTGAGCTTGGTATCTTTCTCGGCGGTGTCACGCAAGTAGCCGAACATCATGCCCATCAAGGTTTCGGCCGTGTACGCAATCGTGGGATTCGAGCCGGTCTTAAACGACACGGTGCCAGTGCTGGCGTTCGAGGAGGAGGCGACTTCGGTTACGTTAGGATTGACGTTGACGGTTTCGACGAGCTCCGCCTTGTGGGCCATGTCATCGCGGTACCACTGTCGGGTCTTCGTGTCGTTGAACGGCACCCCCACGAGGCGATGCAGCAACGTGAACATGTTGTCCGGAAAACGTGCCGCGAAATTTTTCGCGTCCTCGCCAAAATAGCGCTCATCGGCACGGAAGCCAATGTGGTGGTAGATCTTGCGATGGGCCTGCTCGTTCAGGACGATGTCAATGTTATTGTTCTTTGGCGCGGTGAGCTTGATGAACTCGCCTCCGAGATCGATACCCATGACGGATGCGGAGACGAAGAACGTCGACGTGGACGTCGTGGGGGCGAGGCTCAAGATGCTCGTTGCCGCGAAGAGAAAAGCGGCGACAAAGCCGGTTGAAAAGCGCATCTCCTTCCGTCCGTTGGATGTGGGTTGTGTTGTTTTGTGGAAAAGCAAATAAAAAAGAGGTGAAGTGGAGAAAATCTGCGTCGGGAGCACAAGGTAAAAAGCCAGAGCCAACAATGCCACCCCAAGTGCAGGCGTTTGTTATTGTTGGAAAAGGGGACTCAGACGAGCGATTTGGACAAACCGTCCCATCGCATTTGTGACACGACAACGTGTGACGGTACAACGGTGCACGGAGGTGTAGGGCGGAGGGGGAATTGGGCTTCGGTATCCATTAAATTGAACGGGGCTACGCTACCGGTGACCGGCGGCGATGCGTTCATGGTCGTAAATCATCGCATCGAGCACTGCCTCGAGCCCTTCGGCCCACTCACAAATGATGGCCCCTCGGCGTCGCGATGCCAAATCCACCAGCGCGTTCACCTCGGCGCCTGCTGTGGCGCCGCTTCCGGGTGGATCGACCGCTGTGGTCACTGCGGCGGTGGTATTCGAAGAGCGATTCGTCGTTGATTGTATGTGTGATCCTCTCTCACCGGTCGTCGCGAGAAGGAGCCCCCCGCTATCGGTTTGCCGAGGCAGCTGCGGTATCTCGACGCTCGCTGCTGCGGGATCGCGACCGCCATCGTGGGGATGGCCATTGTCGCCGCCGACAACAGGGGGGACCGGGTGGATGTCGTCGTCGTCGTCATCTCCGAGAGGGGGTGACAGCTCGTAAACTTCGTCCACCGCGGCCGCCGCCGACTGCAAAGCCGCGACCCCTCGGCCGCCGCCGAGCCGATACGATGGGGCGATCACGTCGCTGGCGTGATGATCGACCTTGCGACTGTCACTCCGCGTTTCAGTTGTCAATTCAGAGGGACGGTGATCGGATGGCGCCATCACACCGGCGCCCGGGGCCACTGCTCGCGTTGGAGGGCGACCGGCAGCAGAGGATGACGGCCCATGAGCCATAGCCATCTTCACGACACCTACATTGGCGCCCTCAGGTTGCCCGTCGGTGGCTGCGACATTCCCCGCTGATGAGCGATGAGTAGGCTGTCGAGTTGCGGACTCCTCCCCCGTCGTCGCGAGGGACAAATCCGATCCTCGTCCTGCAGCGGTGGGCAGGTCCACGTGATGGTGCCAAGAGGATCCGATGGTTTGCCGAGGCAGCTGCGGTACCTCGACGCTCGCTGTTGCGGGATCGCGACCGCCTTCCTGGGGATGGCCATCGCCGCCGCCGACAACATGGGTCAACGCCGCTAATGAAACGCCTTCTTCCCTCCTTCGTGGCGGTGCCGTTGGGGGAATTGCTGTCGCCATGAGGTGAGCGTCGACGTGACATACGGCAAATTCGATAACGGATACGGCGGACGCTTGAAAACAAGAAGGTTTGTCGTCATGGTTGGCGGCATGCAGCGGAATGGACGTGGTGACGACTGATGCCACCAGCGGGTCTGATGCGACGGCCTGCCAATGCGCACTCCTCGTTTCCGCGAGGGCCGCAGGTGGGGCGCCCGGCAACATTGGTGACGGTGGATCGTGGCAAACGGCGACGGTACTGTGAAAGGCGTGCGGTGGGTACGCGGAAGCGCCGTTACGGGCACCCGCGTCGACGTGAGTTGTGCTGCTCCGCTTTGGGGGTGGCGACATGACGCCGGCCGCGGGGTGGGGAAATTTCGGCGATACGTTTCGCTTCGTGTCCGCGGATGGGTGCCTCGGCGACACGTCGCGCCGGTGATCGACTCGCGGTGGCGTCCCATGTCCCTCGAGCTCGGAAGTAGCCATTCCCACGGGGGCCGGCGGCAGTTCCTCCACGGAGAGCCGCGGAGAGGGACTACTGCTCCGTTGGCCTCCACCACGCACCGCAGGGTAGTAAGGCCTCCCAAACGCCGGGGAGGCCGAGAACGTGGAAGCGGAGGAGAAAATCTGCTGCCGCTGGCCATCATGACTCACCGCCCATTGGTGAACTGCACCGGTCACACAGTCTGACCGCCACGTCGCCAACGACGTGAGCCCGTCCACGGCAATCGTGACGCGCGCGTCTCGCTCCTCATCTTGCAGTCGCAGCTGGCAAATCGTGTGGTACCGTCGAACTTCCTCAAGCGCTTGGTGGAGGAAGAACGCAGACGCGACGGACGTGGCCGACCCCGCGTCGCTCGCAACGCCTTCGCCAGCGCCATCCGGTCCGCCACTCCACGACGACGACGAGTAATCGGAATACGATTGCGATGTGGAGTCTCGTTGCGGGTGGTGGCCAAGAACCGGTCGCGCTGGCGATCTTGACGCACGGGGAGGGAACGGCCGGTGGGCCTCATTCTGTGCCGCCTGGGTGGTGGTGCGACGAGGGTGCGTCGCCGTGGCGCCACTTGAGGAAGAACCGTGGTTGTCCGCATCGGTGAGCGGCTCCTGCATGCGGGGCTCCATCGCGTCGGCCCGCTGCCAGACGCTGCCCGCACCTTGGCTGGGTCTGAAGTTGGGAGATGGTGGGTTGGAATCGCGACCGACAACCGTTGACAGTGGAGCAGCAGGTAGATCGAACGAGCTCGTGAAGGGGAGCCTCGGTGATGCGGAGGAGGCTGGCATAGCAGGGGGAGCCAACTCCACGTGATTTGGTGGGAGGTCACTGATTTCCTCATACTCGGGCGACGCGGTGGGGCTGCGTCGCACGTTGGATGAGGGCGCGTGGCTTCCTGCTCCCCGGGTCAGGTAGCAATCATCTTCCTCCTCCTCCTCCTCCACCGCCTCCTTCCATGTGCGATGGCCCTCCCGTTGCCGGCGGCTGGATGACGATGGCGGCTGCAGCTGCCCACTGAGAAACGCGAGTCGGTCAGCCGGGACCGGCGTGAGTAGGAAAACCGTCGCTGCGTTGTCCGCCACGTTTTGATCACCACCATGGCGGGCGTTCCGCCGGTTCCGCGGAGTGACGGCTGATCCACTCGCGGGATACGCCGCCAGGTCGTAGGGATGGTGGCGGTGGGCAACGACTCCACCGGTTGGAGGCTGCCGCGGGTCCTCTCTGTGATCATTCACGGCCATGTGTAAGAGACCCTCTCGATCATGTTGTGCTAGTGACGACAACGCCGCAGCAGTGACATACCTGCTTTCGGCACCGAGACGTGTCGAGGCAGTTGCCAGGGCAGCGTGGCTCGCCGTGACTTGGAAGCGATTCGGCGGTGTCGTCCGCGTCGGCGATGGCGACGGAGGTGACAACCGTCGAAATGATTGATGATGGCTGTATGCGGCGCTCACAGAGAGCGACGAGAGTGACGACGGAGACCGCTGCTGCCGGGTCGGTGTCCATCGAGACGGGGGAGAAACGTGAGCCGACCCATGCGACAGTGCTTGCGTCCTCGTCGCCGAGGTGCCTACGGCGCCATTCCCGACTACCGAGGGCACGGGAGGGGCGTTGGCCGCGCAATAGTCGTCGTCATCGTCATCACGTAACAGTCTCTCCGTGGCGGACTGTGGTGCTGGGGGCCGCACGTCGTCGGGGGGTCCTTGTTTCACCGCGGGAGCGGTGGCGGCTGCGAAGTGCACCATTCCGCCCGACTTCCGCTTGCCGACGGCAACCGACAACGACGCAAAGCCGCGATTTGATTCATGCGGTGGGGCGGCTGACGACGACGTGTCCTCGGTGGAAGTCGTCATTCGTGTTGCGGACACGGCGCTCGTTGATGCGGCGGCTGGGCGTAGGGGAGACGAACGAGTCGGTCCGAGAGCGAACCGTCGACGAGTCGCTGACGACGTCACGAAAACTCTCGGACGTGATGCATCCCCCTCCTCGTCGCTGCCAACAGTGGGATCGAAGCGCTCGTCGTCGTGAGCGGACTGGATATCGATCTGTAGCCCACGGGACACCACTTTGCGCGTTCTCTCCTTTGCTCCCTTGTCCATGTGGCTGCTGTCACGCGTGCTGCTGACTGGCAGCTCATCTCCGCTCGGTTTTGTCTCGCTTGTAGCTCCCTCTTGAAGTCCTGAACCGGCCTTTTTGTTGTTGCGGACTTTTAGCTGTAGTAGCCACCAGGACCAGCGACGGAAGACTTCCGCGGCGTAGCGAACGATGACGCCCCGCTCCATGTGTAATACGCGCGAACGGACACCTTCGTCGCTCGACGCAGATCCCCCCGACTTCCGCGTCGCCGTTGTCTTGAGGAGCCTCGTAATGATGAGCTGCTGCTCGAGATTGCGGACGCGTTCCTGTAGTCGCAGTCCGTGCGCAGCCGCAGCCTTCTCCGAGTCCTCGGCGTCGATGTATTGACGAGACACAGGTGCTTTCACAAGGGAGTGAAAAGAGTGGTTGCGCGACGCCGCCGCTGCCGGTGTGAGAGTCCGCTCACTCCTGCGAAACGCGATACCTAAGTTGCGGGACGGACTGTTAGCAAGGTCGGAAGCGGGAGATGTCAGCGCTGCCTCGTTGGTCGCGGTGGCATCCGTCGGCGAGCCCGTCGCAGCAGCGGGGTGGTCCTCCTGTGCGGTGCTCAGACGAAGGGATCGATTAGGGGACGCGCTAGGTGGTGGCGGCGTCTTGCTCAGGCGAGGCATGAGCTTCGTGGACACCGTGCCCGCGTCGATCGACAAGGGCCGTTGATGCGGCAAGTCGTCGAGGCGACTGCGGTCTCGGTTGAGCAGCGAGAGGATGTGCTGAATATCTCGGGTGGCCACGGGATACTCCCAGGCGAGCAGACTTCCGGCAGATGAGGCCGCAATTGGAGAGGCGCGCGGTGGGGAATACTCAGGAGGTGAACGGATGTGGTTCGCTGGCGCCAGCGGTCGCGCTGACGACGAGAACATTGCTGCTCAGAACTAAACTCACGGACAACGACAGACCCCCCTTCGAGAAGATTGAATTGTGTGCAAGGGAAGGGTTGGATTCAGGTTACAACTGATTCAGGTTACAACTCTGTGAACCCCTTTCTTGCTGGGTGGAAAACTGGTTAGTCAACAGGCGAAATAGTCGGACAATGTGACGAAACACCATCGAGTGACAATGAGTAATTTGTGGGCCCAGCCTCCACCATGTGGTCGAGGCAAGACCCACAAAAGGGGCCACTCGTTGAAAGGGCACCCTTTGCTTTGCCGCAAAGAGCCGTCAAGCCGACCGGCACCGACTCCGCGGCACCGCGTTGATGATATCGCCGTGGATGATCGCCGCCACCTTGAGCAACACGTCGTGCATGTTCCACGCTGGATATGGGCTCTTCCCCGCGACAGCATCGTGCGCGATGCAGTAGTACAGCGGCCGCACGGGTAATATCGAAAAGGACAGGCGACTGCGCAGCGCCGCTGCGATGGCACGCGGCACCGACCCTGAAGCGAGGGAGAATGGGGGCGCGTGTGGGCAATACCGCGGCAAGTGGACAAGCTGTCCTACGTTGCGATCGACGGCGAAGCGAAGAGTCAGCGGGGAGACGACCCCTGTCGCCGGGGAAGCTGTCGTCGAAGTCGTCGTGGTTCCGATCGTCGTGGTTCTTCCGTCCACCCCTCCGCTCTCGTCGCTGTTGTTGTCATCGTCCGGCGGCGGCCGCAGTAACGGGAGGGTCTCTTCCACGGCCGTGGCTTCATACAGCAGCATCGACGTCGCTGGCTTCACCAAGTGGTCGTATTTGATGCATCCGCACAGCACGCGGCGGCGGAAAGCGCCCCAGGCACGCAGGTGCTCCTCGTCGATGAGATCCTCCTGCAGAAAGGGGTACTTGCTGTGCAGCATCAGCTCCGCGTACGCCGTGGAATAGACGAGTCCGATGAGCTTGCCCCCGAGGCGCAAGATTGGATTCATCTCCGTGGCACCGCAGTGGGGCGCAGCGATGCTCACGTAGGTCACAAATATAATGGGAACCCGTGGAAGGACAACAACCTCCCTCCCTCCTGGCGAGGACGGCATGGCTGTGGGAGCCGATGATGCGCTTTCGGTTGGTGGTCGCTGACGCGTGGCTGCCGGTTCGATCCAAACCGGCGACGATGGTGCGGCCGCGGCGCCCGCCGCTGTCGGCCCGCGCCGGTTGTCAAACGGGACCGCGGGGGCAACGTCAGACGGGAGGCATTCGTGATAACGCTGCCACGCGGGTGCATCTCTGGCCAACAGCGCGATGGCGTCGCGTAGTAGCACCCCTCCGTAGCTGTGACCAACGCAACAGAAGAGAATCTGCGCGCGACCGCCACTGCGGCCGCTGGGGGCCAGGTTGCAGTCATCCATCGCCGGTGTTCCCGCGGCCGTCGCGGCGGGAGGGTTGACGAGAGAGTCGAGGGCGACGGCAAAGTCCGTCAGAGCCGGGATCAGCTGCGCGACCAGCCGCTCCGCACTGGCCCGTGTGCCATCATCGGTCGCGAATCGGTTGTTCACCTCGGTGTCCCACACCCGAATGTGCCAATCCACTTGCTGATCGCCGTCGTCGCTCTCACCTTTCACGTCGTCCTCCTTCCTATTCGCCGGAGGTCTGCCGCTCCCCAAGCCGTCGTGGTCACTCGTGGTGAGCCCCTCAACAAGCACCCTGTGGAGGGTGTCTTTGAGGCGCGCATACTCGTGATTGGCCGCATGAGATCCGTGTTGCACCACGACGAAGACGCCGCGAACAACGCGTTTTCGACCTGCCGTGGTCACCATGGTTGACAAGTGGGGAAAGCCGGCAGCAGCACTGCTCTCTGCTTTTGGTGGGGGGAGTCCTTTCTTTCGCCGTTGGGTGCGGCTTTGGCGCTGCGAACTGTGATACCTCTCTCGCGCAGCAGTTCTCCTTTCCCCCCATGCAGCAGTTGCAGTCGTCGTAACCGCCGTGCCGGCAACGCTACTGAACAAACAGGGAGAAGGCGCCCCTAAGAAACAGAGACCTCCGGGAGTTCGTCCCTAAAACATAAGTTCACTATACAGGCGGTACACCGTGTCCGCCGCCCGTGCACGAGCCGCCGCCGGGGACAGCCCGCCACGACCAATATCAGCAGCAGCATCCACCACCGGCCTTCCCCCACCGCGAAACATCGACGTCGACGACATCAGCGGTGGTGTTGGAGGACAATGTGGCGGCGTAGGAGCCGTCGTGTCCGCCGCCGCAGCCACTACTGGTTGATTCGACGACAAGGCTGCCGCGGAAGACGCCTCGGAGTCGTTCATTGAAAATTGAGCCGGTGGCGGGCTCCTGGTTGTGACGACTTGAACTCCCATGTGGTCGTCGCCATTTAGAGTGCCATTGCCGGCGGCCGCTTCAAGGTCTGCCAACAAATCATTTCGGCCCCGTCGAGTCGCCAGTCCCGCGAGGACGCGTTGTTCCAGCAGGCGCACAAGCGGCGCATCGGAATCGCTCGCTTTCCAAGGGGTCAGCCGCGTGGCTGCCGGTGAGTCGGTGTCAAGAAGCGGCGTCGGACCACGCGGATCAAGTTCCGTTCTGGCCGCCTCGTCTCCCTCCTGCGGTACGGCAGCAGATATCACGGCTTGGTCGGCGACGTGACCGCCGAGGAGGAACACGACCGCAGTACCACCGGACGGCGAGCGTCGGCTCATCGCGTCGTCAACGGCCGTATGCAGTGGTAGGCTGCTGGCCCGGCGGAGCGTCCCACGCGGAGAGGAGAAAGCCCACTCCGGCGGCGGCGCGGGTTGGACGCCTTTGCCAGACTGCGACAAAGCAGGGCCGCCGGCAAGCTGCGCCACGGACGGCGACGAAGACGATAGCAATGCCCGATGTACTGGCGACGCGGAGGTATACGTGGTTGGCGGTGACAGGTCACGTCGAGAGGGCGAGCCGGCGTAGAAAGCAGCTGCCGACGCCAACAGCGTCGGCGGACGACGCCCCAATGGAGGGTGATAGTGGGGGTCGCCAGCAGCCGCAGAACCGCCAATGGGATAGGGGATGCCTCCCCGATGGAACTCGTCCCCTCCCTCGGCGCGGTCATGGTGATGCGTTCGGTGCCGAAAGTCGCCTGGATCCTCGCTCGGAATCAGTGAGAGGCCAATTTTTCGGACGGTGGTTTCTCGCCTGTTGGCGGCGTCGATGATCGAGAGGTCAAACCGCTCGGGCGGCCAAGCCGTGGCGGCCGATAAGTCGAGCGGTATGACGTAGTCCGCGTTGAGCTCTGCCATGTTGGAGATGAGGCGCAACGACGTGCAATACATCAGCCATAACCGACCGGACGCGTCTTGCTTCAAATACGCCACCATGCGAGACACTGTTTTGCCCTCCGACTTGAACAAAAACGCGCGCAGATTGTCGATGAGCTGCAAGGCGTCTCGCTCCATGGACGCCGTCACTTCGGCTCGCTCCGTCAAATGCGGATGGCCATCGAAGGCGGCCGACCGCGCAAACGGCGTCACGCGTCTGTTAGACGTTTGGAAAGGGGCTCGGGAGACGCAGCGCTCCACATGCGCCATCTTCGAGGACCACACCACTTGGATCACGTCGTTTCGGCCTCCAGACCTTGGCGGGACGAAACGCTGCAAAATGCCCGTCTTCGAGGTCAACGCCGCGAAGCGCCCTCGGCTGAACAGGAAGTCCTCCAGGTCGTTCGGGGTCAGATACAACGTACAAAGCCGAGTTCGAAGCGAGTGGTTCGTTGGCGGCGAGGGACTTCGCCTCTTGTGGCTCCATTTCCTTGACTGATTGCGGTGGATGATGATGTCTTTCTTCTGCCGCCGTGCGCCGAGTACGAAGTCATCACTCATGTCGTCTCGCGAGCCATTATCATCCGGTGATCCTCCACGACCGTTTTGCTGCTGGCGAGATGAACCTCGTGACGATGGAGGATCGGCGGCGTCGATCACACGCATCGTCGACGACGCGGTTCCGCTCGATTGCGACAAGAGCCGCTGCAGCAGCCGAAAAGAGGAAGCCTGCTGGGGACGCGTGAACGAGGCGGCAGACGACGCCGGCTGTGCATGTTGTGGAGACGGTATGCCATGTGCCGCACGCAATGTGGCGGAGCCGTCATCGTTGCTGTCCTCCTTGAAGTTGCTTTCAGACGAAGCTGACGACACAACCTCTGTGATCGCCAACGTATGGTCTTCGTCGCCCGTCCGCCGTGCTGACTCGGCCCCGACCGACCCTGTCGATGACTTGGCGGTCACAAGGTGACGCGTTGACGCTGCAGCGACGACTGGCGGTCCTTCCCGTCCCACGTTTGCACGAGAAGACGGTCTTCGACTCTGGCGCGCTTTCGATAGGGACAGTAACGACGTCGTCCGGATGTCGGCGACGCCAACCTCGGATCCAAACAGCCGACTGGCATCTCTCAGGGCGCGGTTGCCACCGGTTTCGGAAATGAGGTCGCTTCGAAGTTCGGCTTGGTGAAGCTTGGCGGCCTCCTCCTCAGTCGCACTCATTAACCACTGGGCGCAAACACCCTCGCTTCCAGGAAGGCACTGGCTAAAATGTTGCAGGATCGACGTCATGTCTAAGTGCTTTCCTGGCCTTTTGATCAGCTCGCCACCATCGCGAGGGTCGAAGTAAAACCATCCTTGTGGGAAATTGCGCTCGAAGACCACCGTTTCAGGCACTTGTGGCGAGCGCACATGCGTCACGAATGGCTGTGGCTCGTCGTTGGCCTGGCGTTGCGGCGTTGCTCGCGACGACGAAGACGCCGGCGGTCTCGCCTCGCGGCGGGCTCGTGTTGCAAGAGGCGGCGATGGTGCAATTGCGCCAGTAGCACGATGATGTTGTGTCGCTCCTCGTGCGGCTGGGCGCGGCGTCGTCGTGCTGGGCTGCTGACTGCCGAGGAGTCCCATCCGGAGACGCCAAGACCCTGGCCGCGCGCTCGAAACGGCCAACTGCAGCGCCGCCTCACCTCCAAGGAAACGTCCACCACCACCTCCTCCTTGGTTAATCCGTTTGCGCGCACTCGTGGCGGCGACGGCCCCCGCGTCGCGGCTATTACGCACGACGATTTGATTCTCACGTTGCATTCGCACGAGACGATTGTACAGACCTAAGCAGATACCGTCGTCTTCTGTGCGACGGTGGTCGTGATGGTGGACAACAGCATTGACGAGAGATGGAGGGGGCGACACGACATCTTCCATGATTGCGTGGACACCGCCGGGGTCGGAGGGAGACATCGTCACGCTGAGTCGTGTACCTCTCATCGCACTACTCGGGCGGCGGCATGGTGGCTCGTCCCACTGCTGGGGCGTGGCGTTCCGGAGCTGGAGAGAGCCCTGTGATGTGGCTCGCGACAGCGGCCGTACACTGCTCGTCATCACACGCGTCGTCGATGAAACTGTAGCCGGCCGACAGGAAGCCCAAGGGGGGCAAATATCTGTGTCTGTGACTGTTGGGCGGAACCAAAAATAAACAACAAAAGGGCCCCCCTTCCACCCCTTTGTCTCTCGAACTCGCCGCATTGTCGTCGTTAGTCCCCCTTGGAACGGCGCACCATTGTTCGAATCGAATGGTTCATACACACAGGAAGGTCACTCCCCCATCTCCCCATTGGAAGCGGGGGATAGGTGCGAGCGACCTGGGGGCGCTAGAGGGGGGTGAAATTTTGTGTTTGTGTCTGACTACATCATGTCGTGTGCGTGTCCGCATCCACTGCGCTTCACACTACACTGCGTGTGCGTAAAGGGGACAGAGAGAGTTTCGATGATCAAATCGTTCTCCATCTGTCGCACACAAAAAGGAGAAGGAGAGATGAGGTGCGAACAACCGAGGAACCGACGACCCAAAAAGGGATCGGCGATGTCACACCCCTCTCGGACATTGTGGCAACTTACATCACCGGCGAGTGCGCTGCGGCGACGATCCGCGGGCTGAGAAGGATCCCGTTTGTTGTTGATGTTTTCGGGATTTGAGCTGCGTGCGGTACCTCGCCGAGCCTAATATGTATGGTTCCGGCAACACAAGCGCACTGCGATCAACAGGCGGGCGGGCGGTTTGCGGCGCCTGACCAGCGGTCCCAGCTCCGTTGTTGTCACCGGTAGTATTTCCAGAGGACTTCGTCGCCGCGCCACTGGTCAATTTGGAGTTGCTCGTCGCTTTGGTGGGCTGAGTCTCTCCCGCGGCGCCGTTGGCGGCTTGGGCCCCCCCGCCTCCTCCCGTGTTGCTGTCATCCCCATTCGCGCCGTTTCCGGAGCTGTTGTTGTCGGCTCCCCCGCCACCACCAGTATTGGCATCGTCAAACGCCCCTGATTCTCCTGTGGGCGGCTGGGGGCCATTGTTGTTCGCCTCGGATGACGAGCCGCCGTCCCCAATCGCTCCCACTTTGCCGAGGTTCAAAAGAGGGAGGCGTGCGATGCTCTTGCGATCGCTCCCTCCCGCGACAGCTTTGGTCACTCTCCGTTTTGAAAACGACTGCCCAGACTCGGATGCCGATGATTGCGGCTTCGGCGGCGGCCTTGGGTTGAGGAACGCCTTGAGCGCCTTGATCTTGCTTTCCTCCGATTCGTCCTCTGCCATGGGGGTCACCTCTTCGCCTCCTGCGAAGCCGACGCCACCTGCGGCGCGCCGCTGCGATGGCTGCTTTGGCCCTTGGGCCGCGCCTCCTTTCCTACCGTCGTCACTCTCCATGCTGCCGAAGTCCAACACGCCGCCCAAAAAGGCGGGCACCTCTTCCACTTCCTCTGGCCCCGCGCGGAACGACTGCGACCGCCCGAGGGCAGACAAGGAGGGTTGCTTCGTAAAGGATCCACCACTCGCACCACCTTTGGTCAACCGCGGCGCCGCCATCTCCCAGAGAGACTTGAACTCGCCATAGTCGATGGTGCCGTTGTCGTCGTCGTCCACCTCTTTGAGCATCGCGTCAATATCGATGGTGAGATCAAAGTCGCGGATGGTCGATCGCAACCGGTTCGTGTTCACGGTCCCTTTGCGGTCCATGGAGCCGCCCAATGCCACGAAGGCACGGACGGTATCGACGTCGCGGGGCGGAGGCTTCAAGAAAACCGATTTCAAATACGCCAAGTAAAGAAGAAAGTGGTTGAAGTTCATCTTATGGCCGAAGGTGTCAAGGCAGACTTGAATCTCACCGTCACTTGGAAATTGACCAATTTCCGCGAGGGCCGTTCGCAGTTCCGACTCGGTGGTAATATGATTGTCGACGTGGCGTTGGAAGATTTGCCGTGCGCGGGACTGCTCTTCGAACGTCAACTCCACGGGGCGTGTTGCGCCTCCCCCTGCCGTAGGGGTGGTTGCTGACATTGTGTGGGTTTTTGTTTAGTTGTCTCCTGCTTTGCGGGTTTGAGGAGGGAGGGGGGAAGGAGTCGCCGTTTTGTGAAGTTCTTCTCGTTCAGACACCAGTGAGAGAGGTAACACAAATAAGGAGTGTAGTGCATTTCGACACGCTGTCCCGCGCCACGCCCGTACCGCGGGTGGCCAAAACGACGACGCAAGAGTCACAAAAATAATAGCCGACCAAGGATATAAAACACAGACAATATCCCAGAATGATGTGGCAAGGTGTCTCTAACACTTTTGTCGAGAGAGACCTCGCGACCTCGTTTGGCACCTACAGTAGGTCCTCGACGTTTAAAAGCAGGAGGACAAGGCGAGATCAATGTCCCACCCGCACATTTCGAGCAAGCTGGAGGCCTGATCGAGGGGCAGCTGGGCCATTTCGCTGAGCTGAGCGGCGAGGGCTTGCCGCTGCTGGGCGACGGCGGGCGGCACGGTCCCTGTCGCCACTGAAGGTGATGGTGGTGGCGCCGGGGCTGGGGCAGGCGAGGGTGTCGACACCGATGGAGCAGCAGCAGGGAGCGAGGGGGGAGGAGGAGCCGTGGCACCGGGCGCGGAGGGCGCGGTGCGTACAGATGTCGAGGGCGGTGGTGCGGCTGGCCTCGCAGCAGCCGCTGGAGCTTGCGCAGAAGGGACCGGGGCCGTCGCAGGCGGCACCGCACCGGCACTCGGGGGCGCGGCGTCGCTCGTGCTCCCACCCGCCGCGGCGGCTGCGGTCCGTGGTGGTCCTGCGCTTGTCCCGTCATCCGCCAGCTCGCTGCTCTGCCGTCGGCCAAACGCAATATCACTTGGAAGCTCCGATTCCGTCAAAAAAGGAACGGCGACATTCTCACGATCAATTCGGAGTTTATTTTCCTTCAAGTCGATGCACATCTGATGCCGCCGCAGCTGATCCAGGCCAACGATGAAGTCCACCGAGTCATTCTCGAGGACACTCACGGACATGGGGAGCGCGATGCCCCCGACGATGACCATGGTCATGTGGACGCGGCCTAGGATGCGACATTGGCCCGCTCCGACGGCCATGCCCGCCATCCGTCGGTCCAGCAAATGCATAATGTTGCAGCGCTCCGCGGTCTGCTTGCCCATGACGGTCATCTGAGCGCCACTGTCGACGAAGGCGAGCAAGTCGTGCCGATTGACCGCGCAGGGGACGTAGAGCATCGTGATCCGGACGAAGGACTCCGGCGTGTACTCCATGGCATCCACGTAATTGTGGTCGACGTTTTCTTGCTGAATGCGCTCGTACATGCGGCGCTGCAGCTCGGGGTCGAGAGGGTCGACCGTCGGCGGCAGTGGCACCTCGAACTCCTCGTCGTCGGCCGCTCCGGGTGGCGCGACGCCGCCCGGTCCTTCGTCGGCTTGCGCCGCATTGCCATCCTGGCCCCGGGCACGCACTGCCGCAATCGCGAGAAACAGCTCCGCTAGCATGCGCGTCGCGTGCATTCGAGCACGTTCGACGGCTGCGGAACTCGCGGTCGCTGGGGCCGATTGCTGGGAACTCGGGGAGGGCGCCACGACGGGCGCCGCGGCAGACACACTGTGACGAGGCGGAGCAGGCGGCGCCAGGCTGGGGGCCGCCGCCACCGGTGTCGGTGTCGGAGTCGTTGCCGGCGGATGGTAACTACTTGGCTCCACGGCTGGCGGGGCCGTGGATTGCACGAGGACCAACGTACGTTCGCCCAGTTGATAGTGCCCCACTGTCTTGTCGGGCTCCAGCGTCTGGCTCCTCGCCGTCGCCAAGCATAAGCGCTGCCGCGTGTGCGCGATGGCGAGGCTGCTGCCCTCGATGCGCTCCATGAGCGTGCGAATGGTATCGGTCGCTTCGACGTGGACCGTCACGACCTTCCCGGACTCCAGGGCGCGGATGGGGATGGTGATCGTCATAT
>ERZ1292633.1539-Hain-H41-02um-R1-1539-length-24810-cov-9_pt1 | contig 24810 bp, 30 predicted proteins | sample MGYA00564406_ERZ1292633 | MGnify/ENA primary metagenome ERZ1292633 (study PRJEB36523, sample SAMEA6512639) | groundwater metagenome | collected 2019-01-08 | study: AquaDiva: Metagenomics assemblies of 32 groundwater samples | reverse complement strand
ACCCAAGCCCGCCACAAAAGCACCGATTCCAAGGGCCGAGTGACGCTCGGCGGCCACTTCGCGAACCGAGCTGTTATCGTCGAGCACCGGAGCGACGACGAGGTCGTAGTCCGGCTCGCGCGCGTGATCCCGGAGCGCGAAGTATGGCTCTACGAGAACCCAAAAGCCTTGGCATCGGTGCGGCGTGGACTTGACCAGGCGCGCAAGGGCAACGTCGCGAAGAACCCGCCGGATCTGAAAGCGGTGGCGAAACTCGCCGAGCAGCTTGAGGACTGATGCCCTTTACGCTGGTCTGGCTTGAGGAGTCAACGGACACCTTTCACGAGCTTGAAGCGGCGGCCCGGAAGTCGATCGAGAACCGGCGGAAGTCCAAGAAGGCAAAGGCCTCGAAGCAGGAAGGGCTCTTCAAACAAGTTGTAAAGTCCGTTGAACTCCTCCAGGCAAACCCTCGCCACCCGGGCCTCAAGACACACGAATACAACTCGATCGAGAACCCCTACGATCCCGCCGCGAAGGTCTTCGAGGCGTACGCTCAGAACCGCACGCCCGGCGCCTACCGCGTCTTCTGGTGCTACGGTCCGGAGAAGGGCGAGATCACGATCATCGCCATCACGCCGCATCCGTGAGCGGTTGTGTCAACTTACATGATCGGAGCACGATAGATTGCAGGATTCCGCCCTGATTCAGATACGGCGACGCACAATAATATTCCGGTCGGGGAAAGCGGCTTGAACGGAAAAACGTGGTCTGCCCACAATACTGTTCCAGTATCTGCGTTCTGAATGGCGAGGTAACAGGCGTAGCGCGACAGGAGGATGGTTTTAACAGGCCGTTCCGCGCCGCTGCCGATGGCGACCATTTCGGTGACGCCAACGAAATGGTCTTCGACACGGTGTCCGCTATTGAAACAGGCCATTTTGGCCTTTTCGACAACCCCCTCGAAATTGCGGTAATCGCCGTGGCTTGTTGATTGATTTCCGACAGGGGACGAATTGCTACGCTCATGGTGCAAGCTCCGCAACGAACTGAAGCGATGGATCGGATGACTCGGCACTGTCCTCAACCGATTTCATCCACCAATTCCGGATGTTTGTCCAGGATTCGGAACAGATTGACGACCGCCGCTACCGGCTTGGCCTTGCCGTGTTCGTAACGCGAGAAGGCATTCACGCCGCCTCCCGCGATCGCCGCTGCCTGTCTTTGCGTCAATTTGAGCTTCTTGCGTATGCGCGCGAGTTCCGCCGATTCTTTCTTGTCGATTGCCTCGCGCAGTTTCTCCACCGCTCGCGCGTAGCGCTTGCCTTCGCCCCTGGCAAATTCGATTTCACCACACCGAGGGCAATGCCAGCCATCCACCGTGGCAACGGTGATTCTCTCGCCACGGTATTCGACCACCTTGTCCTTCCTGCCGCGTACCATGTCGGCCTCTTCGCAATTTAGGCACAAGTGCTTCATCTCATTTTTCCTTGAACTGAATGACGACACTGCCATTCTCTCGCAGCGTCAGCTTGATATAGGCTTGCAAGCCCGAATTCAGATCGGCGTGATAAACGTCCTGCCAGATACGGTGATCCGCATGCGTGGTCATGCTCTTATAGAAATCCATTTGTCGAAGTCCAAGTACCACGGCGACCGCCTGATCGGAGGTAAGCCCCAGATCCCACGCCCCGTGCAAAGCCGTCGCACTAAAAGCATCGACACCGCGAGCCGCGACGATCGCCAGCACATCGGAAAGCAGGTAGCCGGGTTTCCTTTTCTCCACGAAAGTAGAATAACCTAATCGGTTAATCGCTTCAAGCTTTCCGCATGGAAGGCGAGTCGGTCTGTACCGCAAGTGCATAACGGGGACTCAGCCGCACCGCCGCTGTTGGGCTTCGGGCTGCGCCCCCGGCCCGACCTACCTCTCTCGGCGTTAGGCATCGACCACCACGCGATCGCGCCCGCCCAGTTAAAATGAGCCCGGCATCGAACTGCTGGGGATTGGCTACGAGGGCCATCGGCACGGAAATCGGCTGAAGACGCCCGTCCCTATTGGGGTTCAGGCAATTGGCACGGTAAAGTCCGCTTGCCGAGGACGGAGCAGATACACGATCGGGCCACGATAGATTGCAGGATTCGGCCCTGATTGAGATACGGCGAGGCATGATAACATTCCGGTCGGGGAAAGCGGCCTGAACGGAAAAACGTGGTCTGCCCACAATACTGTTCCAGTATTCCCTAACCGAGGATCAATCACATGATGACCCTGCAAGTAAAGCTCGACCTACCGGATAGTCTCGCCAAGGAAGCAAGTAACCTGGGCTTGTTGGAACCGCAAGCGCTCCAAAACATGTTGCGCGAGGCCGTGCGCCGTCGCCATATCGCGCGCCTGACGGAAGCGCGCGAGCGTGTCGCCGCCGCAGGCATCCCGCCGTTGACGATGGACGAGATTCAGACCGAGATCGAGGCCGACCGCGCCGAGCGCAGCGGCAAGAACGACGGCTGATGCGGCTGGTACTGGATACCAACATTGTCGCATCGGGGCTGCTCTGGAATGGCGCGCCGGCGCGATTGATCGATGCCTCGAAGGCCGATGAGGTGGAGCTGTGTACCAGCCGAATCTTGTTGGCGGAACTTGCCCGCATCCTGCGGCGCGCCAAATTCGCCAAAGCCGTCGGCGCGACGGGTCTGTCTGTCGATGATCTGGTGATGGGGTATGCCGAGCTTGCCACGCTCGTCACACCAACGCCGATACCGCCAACGATACTGCGCGACCCAGACGACGATCATGTGTTGGCCTGTGCGCTCGCGGCAGCAGCGGATTTGATCGTCTCCGGCGACAAGAAACACCTGCTTGCGATCAAGTCCTATCAGAATATTCCCATCATTACTGCGGCCGAGGCAGTGGGCGCCCTTGCAACAGGCGTCTAAATCCCATGCCCCACACGCTCGCGGAAATTGAACAACAAGCACGCGATCTGCCCGCCCAAGAGCGCGCTCGTCTGGCGCTCGCGCTTATCCAGTCTCTGGAGTCAACCGACGAGGGCGACGTTGAAGAAGCTTGGCGCGTTGAAGTCGAGGCCCGCTGGGCCTCGATCGAGCGCGGCACGGCTGAGACCATCGCCGCTCCTGAGGTCTTTGCCGAAATCCGCCGCGGGTTGCGGTGAATCAGCTGCGGTTCCACTCCGGAGCACTCGCGGAATTCCGCGAGTCGGCCTTGTTTCAAGACACAGTTTATTTGTCGGTCGGCCCGAGATGCCCGTCCCCATTGAGGTTTCAGGCCATTTCGACCGACGCTTGCCTGGCTACGGCGTACCGTTGCCGGATCCGCTGCTCGCTTCGGAAATTTGCCGCGACAGATGGCCGATCACCTGCATCCCGAGGTCGGGCGCGAGGCAATCGAACGCTTTCGGCTCATGCATCGCCCGCAGCCAGGTGAGCTGGCGCTTGGCCAGTTGGCGCGTGGCATAGATGCCGCGGTCGCGCAACGTGGCGCGGTCGTATGCGCCTTCAAGATGTTCCCAGGCCTGGCGATAGCCGACGCAGCGCATGGCCGGCAGCTCAGGCGCCAGCGCGTATTTCCCGCGCAGGAACGCGAGTTCCTCCACCAGACCCGCTGCCAGCATGGCTTCGAAGCGCAACTCGATCCGCCGGTGCAGCAGCGCGCGGTCTGCCGGAACCAGCGCGAGCGGCACGAAACGGTACTGCGCTTCCGCGGCCACGCGCGCGCCCTGAAGCGCCGACAGCGGCTTGCCAGTAATGCGGAAAACTTCGAGCGCGCGCTGGATGCGCTGCGCGTCGCCGGGTTTCAGCCGCGCGGCCGCAGGCGCGTCGATGCGCGCCAGTTCGGCATGCAGTGCGGGCCAGCCTTTTTCTCCGGCCTCGGCTTCGATCTCGGCGCGCACCGCGGCGTCGGCCGGCGGCAGATTGGACAGACCTTCGCGCAGTGCCTTGAAGTAAAGCATGGTGCCGCCGGCTAAGAGTGGTATGCGGCCGCGGCCGGCGATTTCCTGCATCAGGCGCGCCGCATCCGCGCTGAACCGCGCGGCGGAATAGCTCTCGGTCGGGTCGATGATGTCGAGCAGATGGTGCGCCACGGCCGAGCGCTCGGCGGCCGTGGGCTTGGCCGTGCCTACATCCATGTCGCGATACACCTGCGCCGAATCTACGCTGACGATCTCGACCGGAAAACGCGCGGCGATCTCGAGCGCCACCGCGGTCTTGCCGCTGGCCGTGGGCCCCATCAGCAAAATTGCCGGCGGCAATCTTGCCGGTGATGAACGGGTCATGCGACTGACGAGTGATTCAGCGAAATTACGCAGCCGCGCCCCGCTGGCGACGCGCCTCATAGGCCTGCAGGTGGCAATACGCCGCCGTGAGCAGGCGTGCGTCGGCGCCGGCGGCGCGTGCACGCCGCAACATGTCGCCGACGATGTGATCGGCTTCGACGCGCCCGCCGGCTTCGATGTCGCGCAGCATGGACGCAGTGAAGGCCGAACCGCGTGCGAACAGCATGCTTTCCGTGCGCTGCAGGGATTCGACGCGCGGAGCATGGCCGGCCGCGCCTGCCGCTGCGACGCAGGTTGACAGCATTTCGCGCATCAACGCTTCCCCGTCCGCGGAGGTGAGAATCTCGCCCGTGCTGGCGCGCATCAGGCAGGTCATCGCGGCGAGGCTCGCCAACAACACGAACTTCTCCCACATGTCCTGCTCGATGTCCGCGCTGACCTTGCACTCCGCCGAGACGCGCGCATAAGCCTGCGCCAGATCCTGCAGCAGGGCCCCGGCGTGCGCGTGATTGCCCGCGCGCGGGCCGCAGGTAATACCTTGGAACTGGCTCAGATGGCGAATGCCGCCGTCCGCGTCCAGGGTCGAGGCGATGTAGCAGGTTCCGCCGAGCACGCGCGCGCTGCCGTAAGCCTGCTCCAGCCGCGCGAGATGCGCCATGCCATTGAGCAGAGGCAGGATCAGGGTGTTCGGCCCCATGGCACCGCCGATGGAGGCAATCGATGCGTCGAGGTCGTAGGCCTTGCATGACAGGATCACCAGGTCGTAGTCCGGCCGCACCGCCTCCTGCAGCATCGTGTGCACGGGAATCTGCGCATCGCCCAGCGGGCTCTTGATCACGAGGCCGGCCTGCGCCAGCTTTTGCGCACGCTGCGGCCGCACCAGAAAAGTCACGTCGGCTCCGCCCTGCGCCAACCTGCCGCCGAAATAGCCGCCGACCGCGCCGGCGCCGAGAATCAATACTTTCATTGCCGCTCTCCAGTTGTAACGCCTATCGTCCCCGCAGGAACAGCTTGTCCAGATCGGTCATACTCATCTGATACCAGGTGGGCCGGCCGTGATTGCACTGGCCGGAGCGCTCGGTCACTTCCATTTCGCGCAGCAGCGCATTCATCTCGGCCACCGTCAGCGGCCGGTGCGCGCGCACTGCGCCATGGCAGGCCATGGTCGAGAGCAGTTCGTGCTGGTGCTCGGTGAGCACGCGGCTGCCGCCGAACTCGCGCACCTCCCGCAGCAGCGCGTGCGCCAGGCCGGCGACGTCGGCCGAAGCGAGCATGGACGGCACCGCGCGCACCGCCAGCGCGGTCGGCGACAGCGGCGCTATATCGAAACCCAGCTCGCGCAGCACGCCGGCGTGCTCCTCCACCGTCGCCGCTTCCAGCCGGTCGGCATTGAAAGTCACCGGTATCAGCAGTTTCTGCGCGCTCATGCCCTGCGCATCAAGCGCAGCCTTGAGCTTCTCGTACAGGATGCGCTCGTGCGCGGCGTGCATGTCCACCAGCACCAGGCCCTGCCGGTTTTGCGCCAGGATGTAGATGCCGTGCAGTTGGGCGATGGCATAGCCGAGGGGCGCGTCGATTTCGGCTGGGGAGGGCGCTGCGGCAGTGATGGTCTCGTATGCGGCCCGCGCCGCGCCGCCCGCCGGCACGGAGACCGGTCCGGGCGGCAGGGAAAACATGGCCTGATAAGCAGCGGCCGGCTGCGCCACGCCCAGGCCGGGCTGGTATGGCGTGCGCACAAAACTCATCCCGCCCGCCGCGGGCATAGGCTGAACGGCGGCTGCGCCCGTCTGCGCCGCGCTGCCCGAGAGGGCTTTGCTCACGGCGTGGAACACGAACTGATGGATGGCGCGCGAATCGCGAAACCGCACCTCGGTCTTGGACGGGTGGACGTTCACGTCCACGCCCAGCGGATCGAGTTCCAGGAACAACACATAGGCCGCATGGCGATCGCCGTGCAGCATGTCCTGGTAGGCCTGGCGCAGCGCATGCGCGAGCAGCTTGTCGCGCACGAAGCGGCCGTTGACGAACACGAACTGGGCATCGCGCGAGCTGCGCGAGAATGCGGGTGAGCCGGCAAAGCCGGAAAGCCGCAGACCGGAGGAATGCTCATCCAGCGCGCGCGCCGCGCCGGCGAATTCATCGCCCGCCACCGCGGCGATGCGCCGCGCGGCATCGCCCGCCTGCAGATGCGAGATCACCCGGCCGTTGTGCCTCAAGCTGAATGCGACATCGGGCCGGGACAAGGCGATGCGCTTGAATACGTCCTCGCAATGGCCGAACTCGGTCGCCTCGGTGCGCAGAAACTTGCGCCGCGCCGGGGTGTTGAAATACAGGTCGTTCACTTCGACGCTGGTGCCGCCCGGATGCGCCGCGGGCTGCGCTCCGCCTTGCGCGCCGCCCTCGGCGCCGAGGCTCCACGCGTGCGCCGCTCCCTCGGCGCGGCTGGTGAGCGCGACCCGCGCCACGGACGCAATCGAGGCCAGCGCTTCGCCGCGGAAACCGAGCGAACGCACCTGCTCCAGGTCGTCGAGGCTGGCGATCTTGCTGGTGGCGTGGCGCGCGAATGCCAGGGGCAGATCGGCCGCCTCCATGCCGCCGCCATTATCGGTGACCTTGAGCTGCTTGATGCCGCCCTGCGTCAGGCTGACGCTGATTTCGGTGGCGCCGGCGTCGAGGCTGTTCTCCAGCAGTTCCTTCAGCACCGAGGCCGGGCGTTCCACCACTTCGCCGGCGGCGATCTGGCTGATGAGAGTGTCTGGAAGGAGGCGAATCGAGGGCATGGCTTTACGTTTTTTCTATGGGCAAGTATACCGGGAACGCAGCGCGCTTGCGGTAAGATACCGCCTGCTTTTGCAGTCTGGAATTTCTGCCGGAAAGGGTTTGATGGAACTGCCGCTGTTTTTCTGGGATCTGATAGTCAATCTGGACAAACACCTCGCCAGCCTGCTCGCGCAGTACGGCGTCTGGGTGTATCTGCTGCTGTTCCTGATCGTGTTCTGCGAGACCGGCCTGGTGGTGACGCCGTTCCTGCCCGGGGACTCGCTGCTGTTTATTGCCGGCGCCCTCGCGATCACGGGCAGCAATTCCGGCGGACTCGACCTCGCAACCCTGAACATTCTGCTGATTGCGGCGGCGATCCTCGGCAACACCACCAACTACTGGATCGGCCGCTATTTCGGACCCAAGGTATTCGCCTGGGAAGATTCGCGTTTCTTCAACCGCGCCGCGTTCAACAAAGCCCACGCGTTCTACGAGCGCCACGGCGGCAAGACCATCGTCATCACCCGCTTCCTGCCGGTACTGCGCACTTTTGCGCCCTTCGTCGCCGGGGTGGCGCAGATGACGCACACGCGCTTCCAGTCCTACAACGTCGCCGGCGGCGTGCTCTGGGTCGCTTCCCTGACGCTTGCGGGCTACTGGTTCGGCAACATTCCCTGGGTGAAGAACAATCTCACCTGGATCATCCTTGCACTGATCATCATTCCCGGATTGCCGGCACTGGTCGCAGTGATCCGGAACCGGAGCGAGCAACGCCGCGCCCGCCTGCCCGGCTAGTGTCTGACCGACACTTGAGGCGCTAATCCGTTGCCCGGATCGCCGCCAGCGTGGATTTCGCCAGCGGCGGATTCTTGGTGAAGTAACGTCTGATTCCCCTGAAAATCGCCTGCGCCATTTTTTCCTGGTAGCCCTCGTCGTTCAGCCTGCGTTCTTCGTCCGGATTGCTGATGAAGGCGGTTTCGACCAGGATGGAGGGGACGTCGGGCGCTTTCAACACGGCAAAACCGGCCTGCTCGACATCGTGCTTGTGCAGCGCGTTGACGCCGCCCAGTTCGGACAGCACTGCCTTGCCCAGCTTCAGGCTGTCGTTGATCTGCGCCGTCAGGCTCAGGTCGGCGAGCGTCATCGCGAGATAGCGATCCTTCGTGTCGAGGTTGACGCCGCCTATCAGATCGGCATCGTTTTCGCGCTTGGCCAGCCATTTCGCCGCGGTGCTGGTCGCGCCTCTCTCGGACAATGCGAATACCGAGGAACCGCGCGCATGCGGCTTGATGAAGGCGTCGGCGTGCACCGACACGAACAGGTCGGCGTGCACCTTGCGCGCCTTTTGCACGCGCACCTGCAGCGGGATGAAATAGTCGCCGTCGCGGGTGAGCACGGCGCGCATATTGGGTTCAGCGTCGATGATGGACTTCAATTTGCGCGCGATAGTCAGGGTCACGTTCTTCTCGCGGCTGCCCCCCCGGCCTTTTGCGCCCGGATCCTCGCCGCCGTGCCCGGCGTCGACGACGATGGTCACCATGCGCGCCACCACCGGTTTTACTTTTGGAGCTTGTTCAGGCCTGGGCGCGGATTCAGGCCGGACCTCGGGTCTGGCCTCGGTTCTGGGCGCGTCCTGCATTGCAGGCGGCGCGGTCTCGGTTCCTGGTCCGTCCGGCACGGTCCTCGTTTCGGATTTTTGCAGCAAGGCCATGAGCGGATCGATCGCCACCAGCGGATAGATGTCGAGCACCAGGCGGTGCCCGTAATCGCCTACCGGCTTGAGCATGAAAATCTGCGGCTTGACCTCGGTCTTGAGGTCGAGCACCAGCCGCACCACGCCCGGTTTGTAGCGGCCGGCACGCATCTGGCCGATGTAGGGATCGTTGGGCAGGACTTTGCCGGCAATCTCCTGCTGTACGCTGGCAATGTCGATATCTTCCAGGTCGAGCACCAGGCGCTCGGGGTTTTTCACCAGCAGCAACTCGTGCCGGATGGGCTTGTCCGACTCGATGGTAATGCGGGTGTAATCCTGGGCCGGCCAGATGCGCACCGCGCTGACGCGGTCTGCCGCGCCGGCACTGCCGATTGACGCGACCAGTGCAAACGCAAGCAGAACAAGCTTCGTGCAGGATTGACTAAGGTGTGCCTTACCGTGCACGGCAGGACGATTCAGAGCGGCATTTGCATCAGTTTGTGTAAACATGCTTTGCCACTTTCAGTTCCGGCGCGGACGCTTAAGTCACGCCCGTCGCCGGCAAACTCGAGCGTGATGTCGAGATCGGCGGCAGGCAACAGTCCAGCCGCCTTTTCCGGCCATTCGACCAGGCACACCGAGGCGTCGTTGAAGTATTCGTTGAAGCCCGCATCGCGCCATTCCTTTGGCTCACGGAAACGATAAAAATCAAAGTGGTACAAGTTTAACCTAGAAACGGTATAAAGTTCAACCAGGGCATAGGTCGGGCTTTTTACCCGGCCCTGATAGCCCAGGCCGCGCAACAGGCCGCGCGCAAGCGTGGTCTTGCCGCTGCCGAGTTCGCCACGCAAATAGAGCGACAAGCCCGGCGAGATCACGCGCGCCAGTCGCGCGCCCAAGGCAGACGTCGCCACTTCGTCTGGCAAATGCATTTCAAGCGTGCTGTGGTTATGATTAGGCATGTCCGAAGTGGCTGCGAATTACGATTACGCCCGGCTCGCCCGCGCCATCAAAGCGTGGGGGCGCGAACTCGGTTTCCAGGCGGTGGGCATCGCCGACACCGCTCTCGGCGCCGCGGAAGGCCGCCTCGCCGAATGGCTCGCTGCCGGATTCCACGGCGAGATGGATTATATGGCAAGGCACGGATCACGACGCGCGCGCCCGGCGGAACTCCATCCCGGCACCCTGAGGGTGATCAGCGCACGCATGAACTACCAGCCGCAGGCCACCGAAGCCTGGCCGGTGATCGGGGCGCCGGACAAGGCCTATATTGCGCGCTACGCCACAGGACGCGATTACCACAAGGTGCTGCGCGTCCGGCTGCGCGAACTTGCCCGGCGCATCGAGCGTGGAATCGGCGCCTTCGGTCATCGCATCTATACCGACTCGGCGCCGGTGATGGAGGTGGAACTGGCGGCAAAGAGCGGCCTCGGCTGGCGCGGCAAACATACGCTGCTACTATCGCGCGAAGCCGGCTCGTATTTTTTTCTGGGCGAAATCTACACCGACCTGCCGCTTCCGCTCGATGCTCCCGTGTCGGATCATTGCGGCAGCTGCAGCAAGTGCCTGGACATCTGCCCTACCCGCGCGATCGTCGCGCCCTACAAGCTCGATGCGCGCCGTTGCATTTCCTATCTCACCATCGAGTTGAAAGGCCCGATTCCGCTGGAGTTGCGGCCGTTGATCGGCAATCGCGTCTACGGCTGCGACGATTGCCAGCTTGCCTGCCCCTGGAACCGCTATGCCGAAGTGAGCGGCGAACCGGATTTCCGCGTGCGCCACGGACTGGATGATGCGCAACTCGCGCACCTGTCCGCGTGGAGCGAGAGCCAGTTCCGCCAGCGCATGGCCGGCAGCGCCATTCACCGCATCGGCTTCGAGCGCTGGTCGCGCAACCTCGCCGTGGGTCTGGGCAATGCGACCGGCAGCGAAGCCGTGGTGAGCGCACTGCGGTCCCGCGCCGAGGATCCATCGACGCTGGTGCGCGAGCATGTTGCCTGGGCCCTGCAGCGCCATGGCATTTAGCTGATTTTGCGCGGCGACTTGAATCGTGCCCCTCCGTTATTACTTTTATCCAGAACCGTGTTTTCTGTACGGATGTGCCTTTCATCCGTACAGAAAACAGGGTTGGCGCGCGAAAGCGCGCAGGTCTGGTCGTCGCATGCGACGGTACTCGAGGCGCCGTATATAATTCGACAGGATCCACACTCCACCATGCGCCTGCACCAACTCAAACTCGATTTCATTCCCGAACACGACCGCCTGCTGCTGCGCGTGAGCACAAATAACCAGCTCGAGGTGCGCCTGTGGCTGACGCGGCGCGCGCTGCGGCTGCTGTGGCCGCTGCTGGTGCAGATGGTGCGCTCCTCGCCCGAAGTCGCGCTGCAGAGCAACCCGCAGGCGCGAGACGCCCTGGTCGGCATGCAGCACGAGCAGGCGCTAAGCCGGGCCAATTTCGGCAAGCCCTTCGAGGAACTGCCGCGCGAAATGCCGCTAGGCGCCGAGCCGATCCTTGTAGCGCGCATTCAGTCGAACAAGGACGACAGCGGCAGCCAGGTTCTGGGCCTACTGCCGCAGCAGGGCCAGGGCATCCATCTGACCCTGGACAACACGCTGCTGCATTCTTTCTGCAAGCTGGTGCAAAACGCAGTGGCCAAGTCCGACTGGGATATCGTGCTGGAACTGCCGACCCTGCAGGCCCCGCTCGCGCTGGACGACGCGGCCGCGCCGAAGACCCTTAACTAGTCGAGTTGCTCGAGTTCGGCCTGCAGCGCCAGCCATTCTTCCTCCGCGCGCTCGAGCTCGAGGCGCAATGCGGCCTCGCGCAATAGCGCCGGCTGCAGCTTTTCCTTGTCGGCATAGCTGTCGGGATCGGCCAGCCATAGTCCCAGCGGCTTGCGCTCGCGTTCGAGTTCGGCGATGCGCCGCTCGAGCTTGGCCAGGCGCTGTGCCAGCGGCCGCTTCTGCGCATAGCGCTGGTTGCGCGCTTCGGCTTCGTCACGTTTTTGCTGCTTGCGCGTCGCCCCCGCCGGTTCGGCAGCAGCGGCGCCCGCTTCGCGCTGGCGCAGCCAGTCGCGGTAATCATCCAGATCGCCGTCGAAGGGCTGCACCCCGCCATTGGCCACCAGCCACAGGCTGTCGGCGGTCGTGCGCAGCAGGTGCCGGTCGTGGGATACCAGCACGATCGCGCCCTCGTACTCCTGCAACGCCAGCGTGAGCGCATGGCGCATTTCCAGATCCAGGTGATTGGTCGGCTCGTCCAACAAGAGCAGGTTGGGCCGCTGCCACACGAGCAGGGCGAGGGCCAGCCTCGCTTTCTCGCCGCCGGAAAAAGGTGCCACCGGAGTCAGCGCCATGTCGCCCCGAAAATCGAAGCCGCCGAGGAAATCGCGCAGTTCCTGCTCGCGCGTCCGGGGATCGAGCCGCGCGAGATGCCGCAGCGGCGATTCGTCCGGCCGCAGCACTTCGATCTGGTGCTGGGCGAAGTAGCCGATGGCCAGGCCCTTGCCTTCGTGCCGCGAGCCCTCGAGCGGCGCAAGCTGGCCCGCCAGGAGCTTGATCAGGGTCGATTTGCCCGCGCCGTTGCGGCCCAGAAGCCCGATGCGCGCGCCCGCCGCTAGGCTGAGCTTGATGTCGGCGAGCACCGTGCGCGCGTCATAGCCGGCCGCGGCATCCTCCAGCGTGAGCAGGGGATCCGGACCCGCCAAGGGCTCGCGCAGGCGAAAGTCGAACGGCGTGTCGACGTGCGCCGGCGAGATGATTTCCATCCGCGCCAGCGCCTTCAGCCGGCTCTGCGCCTGGCGCGCCTTGGTGGCCTTGGCGCGAAAGCGCTCGACGTAGGAGTGCAGGTGCGCGATCTCGCGCTGCTGTTTCTGGAAGGCCGCCTGCTGCTGCGCGAGTTGCATCGCGCGCTGCTCCTCGAAGGCGGAGTAGTTGCCCGTGTACAGTTTCAGCCGGCATTGCTCTAGCGTCAGGATGTGGCCGACGGTGCCGTCGAGAAAATCCCTGTCGTGCGAAATCGCGAGCAGCGTGCCGGGGTAATCGCGCAGCCATTGCTCGAGCCAGATCACCGCATCCAGATCCAGGTGGTTGGTGGGTTCATCGAGCAGCAGCAGGTCCGAGCGGCACATGAGCGCGCGCGCCAGCTTCAGGCGCATGCGCCAGCCGCCGGAGAAGGCATCCACTGCTTGCGCGAGCTCGCCCGCGGCGAACCCCAGTCCGTGCATCAGGCTGGCGGCGCGGCTGCGCGCGGCATAGCCGCTGGCGTGCTCGAACGCTTCGTACAGCGCGGCCAGGCGCTCGCCATCGTCCTGTTCGTGCGCGTGCGCGAGTTCCCGCTCGAGCGCGCGCAAAGGCGCATCGCCATCGATGACGTATTCGATCGCCGCCTGCCCGCCTGCCGGGACATCCTGTGCCACATGGGCGATGGTGAGCCGCCCGGGGAGTTCCAGATCGCCCGCTTCCTGGTGCAACTCGCCCAGCAGCAGCGCGAACAGGCTCGACTTGCCGCAGCCGTTCGGCCCCACCACGCCGATTTTCTGGCCGGCGTGCAGAGTCAGGTCGATGCCTTCGAGCAGCAGCTTGCCGCCGCGCGCCAGTGTGAGTTGACGCAGAGTGATCATTTGAGGCCGGAGGTTTTACTGCCGGGGATCAGAGGACGTGTAGGTGTTTCCTTGCCGGATGTGCTCCGCGCCCTCTGCGTCCTCTGAGCTTAGGCGCTGGTTCCAGGTGCCACACACCTGCTGTGGCGTTTCAGGCGCACCGACTTTACTGCTTGATTTCTTCGGCGGGATCGAGCTTGCGCGCCTCGTCCTCGAGCATCACCGGAATGCCGTCGCGTATCGCGAACGCCAGCCTGTCGGCTTTGCACAGGAGTTCCTGCTCGGCCTTGCGGTAAAGCAGCGGGCCCTTGCAGATCGGGCACACCAGGATGTCAAGCAGTCTTGAGTCCATTTAGCTTCGCCAGGATGAAATCGAAAAATGCCGGGGCCAGTTCGGCCTCGACCTGCAACGCGTACCAGTGCTCGCGCGCAAACGCTTCGCATTTTACCGCATCCTTCCCGGTCATAAGCAGCGCTTCGCAATCGCCGAACTCCAGATCGCTCGGCGCATAGGCGTGGTGATCGGGAAAAGCGTGATTGACGGTCGCGAGGCCGAGACGCGCCAGGTGATCGAAGAAGCGCTTTGGATTGCCGATGCCGGCTACGGCGTGCAGCTTCTTGCCCGCCAACGCGGAAGCCGGTACGCCCGCCAGCGGCTGTTGCAGGCGGCGAAACGTGTCACCGCGCAGGTCCATCCGAAATGAGGGATGATGGATTCCGGCAGGAGCCGTGTTGAGCACCCAGGCATCGACCCGGCGCGACGCCGGCTCGCGCAGCGGCCCCGCGGGCAACAGAAAACCGTTGCCGGCGCCGCGCTCATCCTCCACCGCAATCTCGATGTCGCGCGCAAGCCGGTAGTGCTGCAGTCCATCGTCCAGGATCAGCACGTCGCACTCGGGATGGGCGGCGAGCAGGCCCGAGGCGGCCCCGGCGCGATCGCGCCCTATCCAAACCGGGCAGCCGCTATGGCGCGCCAGCAATAGCGGCTCGTCGCCCGCCACGTCCGCCGGACTGGCGGCGGCAACCTCCATGGGTGCCACCGCACTGCCGCGGTAGCCGCGGCTGAGAATCCCGGGTTTCCATCCGTTTTTTTTCAGCATCGCGACCAGCCCCAGAACCAGCGGCGTCTTGCCGGTGCCGCCGGCCACGATGTTACCGACGACGATCACGGCGACCGGCAGTCTTACCGTGGGCAAGGCGCCGCTGCGATAAGCAAGCCGGCGCAGCGCCATCAGAAGACGATAAGCCAGGCTCACCGGCCACAGGGCGAGCGACAGTGCGCTCAGACGGTACCAGTGCCGTTCGGGAAAGCTGTCTCCCACTTCATGCACTCACAGGCACAGGCGAGTACCGCGGCAACTTACTTGGTTTGGGTCTGCGTGGCGAAGGAAATATGGCCATAGCCGGCCAGCCGCGACGCTTCCAGGATGTTGATCACCGACTGGTGAGTGGCATTGGAATCGGCGCTGATCACCACTACCGGATCCTTGAGCTCGCCCGCGGCGCGGCGCATCTCGTCCGACAGGCCGGCCACATCGCGGAATGCCACCGGCCGGCGGTTGATGGTGTACTGCCCGCCGGTATTGATCGTGATATTGATTTCGTTCGGCCGCTCCAATTGTTTCTGCGCATCGGCGGTGGGCAGATTGATCTGCAGTTCGGCAAACTTGGAATAGGTCGTGGTAATCATCAGGAAAATGAGGATCACCAGCAGCACGTCTATCAGCGGAATCAGATTGATCTCCAGGGTTTCCTTGGCCTGGTAACGCTGGAAATTCATGCTTTGTCCGGGGACTTCTGCGATTTGGCATCGAAGTCGAGGCGATCGCCGTGGATCAGGTCCACCAGCTTGCTCGCCTGCTGCTCCATGTCCACCAGGAAGCTTTCGACTTTGGCACGGAAATGGCGGTAGAAGATCATCGCCGGAATCGCGATCACCAGGCCAAGTGCGGTGTTATAAAGCGCCACCGAGATGCCATGTGCCAGCACCTGCGGGTTGGTGCCCGAGGGCGATTGCGAACCGAAGATTTCGATCATGCCCACTACCGTGCCGAACAATCCCATCAGCGGGGCGATGGTGGCCAGGGTGCCCAAGGTCGTCAGGAAGCGCTCCAGGTCGTGCGACACGGCGTGCCCCGCCTCCTCGATCGCCTCCTTCATGACATGGCGCGGACTCATGTGGTTTCTCAAACCGGCAGCCAGCACCTGGCCTAGCGGCGAATCCTGGGCGAGTTGTTCCAGCATCTGCGGAGTCACACCCTGCTGCCGGTAGGCAATGACCACCTTGCCGAGCAAATCCCCTGGCACGATTTTTTCTTTGCGCAACATCATCAGGCGCTCGATGATTAGGGCTACCGCAATGATCGATGCGACCAGCAGCGGATAAACCGGCCAGCCTGCGGCGGCGATAAGCGGAAACAATTAACTCTCCTGGAAATTTTTTATCGCCGTCACTTTAGCTTCTGCGGGGCTTTTGAGCAAGGCTGGCTTACCCGCAACCGTGCACACACGGCTCAGGCCACGCATGGTTCAGGCCTTGGGCGCGGCACCCGGGGGCGGCAATACAAGGCCGCGCGCCGCTGGGCGCAAATCGCGTTGCGTGACCATGTCTTCCGGCTTTGTGCCGGGCATCCGGAATCACGCTTAAAGCTTATCCACAATTTGTGTGGATAAAGTTGTGCATAGTTTGCGGAAAAGGAACTTAAGTGGACTGCGCAAAAGGCTTTTTTGCCGCTGCCCATAATTTAGACCGACTTTTTTATGCCTTGAATACAATATGTTACGGAATCTTCAGACGGGGGGATTTTGCCTAATAAACGAGCAGGCCGCGCGCAAGGCCTTGCTGTGGATAGTGTAATATCCAGGCATGCCCTCAGAGCCAGATTTGACGCGGGTTTCCAGCCCTCTCCCTGCGGAAATTCTCACCGTTTCCGCTTTGACGCGCAGTGTCCGCGATCTGCTCGAGCATCGCTATCCGCTATTGTGGGTGGCGGGAGAAATGTCCAATTGCGTCCGCGCCAAGTCCGGGCATCTGTATTTCTCCCTCAAGGACGAAACGGCGCAGGTGCGCTGCGTCATGTTTCGCAACCGCGGCCAATATCTGGATTGGGAGCCGCGCGAAGGCCTCAGGGTGGAAGTGCGCGCGCTGGTCACCTTGTACGAAGCGCGCGGCGATTTCCAGCTCAACGTGGAATCCATGCGCCGCGCCGGCCAAGGCGAGCTGTTCGAAGCCTTTCTGAGACTGCGCGACAAACTAGACAAGGAAGGGCTGTTTGATGCCGCGCACAAGAAACCGCTGCCCGTCTATCCGCGACGCATAGGCATCGTGACATCGCTGCAGGCCGCGGCATTGCGCGACGTGCTGACGACGCTTGCGCGCCGCAATCCTTCCATTCCCGTGATCATCTATCCGGCGCAGGTACAAGGAGAAGGCGCGGCACAGCAACTCGCGGCGGCAATTGCCGCCGCGGCAAAGCGCAATGAATGCGACGTGCTCATCCTCTGCCGCGGCGGCGGCTCGATCGAGGACCTGTGGGCCTTCAACGACGAAGGCCTGGCGCGCGCGATTTACGCCTGCCCGATCCCGCTCGTGACCGGGATCGGCCATGAAACCGACTTTACCATCGCCGAGTTCGTGGCCGATCGGCGTGCCGCCACCCCGACCGCCGCGGCCGAGCTGGCGGGTCCGGCGCGCGCCGAACTGATCGCCGATCTGCATCAGCTCAGACGATCGCTGCTGCGACAGATGCAGTTCACTTTCGAGGCGCGAGCGCAACGCGTGGATTCCGCCGCTAGCCGCTTGCAAAGTCCGGCAGACCGGCTGAGGGCAAGTTCTGCGCTCATTGGCGCCGCGCGCACGCGCCTCGCTGCGGTGTTCGCGCTCTGCACCCGCAACGCGGAGTGGCGCCTTGCGCATTCGGCCCGGAGGCTCGCAGCAGCCATGCCCAACCTCGGTGTGCTTCAACACAGGGTTGCGCAACTCGAAACGTCGCTTCGCCGCGCAACGCCGCAGCGACTAGCCATGATTGCCGAAGATCTCGCGCGTCTTTCGCTCGGACTGACCCATCTGGACCCAAACGCTGTTTTGGAGCGGGGCTACGCCATCGCGCGCCGGGCAGACGGCAGCGTCGTTCGAAGCAGCGTTGCTTTGCGCTCAGGCGATCCACTGGAGCTCTCGTTCGCGCGCGGCGGGGCAACGGTACGCGTGGAAAAACCCCATTGATATAGCGGGTTTCGTTGCCACCGGCAGCGCTTATCGCCTACAATCGCCGCTTTCGTATCCGCGACAGACCGACAAGGAGAATCAAGAATGGAACACAAATTGCCGCCGCTGCCTTATGCGATGGACGCGCTGCAGCCGCACATCTCCAAGGAAACGCTCGAATTCCACTACGGCAAGCATCACCAGGCCTATGTCACCAATCTCAACAACCTCATCAAGGGCACCGAATTCGAAAACGCGAGCCTGGAGGAAATAGCGAAAAAAGCTTCGGGTGGCATTTTCAACAACGCCGCCCAGGTGTGGAACCACACGTTTTACTGGAACTGCCTGTCGCCCAAAGCAGACGGCGCGCCGACTGGCGCACTCGGCGCCGCGATCGACAAAAAATGGGGCTCGTTCGCGGCATTCAAGGAAGCATTCTCCAAGTCGGCTGTCGGTAATTTCGGATCGGGCTGGACCTGGCTGGTGAAGAAGGCCGATAGCTCAGTCGACATCGTCAATACCGGCAATGCAGCCACTCCTCTCACCGGAACCGACAAGCCGCTGATGACCTGCGATGTCTGGGAGCACGCCTATTACGTCGACTATCGCAATGCCCGGCCCAAATATGTGGAATCGTTCTGGAACCTGGTTAACTGGGATTTCGTGTCGAAGAACTTTGCCGGCTGATGCTGTGCGGCGCGCGGGTTGCCGCATGAACAAGCGCGCCCGGAACCGATGAAGAACCCGCTCGATTCGCTGCCGGCCACGGTCGCCTTCGGGCTTGCCCTGACACTCGTGCTGTACCTCGTCGCGCGCCACGCGACCGGAACCTGATATGGACGCCGTTCCGGCGCTGGCGCGCTGGTTCCATTTCATCGCCGGCATCATGTGGGTGGGCCTGCTTTACTACTTCAATTTCGTCCAGATGGCGGCATTGAAATCCGCCGCGGCCGACGGCAGCGCCGCCGCCATCAACCGTCACATCGCGCCGCGGGCGCTTGCCTGGTTCCGCTGGGCCGCGGTCGCGACCTGGGTCACCGGCGCAGCCCTGCTCGGCAAGAATTTCGCCGCCGCCTTCACGCTGCAACCCGGCCATCTCGCCATCGGCATCGGCGCCTGGCTAGGCACCATCATGCTGATCAACGTCTGGGGGCTGTTGTGGCCGGCGCAGAAGCTGGCGCTGGGGCTGGCGGAGGCGACCGAAGCGCAAAGAAACGCGGCACGCAGGCGGGCTTTCATCGTCTCGCGGCTGAACCTGGTGCTGTCGTTCCCGCTGCTGTTCTTCATGGGCGCCGGAGCGCATTCGGCGATTTACTTCTGAAGATCGCCGGAAAAGCGGTTTACCGCGCTGCGGCAGAAGACTGCTCCAAGCCCTTGACCAGCATTCCGGGTGAAATGCCGCGCTTCCTGAACCAGCCCTGATTCATTTCCAGAGCGTAGCGTACCGGCCGCGCGGCACAATGCGTGGACTCATCGAGCGGCTGCATATCGGCGATGTTGACGATTTCGCCGCGTTCGTCGATAAATGCGACGCTCAAGGGGATAAGGGTATTTTTCATCCACATGCAATGGCCTGCTGACTCATCGAACAGGAACAGCATGCCCGATCCCTGGGCCATGGACTTGCGTTGCATCAAGCCCTGCGAGCGCGTCCCCGTGGTGCTCGCCACCTCGGCCTGAATCACATGAATGCCGGCGCTGAGCTTGGTAGTGGGCAAGGCGGGCTGCTGCGCCAAGGCCGACCCTAACCAGAATATAAGTCCCGCAAGGGAAGCGCCGCGAATGCCGAATGCGGATCGGCAATAGACCGGTGGCTTGCTTATCATGGACCGACGCTCACTCCAGAAACAAAAAAGGCAGGGATGAACCCGCCTTTTGGAAAGATGCGAATTTACTTCTTCGCGTCTTTTTTCTCTTCTTTTTCCAGCCTATATAGCCAGCCCGAACAGCGCTTCTTGCGGCGCCTAGTTGACTCAGACCGACTGGCATTCCACAACAAAAAGCCGGCGCCAGGAATTGCCGGGCGCCAGCTTTATTGCTTTCGAATCAGTTACTTCAATTAAGAAGCTTTTTTGGCTTTCTTGGCTTTGGCTTTCTTGGTCTTGGCTTTGGGGGCCTCGGCTTTGGCTTTGGCTTCGGCTTTGGGGGCTTCGGCTTTAGCAGCCGGGGCAGCAGGTGCCGCAGCCGTCGCGGGCGTCGCGGGCGTCGCGGGTTTGGCTTGCGCAAAAGCGGTGGCGCTAGACGCGGCGAACACGGTTGCAACCAGGGCGGAGATCAGCTTGTTCATGGACATTCCTCTCAAAAGTTGAAGTTTGGCGACAGGCAATAAAATGCGGTGTCACCCGCAATAACGCCCCCGCTGGCGCCCTGGTTGACAAGCTAAAGCCATTTTTCCGGCACGACGGCCTGTCGCCATTGCCCGGGGGCGAGTCCCTCCAGCGTCCATGGCCCTACCGCCCGGCGTATCAGGCGCAGGGTCGGGTGCCCGATCTTGGCGGTCATGCGCCGGACCTGGCGATTCTTGCCTTCCTCAAGCTCCAGTTCGATCCAGGCCGTCGGGATGCGCAGTCGCGCCCGAATCCGCGGATTGCGCGGCCACAAGCCTCCGGGTTCGTCCATGCGCCGCGCAATGAAAAACACCGCAGCATACAGCGCTGCGGCGTAAGACGGGAAGCTGCTGCGCTCAGGCGGCCTTGGCTTGCTTTGGCGCGTCGAAGAACTGCTCGTCTTCAGTCGATCCGTGCAAGGCCGTGGTCGAGGACTTGCCGCCCTGTACCACCTGGGTCACATCGTCGAAGTAACTGGTGCCGACTTCGCGCTGGTGCTTGACCGCGGTGAAGCCCTTTTCGGCCGCCGCGAATTCCTTCTGCTGCAGCTCGACGAAGGCGGTCATGTTGTTGCGCGCGTAGCCGTATGCGAGTTCGAACATGGAGTAGTTGAGCGCATGGAAACCGGCCAGGGTAATAAACTGGAATTTGTAGCCCATGGCCCCGAGTTCGCGCTGGAACTTGGCGATAGTGACATCGTCCAGATTGCGTTTCCAGTTGAACGACGGCGAGCAGTTGTAGGCGAGCATCTTGCCCGGGTATTTTCTCTGCACGCCTTCGGCGAATTTCCTGGCGAAATCCAGATCCGGCGTGCCGGTTTCGCACCAAACCATGTCGGCATACTCGGCGTAGGCAATACCGCGCGACAAGGCCTGGTCGAAGCCGTTCCTGACGCGATAAAAGCCCTCGGCGGTACGCTCGCCGGTGAGGAACGGCTTGTCGTTTTCGTCGACGTCGGAGGTGACCAGGTTGGCCGCCTCGGCATCCGTTCGCGCCAATATGACAGTGGGCACGCCCATGGTGTCGGCGGCTAGCCGCGCTGCGACGAGCTTTTGCACCGCCTCCTGCGTCGGTACCAGCACCTTGCCGCCCATGTGACCGCATTTCTTGACCGAAGCCAGTTGGTCCTCGAAGTGCACGCCGGCGGCACCCGCTTCGATCATGGCCCGCATCAGTTCGTGGGCATTGAGCACCCCGCCGAAGCCCGCTTCGGCGTCGGCCACGATGGGCGCGTAGAAATCGATATCGCCCTTGCCTTCCATGTGCTGGATCTGATCGGCGCGCGCAAGCGCATTGTTGATCCGCTTCACCACCGTCGGCACGCTGGTCACGGCATACAGCGACTGGTCCGGGTACATGGACAGGCTGTCGTTCGCATCCGCCGCCACCTGCCAGCCAGACAGGTAAATTGCCGGAACCCCGGCTTTCACCTGCTGCATCGCCTGGTTGCCGGTAACCGCGCCGAGCGAGTTGACGAACGGCATTTCCTGCATCATTTTCCACAGCTTTTCCGCGCCGCGCTTGGCCAGCGTGTGTTCGATCTGCACCGACCCGCGCAAGCGGTACACGTCTTCCGCGGTGTAGCCGCGCTTGACCCCGTTCCAGCGCGGATTTTCGGTCCAATCTTTCTTGATCCTGGCGATTTCCTGCTCTCGATGACTCATGATTTCCCCTCGAAAAAAGTTATTGGCAGAGCGCGCGACGCGCCATTTTTTTATCTATCGGCGGACGAGAGACCCGATTGGGTGAGAGACTCTCGCCTTCCCGCCATGCGACACCCTGTTTGGGCGCGCCACACCTGGAGGCACGGGATCGTTACCGGCCACCTGCCGGACCATAGACGCGGTTTGCATCAGCCCGGTTCGAACACGGGCGCATGCCATCCCGTGCAATCAACTGTTTCAGCATATCAATGTTATTGGTGCTGCGCAATAATTTAAGTGCTTGCATTGTATTATTTAAAAACAATGCATTAAAAACTTTATTTAACCATTTTTTCGTATTACGAAATGCTGTTTCACAAAAATGGTGCAGCGCGTCAGCCTTCTCTTCGCCGCGCTTGCTCTGTATCAACTAAAGCGGCTTGCGAACCAGAGTAAAATGTCGTCCTTGAGCGCACACACATTGTGTATCATATATAAGACATAAGAGTTGTCAACCCCCCTTCCCTATCCCATCCGAAAGAGGAACTCCCATGGCCAGTTACAAGCACGTCAAAGTCCCGAGCGCGGGCGAAAAGATCCGCGTCCGGCCGGATTTTTCGCTGGAAGTACCCGATCAGCCGATCATTCCCTTCATCGAGGGCGACGGCACCGGCGTGGACATCACGCCGGTCATGCTCAAGGTGGTCGATGCCGCAGTGGCCAAGGCTTACGCCGGCAAGCGCAAGATTTCGTGGATGGAAATGTACGCCGGCGAAAAATCGTGCAAGGTGTACGGCGAAAACGTCTGGCTGCCCGACGAAACCCTGGAAATCTCCAAGGAGTACGCGGTGTCGATCAAGGGGCCGCTCACCACGCCCATCGGTGGCGGCATCCGTTCGATCAACGTGGCCATACGCCAGCAGCTCGACCTGTATGTCTGCCTGCGGCCGGTGCGCTACTTCCCCGGCGTGCCCAGCCCGCTGAAAGAGCCGGAGAAGACCGACATGGTGATTTTCCGCGAGAACGCGGAGGACATCTACGCCGGCATCGAGTGGGCCGCCGGCACGCCGGAGGTGAAAAAAGTGATCGATTTCCTGATCAAGGAGATGAAGGTAACCAAGATCCGCTTCCCCGCGACCTCGGCCATCGGCATCAAGCCGGTATCGAGCGAAGGCAGCGAGCGGCTGATCAGAAAGGCGTTCCAGTACGCGATCGACAACAATCGCAGGTCGGTCACCCTGGTGCACAAGGGCAATATCCAGAAGTTCACCGAAGGGGCGTTCCGCGACTGGGGCTATGCGCTGGCGCAGCGCGAGTTTAGCGCCAAACTGCTCGACGGCGGACCATGGTCCAGCTTCAACAACCCGAAGTCAGGCCAGGAGATCGTGGTCAAAGACATGATAACCGACGCTTTCCTGCAGCAGATCCTGTTGCGGCCGGCCGAGTACGACGTGATCGCGACGCTCAACCTGAACGGCGACTACATTTCCGACGCCCTGGCGGCGCAGGTCGGCGGCATCGGCATCGCCCCCGGCGCCAATATGTCCGACACCATAGCCCAGTTCGAGGCCACCCACGGCACCGCGCCGAAATATGCAGGCAAGGACTACGTCAATCCCGGCTCGGAAATCCTCTCCGCCGAGATGATGCTGCGCCACATGGGCTGGACCGAAGCCGCCGATCTGATCATCAAGGCGATGGGGCTAGCGATTAACGCCAAGACCGTGACCTACGACTTCGCGCGCCTAATGACCGGCGCCAAGCAGGTATCGTGCTCCGGCTTTGGCCAGGTATTGATCGACCAAATGCGCTGATGCAGTCGCGCTAGCGCGAGACGAAAAAGGCCGCGGGCGTCATGCCTGCGGCCTTTTTTTCGTTTCATTGGGGAGAACCAAGCTGCGCGCCCGCTCCGGCTGCAGGCCCGGTCACAAATTGCCAGCGCAAGCAATGTCAGCGCCGCCTGGACGCAAGTGTGGTGAAGCACGGCGCGTTTGCAAGCATTGTGCCGCACCGCAACAGCGATTAGGATTACACTCACGCAGACGTAGCGAGCGCAGTGAGCATTTGGGCGATAAGCTAATATAACGGTGGCAGGCGAAATTTTTCGTCGCACGTTATGATGGAAAGCAACTCCAACCCAAATTGACTGAGCGAAGAATCTGGCATAGTGTTTAGATGAGCGGGCAAGTATGGCGAACCGGGCGCGTGAAGGCACCGTTTTAGAGGCGAAAAAGGCCAAGGTCAAGCCGCCGCCGCTGTTCAAGGTGATGTTGTTGAACGACGACTACACGCCGATGGAGTTCGTGGTCGTCGTGCTGCAAACGTTCTTCAGCCTGAGCCGCGAACAAGCGACACAGGTCATGCTGAAGGTGCACCGCGAGGGCATGGGCGTCTGCGGCGTTTATCCCAAAGACGTCGCCTCGACCAAGGTAGAGCAGGTGGGCAGCTTCGCCCGCCAGCATCAACATCCGCTTCAATGCGTGATGGAGGAAACTGAATGATTGCGCAGGAACTCGAAGTCAGCTTGCACATGGCATTTGTCGAAGCGCGGCAGAAGCGCCATGAGTTCATCACGGTCGAACACCTGTTGCTGGCGCTGCTTGACAATCCCACCGCTGCCGGGGTGCTGCGTGCCTGCGCCGCCAGCATCGACGAGCTGCGCAAGAGCTTGAGCGGCTTCGTCGCCGAGCACACTCCGACGGTGGCCGGGACGGAGGAAATAGACACCCAGCCGACGCTGGGTTTCCAGCGCGTGATTCAGCGCGCCATCCTGCACGTTCAGTCTTCGGGCAAGAAGGAAGTGACCGGCGCCAACGTTCTGGTGGCGATATTCGGCGAGAAGGACTCGCACGCCGTGTACTACCTGCACCAGCAGGGCATCACGCGGCTGGACGTGGTCAACTTCATCTCCCACGGCATCACCAAGACGCCGCAGACCCAGGGCGGCAAACCGGAGACCAGCGAGGAGCAGCAGGACGAGCAAGGCAGCCACGGCGCGCTCGAAACCTACACCCTCAATCTCAACGCCCAGGCCCTGGTGGGCAAGATCGACCCGCTCATCGGCCGCGAACGCGAGCTGGAGCGCGTGATCCAGACCCTGTGCCGGCGGCGCAAGAACAATCCGCTGCTGGTGGGCGAGGCCGGCGTGGGCAAGACCGCCATCGCCGAAGGGCTGGCGCGGCGCATCGTCGAGGGCAACGTACCCGAGGTGCTGGCGCGCTGCCAGGTATACGCGCTCGATATGGGTGCATTGCTCGCGGGCACCAAGTATCGCGGCGACTTCGAGCAGCGCCTGAAGGCGGTGCTGAAGCAGC